>Ga0209604_1000048_pt1 | contig 102545 bp, 128 predicted proteins | sample AD_UKC097_MetaG_FD_184405 | JGI IMG/M metagenome (GOLD analysis project Ga0209604, IMG submission 184405) | Active sludge microbial communities of municipal wastewater-treating anaerobic digesters from USA - AD_UKC097_MetaG (SPAdes) (version 2) | ecosystem: Engineered > Bioreactor > Anaerobic...
TAGCGTTTAGGTTGTGCAAAACATTAATGGCGAAGATGGAAAGGTCGTTACGATTGATAATGACGTCAATGAAGACTTATTTGTTTCAGGTGACCAAGTCACTATCAACGGAAATATTAATGGTGATCTATTTGCAGTTGCTGGCGAGGTAGTGATAAACGGTCAAGTTTTTGGGGATGCATATATAGCTGGAGGAAATGTTACTGTTAATGGTCAAGTTACAAAAGGCCTAGTTGTTGGTGCTGGACAAGCAACTATATCTGGGAACACTGAAAAGATATTAGCTGCCTGTGGTAATCTCGATGTAAAAGGTGACACCAACAAGATAGTAGCCGCAGCTGGAAATGTTAAGATATATCCAGAAGTAATAGTTGAGGACTATGCATATATAGCTACAGGAAGCTTTGATAATCAAGGAACAATAAAAGGAGAAGTTATACTAACAGCTGACCAACTTGTAAACAAGGGCTCAGTAGAAGGCCCATTTGAGTTTCAAGACACAGAGTTTGAGAAGGATTTTACTGAAGGTATAAAGGCTTTAGTTACAATATTCTCTATTCTAGCTACGCTTGGAATGCTAATACTTGGAATTCTTTTCATAAGATTCTTCCCAAAACTATTCTTCGCTATTGAAAAGGAAATTGAAAAAGACACAATAGTAAGGACAATTGTAGGATTCCTTCTGATAATCGGTGCAATAATAGGATTAATCATACTTGCAGTGACAATTATAGGGCTTCCAATAGCTTTAGTGCTAGGAATGTTCTTCATAATTGCGCTTGTGGCTTCTACATTATTTGTTTCTTATTGTACAGGAAACTTTGTAGCCAATAGATTAAACTTCAAGACTAGCGAAATGGGGATATTCATACTTGGATTTGTAATACTTGCAATTCTTCAAGCAATCCCTGTAATCGGATCACTAGTTGGTCTAGTAGTAACAAGCCTTGGATTCGGTGCAATATTTTATACAATCAAAAACAATTGGAATCAAATAACGGCTAAGAATTAATTAATTTTTATTTTTTTAATTTTTATTTAACAAGAAAACTTATAAACTTCTTATCAAGCGTTTCTTCTAATGATTAACCCCAATAACACAAGAATGGTTCCAGGGTGGAAGTTTGCTCCAGTTCCTATATGTTATGGTGGTGATCTAAGGGCAATAGCATTCTGCTGTCACCCTGATTACCCTTTGACATTTTCGTTCAAATGCGGACTAGCTAAAGCTTTGGAAGAGCTTGGGATAACAAAAGATGAATACCTAGAAATAAAAAATAAATTTTCAGAAGAGCATGATTGGGGTAGTGAGCTTGTTTGCTTTGGTTCCCTTTCATACTGCTGCATGAGAAGAAATGGCTGCATGGGCGGGAGAGACATTGCATTGTCCAAGAAATATGAAAATGAAGAAGCCTTCGAGAAATATTTTGCATTGAAGAGAAAGCTCTGTGTTGAAATCCTAAAGATTGCAAGAAATAAAGAAAAGGTGAAGGAGCTTTTAGAATACGAGCTTTCTAGACCAGAGCCTTTAGTCGAATAATATTATTTTTAATGCTATCCTTTTGATTGAAGACAGCTGAGCCTGCAACAAGTATGTCTGCTCCTGCGTCTCTAATCTTTTTTATGTTTTTCTCGGTTACCCCGCCGTCTACTAGTATCTCGATGTCATGTCCTTTTACTAAGTCTCTAGCCTCCTTTATTTTAGGAAGCATTGATTCAATAAAGCTCTGCCCGCCAAATCCAGGATTTACAGTCATTAGAATAAGGAGGTCCATAGAATCTAACAGATGAGTTATTGTATTGATTGGAGTTGAAGGATTCAATGCAATTCCTGACTTAACTTTGAGCTCCTTAATTTTGTTGAGTAATCTGTGTGGGTGATAAGAAGCCTCTATATGGAATGATATATAATCAAGAGATGTATTCCTCTTTCCACTTTTCAAGGCTTTTGAGAACATTTCCACATAGTCTGAAGGGTTTTCTATCATCAAGTGAACATCTATAGGTAGCTTAGTAATCTTAGAAATTGCATCGACAACAAGGGGCCCTATCGTAATGTTAGGGACAAAATGGCCGTCCATGACATCGACGTGGATTATATCTGCTCCAGAATTCTCTGCCTCTTTTATCTCTTCACCTAAGTTAGAGAAGTTGGCTGAAAGAATAGACGGAGCAAGTTTTGCCATATTTATTAAAACTCCTTGTTTTCTACCTTTTTCCAATCGGCCATGAATTTATCAATTCCTATGTGGGTCAATGGGTGGGAAATCATTTTCATAAGAACGTCATAGGGTACAGTCGCAATATCTGCACCAATTAGTGCTGCCTGTAAAACATGGATTGGATGCCTAACGCTTGCGACTATTACTTCTGTTTCAAAATAGTAGTTTCTGTATATCTGCTGAATCTCTGCTATAAGATTCATCCCGTCTGTCGAGATGTCATCAAGCCTTCCGATAAAAGGTGAAACGTAAGAGGCCCCTGCTTTTGCCGCCAATAATGCTTGAGTTGCAGAAAAGACAAGGGTCACATTTGTTTTTACCCCTTCTTTTGAAAGCTCTTTGACTGATTTTAGTCCGTCCTTTGTTATTGGAACTTTGATTACAATATTTTTGTGGATATCTGATAACTTCATTGCCTCTTCAATCATACCTTTGGAATCATTACTGGTAACTTCGGCAGATATTGGTCCATCAACAATTTTACATATCTCTTGAATTATTTCTTTGAAAGGTTTTTTCTCTTTGGAGATAAGAGAAGGATTTGTTGTTACTCCTTCAATTAATCCAAGGCTTGCAGCTTCTCTTATATGTTCAATATTTGCTGTATCCAAAAAAAACTTCATTTTATCTCTCCATGATGATTAATAATTATTTTTTCATTGTTATAACTTTTTTTGATAATTTATAAATTTCATCTGAGGTAAGGTTGTATATTTGCATCAAAAGTTCATAATCTCCGCTCTGGGCAAAAGTGTCCTTAATCCCACATCTCTGAACTGGAACTGGATACTCTTCGGAAAGAATAGAAGAAACAAGTGCTCCCATACCAATATAGATATTGTGCTCTTCAGCAGTTACAACACATCCAGATTTCTTTGCTTGTTTTACTATAGTTTCTCTATCGATTGGTTTTAATGTGCTTAGATTTATTACGCCAGCAGAAATCCCTTCTTTTTTTAGTTTCTCTGCTGCTTCAATTGATTTGGATACCATAACGCCAGATGCAATAATTGTTACATCTTCTCCATCTAATAACTTTGTGGCCTTACCTAGCTTGATCTCGTCCTCATTTTCATACACATTTGGAACCTTGCTTCTGCCGAGTCTAACGTAAGTTGGACCTTTTTCTAAGGAGATTTCTCTGATTGTTTTTTTAGTTTCAAATGTATCTGCAGGAACAATGACCTTCATGTTAGGAAGCGCACACATAAGGGATAAATCCTCAATCATCTGATGAGATACACCATCTTCTCCTACTGTGATACCTGCGTGGGTGGCTACAATCTTGACATTCATTTTAGGGTATGCTATTGATTGTCTTATCTGGTCATAAACTCTACCAACTGCAAACATGGCAAATGAAGATGCAAAAACTGTCTTTCCTGTTGTAGCTAAACCTGCCGATATACCGATCATGTTCTGCTCAGCTATACCTATGTTAAAAAATCTGTCAGGAAATTTCTTTCCAAATGTAGAAGTCTTTGTTGATGAAGAAAGATCAGCATCTAATACCACTATATCTTTTCTAGTTTCACCTAGCTCTGCCAGTACTTCACCGTAAGCGTCTCTTGGAACTCCAAATCCAGTCATATTTTTGCCTCCAGTTCTTTCATTGCAATTTTATATTCTTCATCACTTGGGGATTTGCCATGGAACGAAACGTTGTTCTCCATGAAGGACACGCCTTTTCCCTTTACAGTATGTGCAATTATCACTTTAGGTTTATCATTAATTTTAAGTCCTTCATTAATTGTATCTATTATCTCTCTAAAGTTATGCCCGTCTATTTCGTAAACTTTCCAATTGAAAGCCTGAAGTTTTTCTTTAAGAGGTTCTAAAGCCATAACTTTCTCTGTTGGGCCATCTATCTGAAGATTATTTCTATCTATTATTGCTGTAAGATTACCTAGTTTGAATTTAGGGGCTGCCATCATAGCTTCCCAAACTTGTCCAGATTGAAGCTCTCCGTCACCAAGTAGAACAAATACTTCGGAGTTGCTTTCATCTAATCTTAATCCCAAAGCGATTCCTGTTGCTATTGAAAGTCCTTGCCCCAAAGAACCAGTTGAGATTTCTATTCCTGGTGTTTTAGTGCAAGGGTGTCCCTGAAGTAAACACTGAGGTTTTCTTAGATTCTTTAATTCAATGACATCAAAATACCCCGATTCTGCAAGGGCTGAATACAATGCCGGGCATCCATGACCTTTGCTCAATATGAATCTGTCTCTTCCTTCCCATTTGGGATTTTTAGGATCGTGTTTCATGACATGAAAATAGAGTGATGTTATAATATCCGCAGCAGAAAGGGACCCACCAGGATGTCCTGAATGAGCAGAATAAATCATTTCAATTATATGTTTTCTTATCGTATTGGATCTTTTTTTCAAATCATTAATAGTTAAATCATCTAAGGGAGTGTTAGCTTTCATCTTATCTATCCGTCTTATTTTTTATCAATATAAATGATTTATGGTTAATTCGCAGAACTTCTAAGATAGATACACTAAACTTTTTATATTATAAAATTTAAAAAATAATCATGGAAACTTGTGGCATTTGTAGTAAGAGGATAAAGGATAATCTTGAGATGTGCTATTGCAGCTACTGTAACATGACCTTTCATTTCACGTGTATTGATGACCAGCCATGCCCAAACTGTAGCAGAGTTTTAAATATAGCTCATGTAAGATTGGGAAGGCCAAGTGGGATATTTAGAAAGGATGACAACAAGGATGTCTATATTGAAGAAGTTAATGCAGAAGAAAAATCGGAGCCTGTGTCCCCAGTTGAAGAGAGCTTTGAAAAACAAGGCATAAGAGAAGAAGACATCCCTGAACGAATGAAAAATGAATACTATGACGAATATGCAGAAAGAACCACGCCAACTCTTGATGTTCCGCCAATGAGTCCAATGGTAGAACCTGGAAGAAAACTTCGTGTAAGAGAGCCTTATAAAAAAAGAAGTGGCATGTCAAAGAAAAAACTACTGTTCATCCTAGTCGTAGTAATTCTTTTGTTAATAAATGCATTTGTAATTATTTACGTTCTAAATGATGGAACTATTCCACTACTAAATATAAAGATTGGAGGAACTGAAGCCACGTCTAACTTCTTTTTAAATATTTAATTTTTAACCAAAAACAATAAAAAGATTCATCTTTGTTTTCGAGTGGGGAAGCTATTGCTTAAAGATATCAAGAAAGAGTTGGAGAATTCATTAAGAAAGAATATTGATCCAGAAAATAAGCTGGATATTGAGATAGTTTTTTCTAGGCCACCTGATTTCAAACTGGGAGACATAGCAACTCCTTTATCCTTTGAACTTGCAAAAAAACTCAAGAAAAATCCTATCCTTATAGCAAAAGATATTGCTGAAACTATAGTCCTACCAAAAGGGATTGAGAAGGCAGAAACTACAGGCGGATACATTAACTTCTTTTTTGATAGAAAATATTTCTCTAAAGAAACTATTAAAAAAATAATTATTGATGATAAAAATTATGGAAAAGGCAGTAAAAAGAAAGAAAAGGTAATGGTAGAATATTCTCAGCCTAATACCCATAAATCATTCCATATAGGCCATCTTAGAAACGTCTGTCTTGGAGATTCTCTATCGAATATTATGGAATTTTCAGGTTATGAAACTGTAAGATCTAATTATATAGGTGATGTTGGTGCCCACGTTGCTAAATGCATATGGGGTTATATGAAATTCTATGATGGTATTATCCCTAAAGAGAACAAAGGAGATTTTCTAGGCAAAGTTTATTCCGAGGCCGATAAAAAACTCAAAGAATCTGAAGAATATCAAGAAGAATACAAGACCGTTCTAAAGAATTTATATGATGAAGATAAAAGAACTATGGAAATATGGTCGATGACTAGACAATGGAGCTTAGAAGAGTTTAATAGAATTTATGATGAGCTAGGGGTAAACTTTGATATATTCCTCTATGAAAGCGAAGTGAAGGAGGAAGGTACTAAGATTGCACGTGAACTTCTAGAAAAATCTATTGCAACAAACAAAGACGGGGCCGTTATTGTTGACCTAAAAGAATTTGGCCTTGATGAATTTGTAATTCTGCGTAGCGATGGGACTGCCCTTTACTCAACAAAGGATCTTGCGCTTGCAAAAAGAAAGTTTGAAGATTTCAAAATTGATCTCTCCTTGTATGTTGTTGGAAGTGAGCAAAAATTTTATTTCAAGCAGCTTTTCAAGACACTTGAACTTATGGGATTTAGTCAAGCCAAAAGATGCTATCATTTGTCATACGAGCTAGTAATGCTTGAAGAAGGAAAAATGTCATCCAGAGAAGGAAATGTTGTGCTCTATTCTGAGCTTAAGGAGTTTGTGAAGAAAGAAGCCTTAAATCAAGTAAGAGAAAGGAACATCTCTAATGCAGAAAATATATCTGAGATCGTCACTATTGGGGCGTTAAAGTACAGCATGATGAAGGACAACAACAAAAGGATAATCTTCAACTGGAAAAAAGCCCTTGATTTTGAAGGGGATACTGCCCCATATATTCAATATGCACATGCGAGAGCATCAAGTATACTGAACAAAATAGACGGATTGAAGTTAGAATTTGATATAGACTATCTTAATGAAAAAGAGTATAAATTACTATTTATGCTTTCAGAGTTTCCAGAAATTGTTCATAAAGCTTCAGTTGATTATAGGCCAGACTATGTATCAAATTATGTGTATGATATTGCCAAATGCTTCAACGAGTTTTACCATGAATGCCATGTATTAAATGCTGAAACAAATAAAGATTTTAGGATTGCCCTAGTTAAATCAACAAAAATAGTATTAAGAAATTCATTGAATCTTTTAGGGATTAAAGCACCAGAAGAGATGTAATACCCATTTTTGAGTATCTACCCAAATATTTATATATGCTCATTATTAAACTCTTTTGGTGCTTCAATGAAAGCTAATAACTCAAAGAATATCGCCTTCACAGCAATTTTTGCAGCATTAGGAATTCTTTTTGGAACAATACTCTTGATACCAACGCCAGTGCCTAACGTTTATCTTGATTTATCTCATATTGGTACTGTCTTATCCGCCATTCTGTTGGGCCCCTTATTTGGAGGTATAACTGGATTTATAGTTGGTATATGGCCAGGGGTAACATTTGGTAACTTTTTTGTCCCTGTATTCAAAGCCTTAACAGGTATTTTTATTGCGTTGCTTTCCAAAAAGACAAGACCTATTATAGCTGTTTTTGCAGGATACTTGCCTGAAGCTTTTTTGACATATTTGACACTTGCAGTATTAAAAATCCCATATGGACTCCCATTACCTGTTGTTTATACAATATTGATGAAGGCATTTGCTGAGATAATAATACTTGGTATCTTGATGGAACTCTTAATGAGAAACAAAGGAGTAAAACAATTTTTAGAGTCAAAGGTAGCATTTTTATACCTTTGATATTTTTAATTTTTGTGAGAAAAAAACAGCTTGAAATCTTTCTTTCAAATCTAAAAGAGATGGAAGACCCCGACATGTTTGAAGAGCAGTATACAACTCCAGGCGATATTGCTGCAGAAATAGCTCTTTTTGCGTATCATAGAGGAGATATAGAAGGGAAGACTGTAATAGATCTTGGTTCTGGAACGGGCAGGCTCGGAATAGCTTCCCTATTATTAGGGAGCAAAAAGACTTATTTTGTAGAGAAAGATAAAAGGGCAGTAGAGATTTTAAAAGATAATTTAAAAACATTAACTTTAAAAACTAATCAAATCTTAGGAGAATACGAGATTACGGAAGGTGATGCTTTACTCGTCCTCCTGCGAGGGGACACTATTATTCAAAACCCGCCTTTTGGTACCAAGAAAAGAAAAATGGATACCAAATTTTTGAAAAAGGCTTTTGAAATAGGAAATGTGGTGTATTCCTTACACAAAAAAGGAAATTATGATTTCATAAGAAACTTTGCTTTGGAAAATGGTTTTGAGTTAGTCGAAATGGAAGATCTCAATTTTCCGATAAAAGCGATGTTTGAAGTGCATAAGAAGAGAAAAGTGATAATAGAAGTAGAGCTTTATAGGTTCATGAGGTGTTATAATGGAAGCGAACGCAGAGATTAAAAGAGAGTTAGTTATCCCAGGTGACTATATCGGTGTCGCCGAAGAATTTTTGCCCGGAAATGGTGCATATGAAGACAACGGAAAGATATATGCTACACTAGTCGGAAATTTAGAGTTAGATATGTCTAGAAGAAGCGCAAATGTGCATTCAAAGACAAATGTTGTCCCACAGATAAAAGAAGGAGACATTGTCTATGGAGAGGTAGTTTCAGTAAAACCACAAATGGTCTACGTTGACCTTCTTGCACTTGATGGATATACGGACAAGAAGCTTTCAGCAAATACAAAGGCAAGAATCTACGTTTCACAGACAAGTAAACAGTATGTAAAAAATATCTCAACAGAATTTAAAAATGGAGATATTGTTAGGGCAAGAGTAGTGGATACTAAGGGAGACGCTGTCAGACTTTCAACTGCTGAAGACTCTCTTGGAGTGATAAGGGCCGCTTGCAGTGTTTGTAAAAAAACACTCCAAATTAAGGGCGGAAAACTCGAATGCGATTACTGTAGCTCTAAGGAAACAAGGAAGATAGCAGACGATTATTTGAAAGCTAAAATATGATAAAATGAAAAGTAAAACAAGAGTTTTAACTTTTAAAATTAAGGGCAATGAAAAGATAGAAATTGCCCGTTTTCTTTCAAAATTTCAAGATATTTCTTTTGATATTACAGGGGACTCATTAAAAGTCAGAGTATTTGATTATGGGAATATGGGAGATATTATCTACTCAATAAAAAGTTATCTTGAAGAATTAAATGAAAAGAATATAAAAGAAAAAGACGGAATTTTCTCTTACAATCTAGACAGCATCTCTAAAATTGCTGGAGCTACTGTCCCCGTAAAACTACTTAAAGCTGTTCTTAAAGATAAAGGGTATACCTTTGAAGTAGAAAATGAAGAGGTAGTTTCAAATGCACATGTTTCAGTTGTTGCAGATATCGCTAGAGAGATATCTTACTTAATTGAAGATCTTGAAGATGTCTCTAAGCCTGTTACAGAAATACTAGTCAGAGTTGCTATTGAATATAATACGCTTCCCTCGGAGCTTTTAAATGCAGGGATAAAAGAAAAGATTTTTAACGATTCTGAAACGGTATCTTTAAATATAAGCTATGATGATGCTCTTTCATATCTAAGAGAGTATGCAGGTGAATAATTTGGATATTGATGTTATTAAAAAGGACGAAAAATTTATGGAGTTTAGGATTATTGGTGAAGATCATACATTCTGTAATGTATTGAGGGACGCCCTATTAAAAGATGAAAATGTAAAGGTTGCAGCATACAGAATTGACCACCCTCTATTAAAAAGAAAAGAACCTATTTTTCTAATAAACACAGATGGAACTAAAACGCCAAAAGACGCTCTCCTTGAAGCAATTGATAAAATCAAAGAAGATGTTGAAGAATTAAAGTCTAATTTAGATTTGGATTAATCTGATTCTTCTTCAAGTACATCTTTTCTTATTATCTCTTCTTTTCTTAAGACAGAAATTCCTGTTTTTTTATCTATTACTTGGATAATCACTTTGATATCAGGATTTTCTAAATCTACCTTTGCAGCAGTAACTTCAACTATTTTTGCACCAATTTCTCTTTCTAGATCCTGTGACTTAAAGTTAGCTTTTCCTCTTTTCTTACATCGGACCGCAAATGAGTCAGTATTAGTTATCTTTGGTACAGCAACGTCAGCCGCTTCAAGTATTATAAGATCCTTATCTGTGTTGACATACCTATCAAAAGGAATTGCCCTGTGAATGGCTGAGGTTTCATAGTCTCTAATTGTTTCAGCGGCTTTCCTAGCATCCTTGCATTTTACGAGAAGAACTCCCTTAAACTTTGTTTTTTTAATTTCAAATATTTCTCCTTCTAAAGCCCATTCAACTTCCCAGATACCATCAAATTGCCTTGCAGTTGGAGTAGTGACAAGAAGGAATTCTTTCATTTGTTCCATATAGAAAAGAATAATTATCAATTTAAAAAGTTTTATATAGTTTAAAAGATATCTTAGGAGAAACTTGTCATACAGGGAGTTTATTCCCCATATGACTGAATACTATATTCCAGTAACACTAAAGAATATAAACGTGTTACTATATATAAAGTTTACGCTTTTCTCTTTAGAGATGTGAAGAAGGTAATATTAAAACTAGATACTTTTTTATTTTAGACTCATTATTCAAATTAATGGCCGTTCATGATCTATCCAAATTATTCGATAAATTGACTTATCAAAAGAATTTTTTTGAACTATCTAAAGGGCTAATGTTTAGAAAAGATATAACAAATAGTAACGAGGTCTATATCTTTGTCCTTGACAGAGAAAGAAAAGCCTCAATAACAATGCTATTTGTTTTTTTTAACATCGATGTAGTTTGGTTAAATTCAAATTTTGAGATTATAGATAAAAAAACTAATGTAAAATCTTTCTCTTTTTTTACCAATCATAAAGGCAAAGCCAAATATTTCATTGAAATGCCATTAGGGTCCATAGATAAATTTAGTATACATCTTAATGACAAAATGGTATTCCCAATATAGTATAGGGTAAACTATTAAAATACTGTCACGAATTTATTTTGATGTATATCACAGACAATCATATGCATATTGACCCATTAAAAGGAGTTGGACTTGAAGCTGTTAATGAATTCTATTCTGCCGGTGGAACTCACTTTATGCTTGTATATAAAACGGCCTTTGACTCCGGTACTACTATAACTTCTGGGAAAGATTTTGGGAAGGCCTATGATTATATAATTGATCTATCTAGAAGAATAAACAAAGAAACAAAGGTAAAATCTTATCCAATTATTGGTCTTCATCCTGCAGAATTTCATCATTTGATATTAGATTTTGGCAAGGAACGTGCATTTGAAATAGCTTTGGAATCTTTAAATGAGATTGAAAAAAGGATCACTGAAGGAAAAGCTTTTGGTATAGGTGAAGTCGGTAGACCACATTACGATGTAGAAAAAGAGATCATAGGTATATCTAATGATTTTCTTATAGAGGTACTTAAAGTTTCAAAGAAATTGAATTGCCCAATTCAGCTCCATACAGAAACATTCGACGAAAAAAAGTTTCTAGAGATTGGAGAACTAGCGAAAAAATATGGAAATCCAAAAAAAGTCATAAAACATTTTTCGCCACCAATGGTCTCACTATGTGAAAAGATTGGTATTTACCCTTCAATTATCGCAAGAGAAAAAAATATTTTGAAAGCTTGCGAAGAAGGAAAAAGATTTTTGATGGAAACAGACTATATTGACGATAATGAACGCCCTGGTGCAGTTGTTGGTCCAAAAACCGTCCCTAAAACAACTAAAAAACTTCTAGAGAAAGGAATATTGTCAAAAGAGGACATTGACTATATACACAGGTATTTGATAGAAGAAATATATGGGATTGAATTTATTTGAAGCTTCTATAATAAGCCCTTTTTTCATTTGATAGGCCATCTATTTTAGATAAAGTTTTTTTATTTATTTTTATTTCTTCACTCTTTTTTTTGTCGTTTGTGCCCATGACAAAGATATTAACACCAACAATAACAAAAGATACGGCAATCATTGTAGCCCCTAAAATTAGATAAAAATCATTGGAAGGCGTATTAATAGCAATAGATAAACCAAATAATATGCCTATAGATAAAACAATTATCCCCACAATCCATTTTAATATATAAAGAGACATCATCAAAAAAATATCATAAAATTATATAAGCTTTTTCTTTAAGGTGGGAAAAATCTTAAATAATCTTCTATTAATCAAAGTATATATCCTAAAGGACATTGATTAGATATGAAAAAAATAATCTTAGTTTTATTTATTATTTTAAGCCTATTTAGTTATATCCCAATAAATGCCCAAGAAGATTTTGCCTGTATGGGATGCACAATAGACGTAGATATAGCAGAAACTTCGGAGCATGTAACAATACGAATGATATTCTTAAATCTTGGATTACCTGATTTTAATGGATTCTCACTTTACGTCCCAGGAAAGGTAAATAATTTAAAAGTATCAGATGAAGCAGGCAATGTCCTTGAGTCTTCTTTTTCCCCTCTAGGAAAAGAAACTTTTGTTAAATTTTACTTCAATAACAGTTTAAAGCTTGGTGAAAAGATACTAGTTAAGATAGAGTACGATGTAAATGATTTAATCACAAAAGATGATTACTATAAAATCAACTTCCCTTTCGAATCGCCATGTGATATACGCTATCTTAAGATGTCTTTTAATTTTGAGAAAGGAATTCCAGTGCTTCAAGAATTTGAGCCTTCACCTTCTAGATTTGAATACGGAGATAACAAGATCAATGTTGTATGGTATAAAGAAGATGTAAAGGAAGGAGAGAAATTTAGTTTTAATGCTAATTATGATGAAAAATATGCCCCACTAAGACAGTTTGAAACTGAAGAGCCTGAAGAGGAAGAAACTCCTCCAAATACGGCATTATATATAGTATTGGCAACAGCTATAGTATTCTTTGGGTTAATTGGTATTCTTTTAATTACTAGGAAGAGAGGCCACAAAAAAATAGATGTTGCTTTGACCGTCCTAGAGCCCAGAGAGGCAAGAATTCTAAAGATAATATCCGACAATGGAGGTTCAATGACTCAAGCAAAACTATTTGAGCAGACGACCTTCTTTTCAAAACCCACATTATCAAGAGTATTGGATAAACTTCTTCAAAGAAAACTTATAGAAAAAGAAGAGAAGGGAAGAACTAACATTATAAAACTTGGGGAAAAACTCAAAGAGTAAACAAAAGAGATAAAAGAAAGATTTCTAGTGATTTTCTATATGATAAAGAAATCACTAATATTACTTATTGCTAATTCTTTTTCACGGGTTGCCAATTACTTATTTACACTTTTCACTGCAAATATCCTACTTCTAAATGAATATGGGCTTCTTTCTGCAATTATGCCCTTCCAATCACTGATTTTAGTTCTATCTTCTTTTGGTATAGCACCTTCAGTTTCGAGATTCACTTCTATTTATGATTCTGAAGAGAAAAAAGATAAAATATCAGCATCACTATTATTCGCTCCCTTGGGAGTATTACTATTCATTTTCTTATTAATTATCTTGCCCGCTATTAGAGGTTTTTATTCTCCGGATATACGGGAAGGAATTGATACCCCACTAAAGATAATTCTTGTAGTAATACCTCTTGGGGTCCTGTTCTCAATTTTTACAGGGGTTCTTCTTGGTATAAAGAAGGTCAATTATATGGCAATCTCAATATTCGCTCTGTCGCTTTCATATTTCTTACTTTCAGTTCCACTAACCTATTTTTACAGAGTCTCTGGGGCATCTGCGGCACTAGTTGGAGGCTACATAGTAGGCATAATAATCTCATTTATTTTGATTATTAAAAGTGGAATCAAACTTAAGATAAAAGAAGATCACATTAAGGAGTTTAAAAAAATTCTTAGATTTGCATTCCCTGTTTCTATATTCTCATTAAGCCTTGTACTTCTTTTCAATGCGGATACTTATATGTTAGCTCATTTCTTCGGACCAGATATTGTAGGAATTTATGGTATGGCCTCACCAACTGCAGGTATCCTTCCTTCATTTGCAATAGCACTTTCTGCTGTATTACTACCCGAACTTTCCAAAGTAAAAACTATTGGAAAAGATCAAATTACTAGGATTTCATCTTCTCTGAATGCTTCTTTCAACATAACACTGCCTATTGGACTTACACTATTTGCATTTTCAGATCCAATTATATATTTTCTATTTGGAGTAAGAGAGGGAGGTTGGGTTCTAAAGATCCTTTCTATAGGTATGCTTTTCTATTCATTATTTTATGTTGCTTCAACTTCACTTCAAGCTATGGAAAAACAGTGGCTACCGATGAAGATAACAATTCTAATTGCAGGTCTAAATGTCATCTTAAATTATTTATTAATACCTAAGTATAGTATCAATGGAGCTGCATTAGCAACAATGATATCGTGTGTTATTGGAATGATATTAATACTCAAGAAACTTGGGATTTCATTTATTCCTAACTTAAGATATGTCCTATTCGCTTTAATCATATTTATCTTGATGATGGCCTTTAGCAATGCTTTTGGTGTATTTAGTTCAAGAATTGTAAATCTTATAGCCTACGGAACTTTCGGGACTCCTCTAATATTAGGCTATTTTTATTATCTTAAGAAAAAATGGGCATAAATATTATTTTCTTATTGATTCAAAATAAGATTTTGTATAAATCTTCAGTATTGTGAATCCAGTGTAAGGTGATTGGTAAATATTACAATATTCTTCAATCTTTCTTCCATCAAATTCAATATTTTTTATTTTGTCCTTGAATTGGTTTAAAGGCATTTTTACCTTGACACCGTCTACATTCAACACTATAGGGATGGGAGAAATAATTTTGTCAATGCCTTCCACATTTTCTTCAAGGATCTTTTTCAGGTACATTGGCTCTAAGATTAGAGGATCTTCTTCTATTTCTCTTCTTCTTTTTTCAACTGCTTTTGATATCTCTTTTACCATGGCGTCAAAGATATCAAGATCATACTTCTGGCGGAGTCTTTGACTTCTTCTTCCTATGCCACCAACATAGTAGTCTAGGCCTTCAATGTTGAATATTTTAGGTCCGCCAAGAACAACCACAGGGATATCAATATCATCAAATAGGTGTGTTTTTTTTCTAAGGCATCGGCTAAAGTTTCCTAAAGAATACACCGCTACATCAGCCTCTTCTATCATTCCTTTTTCCGTAGCAGTTATCTGATTTATTCTTTGACCAACACCCCTAGCAAGCCCCATAACATTTGTCACTGCCCCATTTCTTCGGATATACTCTGAAATATCACAAACTGGGTGAGGAAGGTGATGCTTTCCAAGAGAAGGGGAAACAATAGTTATTTCTGAACCCGCAAGAGGAACTTCAATTAGTTTTCCTCTTAGCTCTTTTGCTTTGGCTTCGATGAGCCCATAATCTTCATCAGGAACTGCAATAATAAGGGTAATATCGATTTGAGTTATGTTTTTTTGAATTAAGAATCCTCCAAGGTCGTCTACTAGATCTTCTAATTCATCTGCTCTGTGAAGCCCACCTTCAAATAATGCCATTCTAAACATTAGTTCTCACCTAGTCCCTCTCATGCATTTTTTGAGCAAGTTTTTTACTATCTTCTGATAATGCGTTCTCACTTGATGCCACAGTAACTGTTTTTTCAGCTGTTAGGATATATTTAATTCTGGCTGCTTCGGGTAACACCCTATTGATTGCCTCTTGAACATTGTTCTTAAGGTCCTCTGTGGGGTAGTATACTATTTCACTTTTTATGTTATTGAATATTTCTAGAGGGATTTTAATTTCAGTTCTTTCTATTTGCTCAATGCCTTCTTTTGAAAGACTCCATAGAAGGGACAAAATCTTTGGGACATAAAATTCATCTTCTACAGATAGAATTTCTTTTTCCTGGTTGTATATAGCAACATCTTCTATCCTTAAAGGTTCTAGGACTTTTTTTATACGAATTGAAGTTATAAAAACAAAATTCTCAGTATCTCCATAGAAGTATACTTTTTCAATGCTTCTTCGGATCTCAAATTCTCTCATTATATCGTTAATAAGAGCAACATAACCCTCTGATTCTTGAGCAGGTAGTCCTTCGACTATTATTTCCATTGTCCGGTCACCTTTAGATAAATCCTGAGGAAAGTAAGGCTCCTCCAACTGCACCTATAAATTGTGAGTTTTCAGGAACTACCGGTTCAGTATTTAAGATAGCCCCAATTGCTTTAACTAAGCCTTTCAAAAGTGATGTACCGCCTACTTGAATTACTGGATATCTAACATCAATTTCTTGAAGTTGCTGCTGATAAATTTGTTCGGCAACACTTCTGCAAGCTGCTGCGGCTACATCTTCTTTGCTGTGCCCTTCGGCTAAAGTAGAAACTAGCCCTTGTATACCAAAAACTGTACAGTAGCTGTTCATTGGTACTTTATGGAGGTCGCCTCTTGCTGCCATCTCACCAAACTCAGATATTTCAACCCCCAACCTCTTTGCGGCAGTTTCTAAGAATCTTCCTGATGCACCGGCACATATTCCACCCATTGTAAAGCTATCGGGTATACCATCCTTAATTGTTACTGCTTTGTTGTCCATTCCTCCAATATCAAGAATTGTAGCTTCGCCTTTTTGCCTACCTGCTAGAAAAGCTGCTCCTTTAGAGTTAACAGTCACTTCTTCTTGCACAAGTTTTGCTTTATAATGTTCTCCTAGGATATATCGGCCATACCCTGTTGTTCCAATTGCCTCTATATCTTTAAAGTCCATATTTGCTAGTTTGAGTGCTTCACTAACTGCTTTCTCAGCTGACTCTAGTACTCCTGAAGTGGGGTGCCAGAATTTTGAAACAATCTGGTTATCCTGCATAATAACAGCTTTTGTTGTTGCTGATCCAGAGTCAAGACCCATTGTTATTCCAACTTGTCTTTCCCTACCTAATAGATCCTTCCTCTTAACTATTGTAACAAGTGCTTCCATTCTTATTAGAAGAACGCTTGCCTTTGTATTCTCGGTAAAGGAATACATGACTACGGGCAATTTTGTATGCTTTTGGATATATCTTCTTAATTCGTTTCTGATAAGAGCACCTTCGGCACATCTAAAACATGTGGCTATCAATACTGCATCTGCTTCAAATGTCTTATCTGCAAGCGCTTTTGCTCTTGCTACCATTAATTTTAATCCGGGGCTTACAGGATTAAATCCAAAATCCTCAACTGCATCATCAAAATCAATATCAACATCAGGGAAAACTATTTTAGCCCCAACGGTTTCTGCTGCTTTTTCAATTTCTTTTTGAATGCCGCTATAATCATTACCACATGAAAGTTGAGCTATTTTTATCACTTTAGTCCCTCCAAGAAACTTTTTATTCTTGAAACAAAATCTTCTACTTCTTCTTCATTTGTTGGGTAGTCTAGTTCCAATGTAGGAACTTTCTTTTGTTTTATTAGATAGATTGTAAGCTCATTTGTTCTAGCACATGCCATACATCCAAATGTAGATGGAAAATTATTTACAATAATTGCTGCCTGCGCTTCATCTATTAAGGGTCCGAACATTGCAAGTCTACCCCTAACTCCAGAGGGAACTTCTATAGCAGCGTATTTCAAACCGATTTTTACATCTATTTCAGTTATATTCATCGGAGGAGAATCAAGCTCTGGATCATTTACTCTTCTCTCTATTTCTTTTGCAAGAGCTAAAGGAGTATGTCCAAATCTTTCAACTAAATCTTGTAATATCATACTATTTGGGGGATAAATAAAAACTTTCATTGTCACACCTTTTCCTCAATATGCTTTTTTAGTATTTCAACATCGATAGGTTTCTTCTTCTTTTTGTCAATTGTTTTGAATCTACCTTCTTTTAGAACTTTTGAAATTAAAGGAAATAATTTATACTCTTCAACTAAAAAATAATAGCCAGGTCTTGCTCCGCCACCTCGGGTAGCACGGCATCTCCTTTCATCACCGATGGGATAAGCCCTATGTTTTGAGAATATATCAACATTATATTTCTCTCTTATTTTAAGTGTAACATTCTCAACAACGTCATCATCGCCTTCAATCATGATACCATAGCATGTATCTTTAATATTCAAAGTCTTGCCCAAGCTAACAATGTAATTGATTACAGTTTGAGGTGTCAATGATGAGGTATCGGCGATAACAAACATTCTTGTTTTCATATTTAAACTAAAGATAAACAACCATAAAAGAGTTTCGACTATTTTTTTACATGTTTAATTAAAATAAAACAGCAACAAAAGACAATCTTAACTAATAGGTATAATCAAATAAGGATACAATAGAAAAGTTTTTATAAAATAAAATACTAATAGTTATGATATTATGGCATCAAAATTTGAAGTATACAAGGACAATAAAAAGAAATATAGATTTAGATTAAAAGCTGGAAACGGCCAGATAATTGCAACTGGAGAAGCATACGAAACAAGGGATGCATGTATAAATGGAATCCAAAGCATTAAAAAGAATGCACCGTCTGCCACAGTTGTTGAAGTAGAAAAATAATATAACAATATTTCTATTTATATTTTGAATTTTTATATATGATAAAATTGTATTCTGTCTGTTCCATTTATTTTTGATCCTTATATTGATAATTTTAAAATCTATCTTATGGAAGTGATTATAATGGATTGTATTTTATGTAAGAAACAAATCAAGGGGTACAATGTAAAATTTAATCAGTTGAAAATTGATGACTCACATTATGTAGACATATGTTTAGATTGTATCGATAAATTTCTCAAGTGGCAACAAAATATATTTGCAACTCTTTTCCCCACAAAAGCAGCAAAGAAGTTGTCTAGTAAGAAATGAATTTTTAAATATTCTAAAAAAAATGGCGATGTATTTAGGCCATACGATAAGACTATGATTTTAAATTAATTTTTACTTTTAACTCTACTTTTGAATTCTAAATTATATTGCAACTACTTATAATAATGTAAAATATTAAATTATTTGATTCTATCAATCTTTTCTTTTATTGCCTTAATCACCAGTGGATCATCATTCCAAGCTCCTAAATTTATAATCTCGATATCATTTGGGATTTCTGCCTTTGCAATAAGTTCAGGTACATCACACATACTATGGATACTATCGGCACTAATTGCGGCTGAAAAATAAAATATTTTTTTAACACCATTTTTTATCAATTTTTTAATCGCTTCGGAAGGACAAGGATCTCTAAACTCCATCCAAGCAAGGTTGAGATTTTGACGGTCGTATCCATCTCTCACAAATAAGTCTAAGACATCTTCTCTAAATTTTATTTCGTGTGCAGTTTCTGTTGGCCAGTTCGTGTCCCACTCTTTAGGCTGACCATGGCCCACCAATAATACTCCGACTTCTTTCTTATCAGCATTCCCTAGATTATTATTTACTCTAGTAACGAACATCTTCTGTAATATTCTAGAATCCCATAGAGGGCCAGTAAAATATATTGGGACAGAATATTCTCCCAAATTAAGTTTTTCGATTAGTTCTTTACCTTCTGCCGTATGATTGGAGATTGTCAAAAAGACTTCACTTAAAATTATCCTGCTAGCGCCATCATTTAATGCATTAATAACAGCTGCATCGGGTCTTGGCTCATCCTCTAAGAATGAAAGATAGAATTTAGTTTTGTTGTCTCCTTCTTTTCTATAACTATCTTCGAGAGATTTTAGCATTTGGGTGTGCATTTTCTTGTGATAGCTAGTTCCAACGTGAATATATTTTTTTCTTAACATATAAAGGAATAAAGGTCTGACTAAAAAAGGAATAAATTTAATTTTTTGCTGATCAAACTCTCTGAACTGATTTATCCATCCTATTGGATTGTAATCTTCTGGCTCCCCATGAGTAAAATAAATTATTGCTGTGTGTCCATCGCCAAGATCCTCTTTTTTTCTAATAAGTTCTGGAACAACTCTTTTGTCCTTAGTTGATAACAATTTAATGGTTGAAGAGTAATATCCAAGTAAAATACTAAATAGATATAAGAGAATAAAGATGAATCCAATATCATAACGATTATACCATATAAGAGAAATAAATACAGTTATTTCAATAACTAGGACGATAGAAAAAGTTCTAATCCTGCTCTGGTGAACGGTCAAGTATCTAACTATTGTGTATCCGATTAAAAAACTAATAATAATTGTTATTATAAATGTGGTAAAATAAATAATATCCCCTCTTTACTATTATTTTATCTTTGGATTAAAAAAGTATTTATTTATAATTATAAATCAGATAATCATTTAAATATATTATTTCTCATTTTTCTCAATGAAAGTAGATTTGCACGTTCATACTACAGCTTCTGATGGGCTTCTTTCACCTACAGAAATCATAAATAAAGCTAAAGAAAGCAACATTGATACTATAGCCATTGCTGATCATGATACTATCGATGGAATTACTGAAGGTATGGAAGCAGCAGAAAATAATGGAATCAGACTAATCCCCGCTTTAGAGATAAGTGCTAGACATGAAAAACAAATTCATATGCTTGGTTATTTCGTTGATTATAAAGATCTAAAATTTCAAACATTTGTGAACAAACTAAAAAATTCTAGAGAAGAAAGAAATCAAAAGATGCTAAGAAAGCTTGATAGTTTAGGATTTCATATTACTATGGAAGAACTTAAAGCCAACGCGGAAGGTAATATTGGAAGGCCCCATATTGCAGACCTAATGGTAAAAAAAGGTTATGTCTCTACATTTGCTGAAGCTTTTGAAAAGTATATCGGAAATGGAAAACATTGTTATGTTCCTAAGGAAAGGCCAGATATAAGGAAATCTATTGAATTAATAAGAAAATACAAAGGTATTCCTGTATTGGCACATCCAAAATATACTTTCCTAGAAGATGAAGAGCTTGAAGATTTCATTTCATGGTTGTCTGATCTGGGGCTAGGTGGACTCGAGGTTTTCTACTCAAAACATAGCAAAGAAGAAGAAACAAAATATCTAAAACTTGCAGAAAAATACTCACTTATCCCAACGGCAGGTTCTGACTATCATAGAAATGGTGATGCTTTCGGGATGGAATTAAAAAAAGAGTATCTTGATATCTTATTATCTTCAGAGACTATCTAAAACATCTATTATTTTTTCAACTAAAACCAAAGGATTTTCTGAAGAAAATATACTATCTGTTGATTTTCCCATATTTTCTAATATACCTAAAAAAAGATCAGACGCTCCCCCCGTTCCAGATAATAATCCGATAATCTTTTTTTCATCATAGGCTATAGTAAGCTCGTTTAGTGTTCCCATCATACCTTGAACAGATATTATTGCATCGCAACTTCTTACTAAAGTTACATTTCTTCCTTTATATCCAGAGCCTGTGAATATTAATGAATCAAAAACGTCAGTAGGATATTTATAATCCTCAATATGTTCTTTTAGATTAATTGCAGGAGAAACTCCAACAGTAGTTCCATCATTCTCTTTTGCCCCAATTGTAGCTTCAAATGGTAAACCAGGGCATGCTCCTGAAAATAGTATATGATTTTTAGAAGCAATTATTTTTCCAAGTTCTCTTGCAACTGCCCTTATTTTAATAGGTATCTCCCCACTAGCAGAACCAATGACCCCTATTTGATACCTTCTGATAAAATCACCTATATGGCCTTCTTAAAATAGTTCACTTTTGGCTCATAAAGGTCTCCCCTTGCCAAAAGTTCTCTTAAGGCATTATCAACGTCTTCTGCCAAGTGTTCATTTTTTAGCTCATAGAGTATAAGATCAAGTACCACTCCATCGCCTTCGTCAAGTTTGTCAATTGCATCTAAAACTTTTGATTCAATTGCAGATTCAGAGTCAAAAACATGCCCCTCTTCTGCATATTCCGCTAAATAGTTCAATTCTTCAATTGCATCGATTAGTTCTGGATTTATTCCTTCCTTTTTCGCACGATCCATTGCCTTTCTGACATTTGTTTCCTCATTGTGTATTTTCTGTGCTATTCTGAATTGTTTTCTCTGTTTAATCGTGTTGAGTACAGATTCAGCCCGATGAAGTGTTAACATATTTGATGATACAACAGATATTGCCTCAAGATTTACTTGCTTTTTACCTTGCCATTCACTTAATTTTCCCATAAACTGGACGAGATTTCCTTTCTTTAAAGATTTGAGAAGTCGGGTATTTTCTCGAAATACAAGCCCGACTATACTCTGTGTTCCATCATCTAAAAATATTGATCCGTAAGTTCCATCTTCAGATAATCTTGGTTCAGCCATAACTGTAGCAACGCCCTTTAATCGGTATACCTTTAATCCATCTTGGGTAATAACATAATTAGTTGCAAAATCATCCTCAGGTTTTACAAAATAACCTTTATGAATCTCTGCTAAGGAAAGTCTTGAGGAGGGCATTCTTTTTTTCATTCATAGACCTCCTTTTCCAGTTGCTGAACTTTTTTGAAGAGACTCATATTAAAATCTCTAAAATCTTGTATTATCTCAGAATCAATTATTACTTGGCCACCTTCTTTGTAAGGATTTCCAATAACCCTTAGTATGCTCTCCATATCATAGAGAGTATCAGACGAAACGCTTATTGCTCCTGTTCCATCGTCAAGAACCAACATATAAGTCGATGGATCTATTGATACAACAACGCCTATGAAAGAAACCAAAGTCTCATCCCCTTTGATATCACGAATGTCCTTTTCGATAGAGAAGTTGTATTTCATTTAATCTCCTTACCTATTGCGCCCAATATTTTTTCGATTTCTTCTTCAAGTTCAATTTCAAATATATTGTGAACTTGGAAAACATTTCCAATGTATTCGTTCTCGGCGACATTTCCAGCAATCAAAATTTCTTTACCTAATAAATTATAATGATTATCGGAGAGGTATGCTTCTCCAGCATTTCTTAAATTAAATCCTTTTTCAAGAAAACTTTTAACACTAAGATAAATATTTTCTGATTCTGTGCCCAATACCTTCTCTGCTTTATCTTTGAAAAATGAAGCTCTGATATAACCAGTTGAATCGTCTATACCCAAATCTAGTATAACAACTTTTGTTGGAACGACCTCATTTTTACAGTTCTTACAGAATCCTTTTTGAGAATTATCCAACTTCTTAAAGCATGTAGGGCATGCATCGTAAAAGAATACAGAGTATAGTTTTGCTATAGTTCCCCTTATTTCTTTGAATTTATCGCCAGGATTTAATTCAGATATTGAAGTCCTCTCATATTTAAGGGATTTAAATGTAGTTAGGTCAGGTAGAGAAGACTCATCAATACCTTCTGGATTCAAAATTACCTTACTTTTAGACGAAATATAAATCTGGGGGCCTTTCATACCTCCTTTAATTTGTCCACCAATTATTTTTATTACATCTCCCCTATTTAATGATTCAGAGAATCGTCCAGCATTTTCATCCCAAAAGACAACAGTTATCTCACCAGTTTTATCTGCGACGGTAACATTAAGAACTGCACCTTGAGATCCATCGTCCCTTACAAATTCTTTTGGTGAATACTTTCTCGTTACTCTACCAAGGATATTTACGTCTTTCATTCCCTCTGTAAGTGACTCAATTTTCATGTCCTCTTTACCAGGAATGGATATTCCTTCCTCTGATGCAATTATAGAAAGTATACCTTTTGTTGTAAGATTAAACATAGAGGATTCTTTTTTTATCCTAATTTTCTCTTTTATTTGAGCTTCCGTATAACCCTTTTCCATCAATTTTGACATTATAAGGGATACGTCATCTTCCATCAAAGCACCTACTTACGATTTATTTAACGAATATTAAAATACTTTTCGATTGATCAATAAAGATAATTTAATCCTAAATAAATTTAAATTATTCATTTATATAATTTATCAGAGTTATTGGATTAACACTCATTTTCCTTGTATTTTATCATATTCAATAGTGTTTTGTTGTAAGGGGCAGGGATATCCAATTTATTCCCAAGCTCTACAATCTTTCCAGAAATATAGTCAATTTCAGTTCTTTTACCTTTTCTTAAGTCTAAAAGCATCGAATTAATATTTTTTGAAGTATTTTTAATAATTTCAACTGTGGTATCAAAAATATCTTCGGATATCTCAACTCCTTCTTTTTGAAGAATGATTTTGCCCTCGTTTGTTACTTCTCTGACTATCTCCATCAGATTTTTGTCTAAGAGAACTCCATTTTCATTATCTAAAATCGAAGCAATTGTATTAATTCCAGAATTAATGATTACCTTTGACCATATGTCTCTGTATATGTCCTCTGAAAATTGAGTTTTTATTTGAGCTTTATTGAATATATCAATTATCTCAATTGCTTTCTTTTTGTTATTCGATGCAGATCCTATAATAGTAGTTCCTTTCCCTCTATATTGAATTCTTCCAGGGGCTTCTACAAAGGCCCCTATGCTTGTAATAGCTCCTAAAATTTGTTTTTTATTTACAAGCTTAGAAATCTCTTCAATGTTTCCTGCGCCATTTTGGAGGGACATCACAATATTATTATCATCTATATATGGAAATATTTCGTGAATTGCATTTCTTGTGTCATAGGCCTTTGTGGTAATAATGAATATATCAGAATCCTTTGCGTATAGAGGATCACAAAATGCATCGATGTCAATATTAAATTCATCTGATCCCGAAATAGAAAGACCATTTTTCATTATAGTGTCTACATGATTCTTTCTTCCAATAAGTATACAATCAAATCCTTCTCTTTTTAGAAGGGCGCCTAAGAGACTACCTATTGCTCCCGCCCCAATTATGGCGATTTTCATCTTATCACATAGTCAATAATGATTTAGTTTTTATATTTGTTACCAATAAAAATATTTATTCAGTAAAGATTTTTAAGTATCTTCCACAAATGAGGTACTAGGTGATATAATGCCAATACCAGAAAAAGTTGAGTTTATCAGTAATTATAAGGGATGGAAATGCTACAAAGGTTTTGATTCAACTGAAACCAAAGATAAACTCGATATTGCAAGATTATTACTCTCTATAAGAGAATCATTTAATGAAAAGATATTTGATTATTTAGGCCAAGAGTTTAATATAAAATTTATTGGAGAAATTGTTGACTCTATAATAAGAGACGAAAAAACTATTTCTGGTGCCCTTTACAAAGTTAAATCCCCTACAACAACTAAGAAACTATCAGAAATTGTTGATTTGAAGGAAGCAAAGGATATTACAAAAGGAATGCTTACTGAAATGGTTCTTCAGAAACTTGGTATTGAACGACTTACTCCAAATGTCCTTGATGATTATCTTGGACAAAAGCCAATTGAGGACAAGGGAAATGAAACTGTCAAGGATAAAGAAATGGTTCATTTTCTAGGTAACTATAAAGGTTGGAAATGCGTAAAGAGAATGGAAATAGAAGAACTTACCGACGATTTGGACATAGCGATGCTTCTTCTTTCAATTAGAGAATCTTTTAATAATAAAATCTATGACTACATGTCTGATAAATTTGATATGAATTCAATTGATGGAATTGTTTCTGACATACTCCCAAGCAAGAGCAGATTTAAGGAAGAGGACATAGCATCAACGCTCTCAAAACTAAATAGCCTAGAGTTAATGGCAAAACTTGAAAAAATAACTTCTGACCCAAAAGGGAAAGATATATTGAGGAGAATTGCTGCTGAAAAGACTCTTGCTGGATTAAAGCTCTCATTATTGAATGCAAAGATGGTAGATAAATATATCGAAAAGAAGGCCTTGTTATCTAAGTCCACCTAATACATAGATTGTTATCACAAACATTGCAAATAAGACAGTATAAATTAATATTCTTATAGCTACATGCTTTGAACTTATTGTATGCTCGTACGCCACATAAGGTCTACTCTTAACAAAAGTTCTGGTATTTGAATTGAAAAGTGAAGATGGAACATTCTGTTTGGAGGTGTATTTCCATCCAGGTTTTCCTTCATAATCTATTTGTTTTTTTAAAGAAAAGAATTTTTCTCTTTCTTTATCGTACATTAATCTTTTCTCAGGGTCTATAATTATCTCATATATCTCTTTTAACTCAAGAAATTTATTTTTTGCCCATTCTTCCTTTCCTGGATTCTTATCAGGATGATATTCCAGAACTTTTTTCCTGTATGACTTTTTAATCTCTTTAATATTGGAAGAAGGACTAATTCCGCCAATCATCTCATAATAATCTTTTTTTGGATTGTATGGCATCTTCAAAAAGACCTCATCTGTTATTTATTAAAAGATGGTAATATTATAGAATATAAATCTTTTATACTTAAGTAAATAAAACGACCAATATTATTATCAGTAAGAAGAGACTATTTATCTGAATTTTGAGTATTTGGAAAGAACTCTTAATATATCTAAAGCTATTTCCTTATCAATAACTCCTTCATCTTCTTTTTCCTTTAAGAACTTCTTTGCTTCTTCTACACCTATTTTAGAAGCTTTGGCATATAGAGGGCCTCTGATTAAGCCCGCCTTATCCTCTGGTAATTTATTTAATACTTGATTTAGGTCCCATTTAAAATCTGAAACTCTGCCCATATTCAATTTTTTTGTTTTCTTAGATTGTATTTTTTGTTTAAATTTCTTAGAACTCTTTGAATAAAACATATTTGATTCTTCAGCCATCTGACCCTCTCTTTTCTCTATTTGCTAAATAAAACTTTTTAAACCTTTGCTTAATTCTAATAGTTTTATATTGCCCTTTCTTATAATTATGTCCTCATAAATTTGTTTATCGATTAAAATAAAGGCCCACCCTCCATCTTTCTTTGAAAACTTAACAGCAAGAATTGATTTTGGAGACAAAATTGTTTTTTCAGAGATTTCAGATGCAGTTTTTAATAGTGAATTAATTTGAGTATTTTTAATTTTAATACTAGAAAGTTTTGTACTTTTCACTTCCATAACAATAGATCTTTTGTCTTTTATTGCAATAATGTCGGGGCCACTCTGACTTACTCTTTTACTAAAGACAAAGTAATCGTTGCTCTGAAGATATTTTTTGATTTCATATTCTGCCCTAACCCCTCTAGATTTATTATTAATCACTGACATTAGTATGAACGCTTCCAACTTAAAATTTTAAGTTTTGGACCAATAAGCTCTTTCGAAATATCCACTCTTGAGAAATTGATAAAGCTACCATCCCAAACTATTACTGAAGAATCTAAATCTTCTTCATAGTCATCACAATAAAACATATCTTTAATAAATTCAAACCCTTCATCTTTTTCTCCTTTTATGAATAATCTTATGTCCTCATCAATTAAGGGTTCATTGAAATGAATTTTCATCTCTCTTCTGAGTGACACATTAATATCTATTACTCCAATCCATTTCCAATCTTTCTTGTCAACATACATAAAAGAAAGTGCAGAAGGGTTTCCATCTTTTGATTCAACAATCATTAATCGTCTGCAGCCTTTTAGAACAGCAATATCTTTTAATTCTTCTATAGATTTTTTTCCTCGAGTAATATAAAAAGAAAGGGGGATTACACCCAACAGTTCTTTAACAAAAGATCTTGTTCTAGTGGATGGCCTTCTAGAAGTTGAGATAAGCATCATACTAACGTGCTGGAACTGTCTTTGCAAATTCAGGTCTCATTTTTATGAATAACCTATTACCACAGTACGGGCACTTAATACCCCTTATCTCATCAAGTTCCTGGGGGGTGAGTATCCTCTTACATTCAATGCATTTATACAATTACTCACTTCCTACTTTACTAAAGGACTTTTGTGATGCTCTTCCAACGGGCGTATCGGGAAGATATGTACCTCCAGCAAATGTAGTTTCACATTTTGAGCATTTCCATATTCCAGTGCTGATTCTCTTAACGGATTTTCTTCCGCATTGTGGGCACTTGTGTTTCTGTTTCATCATATTTTCGATATTAGAAACTTTAACTCTGATTCTTCTACCATATCTTGGCCCAAATCTTCCAGCACTACTCACTTTACTTGTTACTGTCATGAAAATCACCTCATTTCAGAGAATTTCTCATTTAAAAGGGACCTAATTTCATCGCCTTTTATCTTTGACCTTCTGACGATGTCTAAAATCTCCTCTTTTTTAAAGCTTCCTACATCCCCTTTCTGCATTGCAGATATCTTTCCGCTATCTTCGGTAGTGACAGTTATCCTTGAATCCATTACAGCTTCCTCCTCAATAGAAGGATCATATAATATTGAATCGGCTATTTTTACATATGTACAGGGAATTGGAATCTTTTTCATGGGCAGCGAAACAAATTCTCCTTCGATTTTATTACCTTCTTCATCCAAAGCTGGCATTTTGGTACTGTGTAAAGCGGCTATTGCTGCAATACCACATGCATCAAATAGATTTCCATTGTAATCCATTATATGAAGGTCAACAAATAGTACTCTTACAAGTTCTCCTTCTTTAATAACTAATTTTTGAAAATCAACAGCACCGGATTCTCTAATTCCTCTATCAACAATTCTCGCAAGTTCTATTGCATCTTCTCTTGGTGGCCCAGCCTCAAAATCGGGTGATGCCATAGGTATTAATTCTGCATTAGTTGTAAATACTCCCTGATTTGGGGTATCTGGAAATGGTTCGCCCATTTCACATTGTACTCCTGCGATTACCTTTGTATCCCCAATCTGAACGAAACATGACCCATTGGCTTTACTGGCTATACCAAGTTCAATTTTAATATTTCGAGTATCGTCAAAACCTCTTCCATCTTCACGTTTTCCTGTCTTTAAGAGGCTAATAATGTAATCTTTTTTAATATCTGAAAGAACACTACTCATTTAACACATCCTCCGTAATATATTTCTTCTTTAGTGCTTGTTTCTGAATCTCAAAAACTTCGAGACATCCTTTCCTACCTAAATCTAAAGCTTCTTCAAGTTGCTCTTCAGATAAATCTCCATCCATCTGCAAAAGGCTGAATTCATTTTTTCTTGGAAGAAGTGCCAATGGCAAATCTGCCTGGCCATAATTGTCCTCTTCTTTACATAGATCTAATACGATTTGGTCATCTACTTTTCCAGCTGCACAAGCAGGTACCAACTCTTTCATAGGTATGCCTGCATTTGCTAGAGCTACAGATGCTGCTGTAATGCCTGCACATCTTGTTCCAGCACTTGCTTGGATAACTTCAATATTGACCTCAACCATACATTTTGGGAAATTTTCAAGAAGCAAAGCAGGTTCTAAAGCACCCTGTGTTACTTTACCTATCTCAACGCCCCTCCTACTGGGGCCAGGTCTTTTTCTCTCTTCAACTGCGAATGAAGCCATATTATATCTGCATTTTAAGATAGCCCTATCTGATTTTTGAAGAAATCTAGGGTAAGCTTCTCTTGGGCCATAAACTGCACAAAAAATCTTATTCCCACCCCATTCGATATAAGATGAGCCATCAGCCCTTTTTAAAACTCCAACTTCTATTTTAATAGGTCTCAATTCATCTTTGGCTCTTCCATCAATTCTCTTTCCATCAATAAAGAACTTTATGTCTTTTTCCATTATAACACCTAAAATTATCTTGATAATTCAGTTTCTAGTATTTTTTTTATTCTATCTGTGAGCCCTGGAATGTGGGCCTCTTTATCTATTTTAAGAATGGCTCTCTCGACAATATCTTCCATCTGTCGTTCTCCTTTTATCCATATGTTGCCATTCTGACCAACTGTAATCTCGCACTTGGTCATTTGTTTTAATAATTTTATCATAGATCCTTTTTTACCTATTACTCTCGGTACCCTTGTGGCATGAATTTTAACAACTCTTCCCCATTTCATTTTGCCATAAGGTCTTTCCTTAGACTGCAATACTATCTCAGAAGCCTCTCCAACTTCCTTGATGTTTGCATATATTACATCTCCTACTTTGAAAATCCTTTCAAGGTTTGAAGTATCCTTAACGTATCTCAAAGCATCTTGAATATGAAGATTTCCTAGATAAGGGGCATTTATATCTAAATCCCAACTCAGTGGATTTATTCCAACTACAGTTCCTATTACATCATCGCCCCTTTTAGGGAGATATTTGCCTTCTAATGGAACTACTTTAATGCCCTCATTTTCTATATAGACTATTCCAAGAACAGAAGAGATTATCGTGTCCTCAAACTTATCTACTCCGTATTCATACTTAAAAGGCCCTTTTGCAATAACCATTCCGGGCGTAACAATAGACCTGTCTTTAACAAAAAATTCCAACTTTATCTCTCCGTCTTTATTTATCCATTATCTTTGTTTCAACGTTTCCTTTTGTGGCTGAATTCAACTTACTAAAAAGATCGTCTTGTAATCCTGCGGGTATTTCAATCACAAACATCCAAGAACCATCTCTCCCCCATTCTTCTTTAATAATAGTGCCAAGTGTTTTTGCAGACCCCATAATTTTTGGAGCATATTCTGCAGGTACTTTGACACCAATTCTTCTATTTTCTATTTTAATTGGTATGATTGGAGCCAAAAGATGTATTATATGTTTCATCTGGTCTTCTGGCCTCTTGTACATATCAATTGATACCCTTGCTTCTTCCAAGGCTGTCTCTATTCGTTGGGGTGGGTGTGGGTGGCCTGTTTGAGGATTTATTGCATGTCTTGAGATATAAGAAATAATCTGAGCCCTCTTGTTCTCCATTATTGCTCTTCTCTGATCAGTTGTAAGGTGTATTTCACCTTTTTTTAGAATTATCTTTGAGATCTCATCAACGTTATCCGTACCAAATGCCTTTTTTAGGGATTCTGGAGAAGCCTTTTCTCCTTTATCTGCATCTTTGAAAATAAAATTTGTTGCTAGGAAGTCTTTAACATCGCTTCCTTCCTTAAATTCTTGAGCTTTTAAGGGGTCAACTAAAATCTCAAAATGTTCCCCTTGGTACTTAATTCTTGCAGTAACTGCATCATCTAGAGATATCAAAGGATCAACCTCTTTACTCCTTATCTTCCTCTTCTTTAATATCTTTAACTTTTTCGATATATGAATTTAATTTTTCTTCATCTATCTTCTTAAATTTTTCATCTTTCAGACTAATTACGGCCATCTCGACGTTGTTCTTGCTTAGCTCGCCTTCTATTGATTTCTTCAAGGCTCTTAAAGCAAGTATTATTGCATCTTCTATTGATATATCGGGAGAGTATTCTTTTTCAAATATCTCCATTGCAACTGACCTGCCTGCACCTATTGCTGTTGCTTTCCATTCAAGATAAGCTCCTGAAGGCTCAGTCACAAATATCTGTGGACCTTCTGAATTTATTCCTGCTAGGATAAGCGAAGCACCAAATGGCCTTAATCCGCCATATTGTGTGTGCATCTGTTTTAGATCTCCTATCTTCTTTGCCAACATCATGACAGACATCTTTTCATCGTAGCTTAATGTGTGAATCTGTGCTTCAATTCTTGCCTTATCGACAAGTATTCTTGCATCGGCTATTATACCTGATGTTGCTGCAGCTAGATGATCATCTATCTGAAAAATTTTCTCAAATGATTCAGGTTCGACTAATCTTGAAGGAATTCTTTTGTCGACACAAAGTACAACTCCCTCTTTACATTTAATACCTATAGCGGTAGCTCCTCTTCTAACTGCTTCGCCAGCGTATTGAACCTGATACAAACTTCCATCTGGACTGAAAACGGTAATTGCGCGATCATATCCAGATGCGGGTGGAACAAATGCCATTCATATACCTCCATAAACTAATTAACATTAGACTTAATATTTCTCTCTAACCCCTTTATAGTTCCTGATACATAAAGAGGCAATATATTAACTTTTTCTTTACCTACAGATTTAGTAAGTGATAATATAAATATAGCTTTGTGCAATGATTTTATATTGCTTTCTATTATGCCATACCCCTTACTTTCATCATATTCTTTAACCCAAAGACCCATTTCAGAAGCGCCAAACTCTCCTAAAAAATCTATGGCTGAATTCCAGATAGCCTTAACTAGGTCCTCTCTTTTAAAGTCTTTCCCCCCTTCTACTTTAAAACATATATACCTTGATTTATCTCTCAAAGTCTTTGGGTTTTTTATAGGCATAAAAACATCTAAAAAGACTATAATCACTTAATTTAAGTATTTTGTCATTATTTATTAGTATTCCATATATTCAGAACATTTAAATATACAATTATACATACCAACTATGTGCCAGACAAGAGAAGTATTGCAGAGATAGTAAGAGAGTATATAGGCGCTCATCCATCTATTATGGACTGTCTAAGGTATGGTGTTATCAATTATTCAGCATTGTCACGGATGATAATGGACGAATATAAGATCGACAATATGGTTGCAGTTCTTATCGCTTCTAGAAGATATGCCGAAGAGTTACAGAAAGAAAAAAATTATCTAGAAAAAAGAATTAAAGAAATATTGAAAAGAAGCCGAATAAACATAAAGACCAAAGTTGCTACAGTGACATTAAAACCTGGATGGCATGTTTTCTTAAAACTTGAGCCTGTATTGAAAAAGACCCTTTCTGATGGTTACCTTATTAACATAATCCAAGGGTCACAAGGTATTACTTTGATTCTACTTGAAGACTATCTTGAAGAAGTAACTGGTCATATCGGAAATGAAAATATATTAAGGGTATCTAAGGGACTAGTAGAGATTTCTGTTAAGAGCCCAGAAGATATTGGAGATACCCCTGGAGTAATATCTTACCTCTCTTCAAATCTTTCTTCTGTTGGGATTAATGTTATTGAAACTATGAGTTGCTTTATGGATACAATATTTGTTGTTGATGAAAAGGACATGGTCCTTGCATTTGAGGCGCTTAATAGATGTATAGACTAAACCTTTAATATTCATAAAACAATATAGTGTGGTATTATGGAAATGAATGTTATAGATATAAAAAAAGACGATGGTGTCGAGTTTATTATAGGCCAAGGAAATTTTTCTATATTTACTGTAGATGACCTTGCAAAGACCCTCTTAACTTGTGTTGCAGGAATAAAAGTGGGCGTTGCAATGAACGAAGCTAAACCAAAACTCACTAGAGTAGCAGGAAATGATGAACGTTTAAAGAATCTTGCTGCTAACACCGCCTTACAGATAGGCGCTGGACATATATTTGTTATAATGATGCGCGGGGCTTTCCCAATAAATGTACTTAATAGTATTAAAGAACACCCTGCGGTATGTACTGTCTATGGTGCAAGCGAAAATCCTTTTCAAGTAATTGTAGTCAAAACAGACCTAGGCAATTCAGTAATTGGCATTGTAGATGGAACTTCTGCCGAAAAAATCGAAGATAAATCTATGAAGCGAGAAAGAAGAGAACTATTGGAAAAAATAGGGTACAAGGTAGAATGAAGATAAAGATAGAAAATCTAAAAGCCTTGAGACTATTAAATCCAGGGCCACTTGTTCTAGTAACATCTAAGTATCAAGGAAAGTCAAACATTGTCACAGTTGCTTGGACAAGCCCAATCTCACATGAACCACCTTTAATTTCTATTTCCCTCTCAACAAAAAAGTATTCACATATCCTAATTGGAAATTCAAAAGATTTTACTGTTAACATACCTTCAGTTGAATTATTAGAGAAGGTTTTGATATGCGGTTCAGCTAGCGGTAGAGAAGTAGACAAGTTCAAAGAATCTGGATTTACAAAAGTTCCTGGTAAAAAGGTTTCTTCACCATCAATCAAGGAATGTTTTGCTTTTCTAGAATGTAAAGTAGTTGACTCTTTTCTGTGTGGCGATCATTATCTATTCATTGGTGAAATAATTCACGCAGAGGTTGAGAAAAAATATTATGATGATCATATTGATATAGAAAAAATCAAGTTCATTAACCATCTTGGAGGGCAATATTTTACTTATCCAAGTGAGATAGTTGAAAAGAAAAGATAATATTAATCAAACTCGGATATGTGGGCTCTTTTTATGCTTTCCATTTTAAGCTCATTGACTTTAAACTCTTCCTCATTTTGTCTAATAATTTCTAAAGATTGAACTATACCGTCTTCTTGTTCATTGATGTAATATTCTTTCAATATTTTTATTTCAACTGCTGCATTATTTAGGGCTCTAACCTTTTTTATGTAATAATCTGTATAAGCAATTAGCCAGTCTTTCTTTGATTTTTGGGCTTCTTTCATGGCATTATTTAGAGCTATTAAAGTTATCGAAAATTCATCAATTGCCCGATCTGCGTAAACAGTTACATTGTCCATGTCCTTAATTGTGTACGCGTTAGAACATATATTATAATACTCTATTCCTTTTGCAAGGTGCATATTTGCTACTCTTATACTAGAATTCCAGTTATCAAGAGAAGTATTAAGGCAAAGTGGTAAGAAAATAATCAGCAATACTCCAATAGCTAAAGATTTTTTATTTGCCATTTCTACACCTTTCTAATATTCTTTAATTTAGTATATAAATCCATCATATCTTCAAAGACATAGTCAGGAGATATTTCGTATTTTTGTAAATTCGATTTTGTGACAACTCCGCTTAATACCAAAGCAGTTTTGATTCCAAAATTCTTCCCTGCTTGAATGTCAGTATCAATCCTATCGCCAATCATCAAACTTTTTTCTTTTAATGCTGAAATTCTTTTAGCAGCGATTTCCATTATTAGAGATTTAGGTTTGCCGATTATTATTGGCTCAACTCCGCTAGCAGTCGTTATTGAAGCTAGTATTGCACCACATCCAGGTAGTACTCCTTCTTCTGAAGGGTAAGTTGTATCTGGGTTTGTACCTATGTATGTTGCACCTTTTTGGATAGCAAGAGACGCTTTTTTCATCTTATCATAGGTAAAATCAATATCCCATCCTACAATAACTAAATCTGGATTTTTTTCTTTGATAGTTATGCCTGCATCTTTAATCAGAGATATCAATCCATTTCCACCTACAACATAAGCACTTAACTCTTTTTTTTGATTTAGAAATTTTTCTTTGATATACTCAACAGTGGCAATACCAGAATTAACTATATTTTCTTGATGGATATTTATGCCCATTCTCTTTAATTTTCTTGAATAGTCAGCTGGCGTTTTAGCCGAGTTATTAGTTACACAAATAAATTTTATTTTATGTTCTGTTAGATAATTGATAAACTCTTTTGCTCCAATAAGTGGCGTATGGCCTCTGTATAGAACACCATCTATATCCATGAATACGTATTGTATGTCCTTCAAGAAGAACTCTCCTTTTTCAGTATCCCTTCTGATGCAAGAATACCTGTAGCTGCAGAATTTACAATATCTCTTGATAATCCAACGCCATCGCCAGCAACAAATAAATTCGGTAGATTAGTCTCCATTAAAGAATTAACTTTTGCCCTTAGGCCATAAAATTTAATCTCAGGTGCGTAAAGAAGAGTTGAATCACTTCCAACACCAGGGATTACATTATCAAGCCTCTCTAATGATTCAACTAGATTTGTAACTATCCTGTACGGCAATGCCATTGCTATGTCCCCGGGAGTTGCAGATAATAGGGTCGGTTTTATATTACTCTTTCTTATCCTTTCTGGGGTTGATCTTCTCCCACTTTTTAGATCCCCAAAACGTTGCACTAAAGGGTTTCCTCCCCCAAGAAGTGTTGCTATTTTTGCAATGGACATCCCATACGAAGTCGTATCCTCTACAGGTGATGTTAAGGTGACTTTTGAGAGAAAAGCAAAATTACTATTTTGAGATTTAATGTCTCTCATTGAATGGCCATTAACCCCTACGTAATCGTCATACTGCTCTTTCATTACGTAACCTTCATGATTTGTACAAAATGTTCTTACAAAATCATCGTACGTCTTAGAGTATATATGGAATTTAGGATCTCTATTTACATCAATTATAGGTTTCATTATAACCTTTGAAACTTCAACTCTGACTCCCACATCTATTGGTTGGTGTTCAATCTTAATCCCAAGATCTTTAATTTGTGACATCAAGAAACCAGACCCAGCTCTTCCTGGCGCTGCAATTATATAATCTGAATCAACACTATAAGTTACATTACTCTTAATATATGTAGTCTTATAATGCCCTTTTTCTTTTTCTATTTTTTTAACATCTGCTAAAAGAACAAACTTTACACCTTTTTTCTCAAGATATTTTTTTATTGAGTTGATAACTTTAGGAGTATAATCACTTCCTATATGTCTTTGAGGTATCTGGATAAACTTTATACCTGATGCTTCGGCTTTTCTTTGTAAATCTTCAATTGCCCCATTTTCTCCAATGAAAAGTTTTTCAGGTGCTCCATGCTCTAAAAAAATTGAATCAACGTCTTCTACAAGTTTTTTAGCCTTGTCTGCTTTTCCAGTAAGTTCTTCTAAATCTCCACCTATATCGGGTCTCAAATTAAGTATTCCATCTGAAAGGCATCCTGATCCCCCTGCACCATACAATACATTACAAGGATTACAGCTTTCACAAACTCCAGTATTCTCAAGTGGGCATTTTCTAGAGTCTACATCTCTTCCTCTATCTAAAATAACAATTTCTAATCCAATATTATTTGATAGTTTGTAAGCCGAAAAAAGACCGGCAGGACCGGCTCCAATTATAACTACTTTTCTTCTCATGCAAACAATATTAAAATTTCAAACTAAAAAAGCTTATGCATTATTACCTTTTGATGGTCTTTTTGGAAGCCCTCTAAGATGTTTTTTTGTTTTTAACTTGGTCTTTTTTATTGGAACTGGTTTTGATTCTTCTATTACATCCTGATTTGTTTCAACTTGAGAGGGTACTTGGGGGGGCAATTGAGTTGGCATTTGTTGTATTGGTTGTTTTTCTTGGGATAATTTTGGAAGATTAAAGTTTTTTAAATTCATTTTTAGTAATGCAATAATAATCAAAAATGCCGCAATAATAATTACAGGTAACCCCTGAACTAAGATATTTTGTTCTAATACAAGGGCTATCTCTTTTTCAGTTTCTCCTTCAACTTTTACAATCTGGGTCACTTTCCCATAAAGTGTTGAAGATGCAACAACTTGGTATTCTTTTGGAGGCAGATCGGATACTATTAACACTCCAGTGTTGTCTGAACTTCCCTTTTGAACTCCATCAATAGATATGGAAACGCCATTAATTGGATTACCTTTTGCATTCTTAAGTGAAACTTTAAGTGAGCCATTAGCAGGCTTTAATGTTAATGTTTTCGATAATCCTGATTTAGTTATCTCAAAATCAATTTCAGAAGGATCATAACCTTTTGCATCGGCCTTTAGAGTATAAACTCCTGGAACAAGTTGTACTGAACCATTTGCTTTAGTTATCTCCTGGATTACAGTATCGCTACCTGTTTTAATTATCTTAGCGTCAACTTCTGTTAATGCCCTTCCATCTTCTGTTTTTATTTCATAATTAAGAGTGCCCTTTTGTTTAGAAAGAACAATTGTTACTTCCTTTTGTTCTTCCTGTTCTAAATTAAAAGGTTCTGTTGTAAATTTCTCATAATCCATGAACTCAACTTCAACAAAGTAAGTTCCTGGCTTGACTGAGAATCTAAAGAATCCCCCAAGATCAGTAGTAGTGTAAGTAACTGAAGTTCCTTTGAGAAAAACTTGTATACCAAAAATTGGTTCCCCAACGTCATTTGTTAACTTACCGTAAACTTCTCCCTTAATTATTAGAGGAATACTAATGGAATAATCAACGGTATCTTTTGGAGTAACAGACGTGGGAACTTCATAATCTGATTGATTAAAATTTACTTTAACATTATAGTTCTGAGCATCAGGAACTTCAATTCTAAACTGCCCGCTTTCTTCAGAAATGACAGAGAATGTTTCATTTGTAGTAATATTTGTTACCTTTACTGTTGCACTTGGTATTCCCAACTCTCCAGTATCGAATATCTTATTATCATTAACATCCCTGTAAACCTGTCCAGATATTATTTTAAATCCGTCATGCCTTAAATAAAAAGTCTTTGAAGAAATAGGGGTTATATCTACATTTTGGATGATAGTAACGTATCCACTTTTAGCTATTGTAATTGTATAAGTTCCCTCCGATATATTTTCAAATAGGATCTCCCCTCTTGAATTTGAGTTTCCTGATCTTTGATAATTTGAATCAGTTTGTAGTGTCAATCTTATGTCTGCGCCTTCTATAGGGGTACCATTTACACTAGCTACATTAATAAGAAAATCTTTATTTGAAACACTCCAAGCTGATGGTATTAGGATTACCATCAACATAATTGATAAGCCTATAATCTTGGAGTATCTCCGTAGCATTTTTTGCCTCTGATTGGTATTTAGATAAATAAAAAAATTAAATCTCGGAAAGTACTTTTCTTACATCTTTTATTTTTATAGTAGTGTCCATTTCAACTATTCTTGTTTCACACTCTATTACATCCATGGTTTCTCCAGAAAGCTCTAGGTAAGTCCCAAGATCTGTCTCATAAGTTTTTATATTGACCGAATCTGGGATTGTCCCTGGGCTAATGGTACCAAGGGTAAGGTTTTGGACAAGTAGCCTAATTGTGTAAGGCTTGAGTTCGCACCTTTCAATTCCTCTTTCAACTATTTTCATAATACTTCACCTATCCTTTAGTAGCTGATAATCAATATGTAGTTACCAGTTTATAAGCTTTTCGATATCGATAATATATAACAATGTTCCAAAATCATTACAAATTATAAACAAATACCCAATAATGACTTTCAATTTATTGATGTTATCAAATAAATAATATTAAGCTATTGATAATCAATAACTACAAATCAACTTTATATACTTAATCTTATAAAATATTTTGGTTTATTTTGTCTAATGAAAATTGTTCTTTTAGAGTATCCACGAAATCCTGAAAAGATATGTGCTGTAGCTGCCCTAACTTCGATGAAAGAAGGAGCACCTTCAGAAATGATTAAAGAAATCGACCCTGAGAATGCAAAAAAACGAATTCAAAGGGTAGTTGGATACGGCCATTATTCAGTAATAGAGCATGCAAGTTTTACATTCTCAATAGAAGGAATATCTAGGGCTTGCTCACACCAATTAGTTAGGCATAGAATAGCCTCTTTTACTCAACAAAGTCAAAGATATGTAAAAATGGACGAAGTTCCTTTTGTCATTCCCCCATCAATAAGAAAAAACAAAGAAGCAGAAGAAATTTTCAATGAAAACATGAAGAATATTGCTGCAATTTACAAAAAACTACTTGAATTGGGCATAACACCAGAAGATGCAAGATTTATACTTCCAAATGCCACGAAGACAAATCTAGTTATGACTATGAATGCAAGGGAACTATTACATTTCTTCAATCTAAGATGTTGTAACAGAGCTCAGTGGGAAATAAGGGACATGGCTTGGGAGATGTTATACCAAGTTCTTGATGTTTCCCCTGCAATATTCGAAACTTCTGGGCCAAAATGTATCAGTGAAGGTATTTGTACAGAAGGCAAATCTTCTTGTGGGTGCTATAAACTATATGATGGAAAAAGTATTGAAGAGAGAAGGACAATAGCCAAAGAATTTTATAAATAAAACAGTGATTTTTATGACAAGAATGGATATTGACACATATTTCATGAGCATTGCAGAATTAGTGAAAAAACGTTCTACTTGTATCAAACAACATGTGGGGGCTGTATTAGTAAAGGATAGTTATATTATATCTACAGGTTATAATGGGGCTCCCAGGGGACTTCCTCATTGCTCTGAACAAACATGTTTAAGACAGACACTTGGTTCTTTAGAAAAATCTCATCTTTGCAGAGGAGTACACGCTGAACAAAATACGATTATCCAAGCTGCAATTCATGGAGTTTCTACTGAGAACTCAACTGTATATTCGACACACTTCCCATGCATGTCCTGTACTAAGATTCTAATAAATGCTGGTGTAAAAGAGATAGTATACACTAGAGATTATGATCTTGATAATGAGATAAAGATGAATATGATAAGAGACGCAGGTATTAGAGTAAAAAAGATAGTTTTACCTGATTAAATGAATGCTCTCTTGACTGACATCAAATCATTAGATTACCCGATTTATTCGCTTAAACGAGCCTCACTTCTAGAAGAATCCTTGTTTATTAAGGGAATAGATAAAATTTATTCATATGGAAAAACTGAAGTTGGGTCTGATAAAGCGATAGGTAAAGGCGTTACTTCCATTATATTTTTAGGAAGTTACAAAAATAAAAAAGTTACAATAAAAATTGAAAGACCCGATTCTAAAAGAAAAGGTTCGATCAAAAAAGAAGCTTTATTTTTAATTGAAGCTAATAAATATGGAGTTGGTCCTAAGATATATGCTAATGACGAAAGGTTCATTATTATGGAATATATTGGAGGGTCACTATTAATTGACGGTAATTTTGATAATAAAGATATATACGATATATTGCGACAATGTAATAGTCTAGATTTATCAAGAATAGACCATAGACAAATTCAAGGTGGAAAACATATAATCTGTGGAAAAAGAAATGTTATAATAGATTTTGAAAAAGCCCATTATTCAAATACTCCAAAGAATGTAACATCTTTTCTATCCATGTGTTTTCTATCAGATTGTTTGGTAAGAGAAAGAGTTAAAGAACTTTTCACATTTGATGAAGAATATATTAAGACACTTTTAAAAGAGTATAAATCAAATTATAATATAGAGAGTCTAATTGATAATATCTAATAAAACTTAAATATTTAGATAATAAAAGCAATTGGTTGTGATTTGATGGAGTTTGAAAAACCGTGGACCGAAAAATATAGGCCACAAAAACTTGATGATATAGTTGGTAGAGATCCAATAATTAGAAGATTAAAATCTTATGTTGATAAGAAATCAATGCCACACCTACTTTTTGCAGGCCCACCGGGAGTCGGGAAGACTACTGCAGCAATAGCACTAGCAAAAGAAATATTTGGAGATTATTGGAAACAGAATTTTCAAGAGACAAACGCCTCGGATGAGAGAGGTATAAATGTTGTGAGAGAAAAAATTAAGGATTTTGCTAGAACAAAACCAATTGGTGGAGATTTCAAAATTATTTTTTTAGATGAATCTGATGCACTTACATCAGATGCCCAGAATGCATTAAGAAGAACTATGGAAGTATACACTTCTACATGTAGATTCATCCTTTCGTGCAATTATTCTTCTAGAATTATTGATCCTATACAATCTAGATGCGCTATATTTAGATTTGGACCATTGTCAACAGACGCCGTTAAAATAATGATCAAAAAAATAGCTGAAGCAGAAAAAATTGATCTCAAAGAAGATGGGCTCAATGCAATTGCATATGTTTCAGAGGGGGATATGAGAAAGGCAATTAATGCCCTCCAAGCTTCCTCAGGAATTGGAGATTCAATAACAGAAAGCTTAGTATATCAAGTTACTTCAAGAGCCAAGCCAGAGGAAATAAAAAATATGATGAAAGTTGCCCTCTCCGGAGATTTTCTTTCTGCAAGAAAAATTTTACAATCTCTTCTTTTAGAGCAAGGATTATCTGGAGAAGATATAATTATGCAGATGCATAGAGAAACATTCAATTTAGAAGTTTCTGACAAAGAGAAAGTTAGAATCGTTGATATGATAGGTGAAGCTGATTTCCGGCTTGTCCAAGGTGCAAATGAATTCATCCAGCTTGAGTACCTTCTTGCAAACCTTTCCTCAGGATAAATGATAATATGCTTGTTGAAAAATATTTCCCTAAGAGTTTTTCTGAAATTAAAGGTCAACAGGCACTTGTAAAAGACATTCTAGCATGGATCAATACTTGGGGAAATGAAAAAAGAGCTCTCTTAATTTATGGTCCACCAGGTAGTGGAAAAACTACAATGGTAAAAGTACTTTCAAAAGAACTTGGGTATGACCTTATAGAGCTTAATGCAAGTGATAAAAGAGATCAAGAAGCCCTAAATAGAATAGTTGGGAATGCCGCTTCCTCAAAGACCCTTTTTGGATACAAAAAAATAATTCTACTTGACGAAGCCGATAATATCCATGGTAAAGAAGACTATGGAGGGGCAAAAGCCTTACTTGAGATAATAAAAAATACTCAAAACCCAATAATTCTCACTGCAAATAGTTACTGGGAAGTTTCACAGGCTATAAGGGACAATTGTAAACTTGTTCAGTTTAAAAGACTTCAAGCAAGAACTGTTTTTGCAAGATTAAAAGAAATAGCACAGGCCGAAGAAATCAAAGTTGATGATGAAACATTAATGAGAATAGCAGAACAATCATCTGGAGATTTAAGAGCTGCGATAAATGACCTTGACTCTCTAGGTAATAAAATTGAAAAAGGCGATGAAAAAATTGTTGGGTATAGAGATACAGAAAAATCAATATTTGACGCTTTAGCAAAACTTTACACATCGAAATCTATAGACGTAAGAAAAGAATTTTTTGATGTAGATAAAAAGCCTGATGAACTTCTTCTTTGGATTGAAGAAAATACTCCAAAAGCCTACAATGGAAAAGAACTACTTGAAGCAGAAGCATTAATTTCAAGAGCAGACATCTATTTGAATAGGGCATTTAATACTAGAAATTATTCTATGTGGAAATATGCTTCCGACCTTATGACCGGAGGCGTATCAGTTGTTGGGAAGGGCGAATCAAGGTATATATCTTTTTCACCTCCCAGGTACTTCCAAGTTTTAGGATCTTCAAAAAGTAATAGAGAGAAAAGAAAAATAATTTTAGAAAAGATTGGGAAAAAGTGCCATTGCTCAAAAAAAGTCGCGAGATCTTATCTACCAATGATATCAATACTATTTCTAAATCCAAAAAAAGGTGCATTAATATCTAACTTTTTTGAATTTGATTTAGAAGAAATAAAATTTATTGATGAAAAAAATTATAAAAAGATTGAGTTTGCAAGAGAAGAACTTTTAAAGGAACCAGAAAAAAAGGAAGAAAATGAAGTTCCTATCGTAGAATTCAAAAAGGAATCTACAAAAAAGGATAAATCATTTGAAGAAATAAAAGAAGAAGATCCGAACAAAAAAGAAGAAAAACAAAATTGTCAGCAGAAAACACTATTCGACTTTTAGAGGATTTATTATGGGATATTCTATATCATCATCACTAGACAAGATTCCTAAATCTGGTATCAGAAGACTGTTTGATCTTGCACAGAATATGGAAGGAGTCATAAGCCTTGGAATAGGTGAGCCAGATTTTAATACGCCACAAAATATAGTTGATGCAGCCATAAAAGCATTAAAAGAAAACAAAACTTATTATGCTCCAAATTCTGGACTTCTTGAATTAAGAAAGGCTGTTTCTGAAAAGATGAAACTAGATAACAAGATTGATGTATCAGAAAATGAAATCCTAATAACTGTTGGCGGCGGAGAAGCTTTATCCCTCGCGATACAGTCTACAATTAAAACTGGCGATGAAATTATAGTTCCATCTCCATCATTTGTTGCTTATTCTCCGACAATTTTACTTTCTGGTGGGAAACCTATTGAAGTAGAATGTAAAGAAGAAGAAAATTTTATTCTAAATCCCGATAGCTTAGAAGAAAGTATAACAGAAAATACAAATCTATTGATAATTAACACACCTTCAAATCCAACTGGTGCTGTAATGGAAAAGAAGGATTTGGAGAAAATAGCTGATATTGTCCAAGAATACAACCTCAAAGTTATATCTGATGAGGTATATGAGAAGCTTATCTACGATGGAAAGATTCATACAAGTATGGCATCGTTGAACGGCATGGAAAACAATGTAATTACTATTAACTCATTTTCGAAAACTTATTCTATGACTGGTTGGAGAGTAGGATATTTGTCCTCAAAAGACGAAACTCTATTTGAGAGGATGTTAAAGTTACACATGTATGGCCCTGTATGTAACAACACCTTCGCTCAGTTTGGAGCTTTAGAAGCACTAAAAGGCCCACAAGATTCTGTTTATCAAATGAGGGACGAATTTGAGAAAAGGAGAGATCTACTTCTAAAAAGAATAAAAGAAATGAACGGCGTGAATGCAATAAAACCTGAAGGAGCGTTTTATCTGTTCATGAATATTTCCGAAACAGGAATGAAGTCTGATGAATTTTCAGAAAGATTGTTGAATGAAGAGAAAGTAGTCACAGTTCCTGGCTCAGCTTTCGGACCTTATTCAAATAATTTTGTTAGGCTAGCATACCCTCTAAAGGCAGAAAAAATCAATGAAGCTTGCGATAGGATTAATAAATTTCTATCAAAGAACTAATCTTCTTCAATTTTCATTGATTTTATGTTGAATTCTCTTCCCGATAGAACAGTTAAATCATTTGATCCACATTCACATATCATCGATAATATTGGAAGATCATTATCAGATACAATTTCAAATTCTTTACGGCATTTGTTGCATAATACCCTAGGTTTTAAATAAGTAATATCAAGTTCTGCACCTTCAGCAATTGTATCTTTGGAGATCACATCAAAACAAAATGTTAGTTGTTCAGCATTTACTAAAAGAATCTCTCCCATCTCTATCTTAATTGATTTAATCTTCATAGCACCTTCTTTTTCGGCTGCTTGCAAAACTGTTTTTAATATTCCATCGGCAAGGGAAAGTTCGTGCATAATTTCACCAATACACTTTTATATACTCTGAAATGATTATTTAAAAGCTTAGGGGGAATATTTTGAAGGGATATATAATATGGCCAACTTATCTTGATAAAAACCTTTCAAAAAAGAACGGAAGAAAGTTACCAAAAAACCTTGCCTTAGACCATCCTAAATATGAGGAAATCAAAACAGCTTTAGAATCTATTGGATTAAATCACGAAGGTCAAAAAAACTCTAAATACCCAAAGGATCAAGGAAAAGATGAAAGAATCTATGGTAGATTCATAGTTGAAAAAAAATTCTCAAAGATTGAAATATTAAAAAAAATATCTAAAGAGATAAGGAAAAATAGGGGTGGAGCTTAAGATCTATCTTGTGGAGTTTCAACTTCTTGTATAATTCTTTTTCCTGCTACTACTTTATCAATACTGTGAACTGTACCTCCAAGTTTCTCAATTTCGTCTTTTAAAGTTTCATAATCAATTGAATCCCCTTGAATTGAAAGTTTTATTGTTTCTGTTTTTTGATCGATCTCTATAACGGAAATGTTAATTCCGATAATCCCTGGAAGTTCAGCTAATCTATTAGCAAATTCAGGGAGTATTGGCTTATGAGGTTTTAAAACATCAAGAACTATAACCCTTATTGAACTCATGTAAATATCTCTTTAAAATTAGCATATAAAGTTTTGGAATTATAATTTTTATTTACAGGTGATTAAATTTATAAGTTTATTTTCAGATATAACATGGGATTATTATGGAAACTATGGAGGCTATTCATACTAGGAGAAGCGTGAGAAAATATACAGATAAGAAAATATCTGAGGATTTAGTGGAAAAAATATTAAGTGCTGGGATGAGTGCCCCATCTGCAGGCAATCAACAGCCTTGGCATTTTATAGTAATAGACGATAATAAACTTCTTGAAGAGATCCCAAAAGTTAGTCTCTATGCACCTATGGCAAAAGAAGCGTCAGTTGCAATAGTTGTTTGTGGGGATATTCAATTAGAAAAATATCCAGGATTTTGGGTGCAGGATTGTTCAGCCGCAACACAGAATATGTTATTAGCTGCCCATGCACTAGGTTTAGGGGCTGTGTGGTCCGGTATATATCCTCTTGAAGATAGAGTTAGCGGTTATAGATTGCTACTAGGAATTCCAGAAAATGTAATACCTCTATCAATTATAATTATGGGGTACCCCTTAGAAATTCCTAAACCTGTTGACCGATACAAAAAAGAGAGAATTAGATACAATAAATGGTAAAATACCTCTTAGAGTGATATTTTTCAAACTATCTCCATCTTGGATGGATATGGATAAACCTTATAATTTGATTTTTTTATTTCCTCATATAAACAAATACAATAGTGGTGAGACTATTATGAAAAGACAAATGGTAACTATTGACGGAAACGAAGCTGCTGCTTATACAGCTTACCATGTCAATGAGGTAATTTCTATTTACCCAATTACTCCTTCCTCAACAATGGGAGAACTGTCCGATCAGTGGGCTTCTGAAGCAGAGCCTAATATATGGGGAACAGTGCCCCACGTAACTGAAATGCAGAGTGAAGCTGGTGCAGCAGGAGCTGTTCACGGTTCATTACAAAGAGGTGCACTTACTACTACTTTTACTGCATCTCAGGGACTCTTATTAATGATCCCTAATATGTATAAAATTGCTGGAGAACTCACTTCAACTGTTTTTCATGTAAGTGCTAGAACTCTTGCAACTCATGCACTATCTATCTTCTGTGATCACGGAGATGTTATGTCCGTAAGATCGACTGGATTTGCGCTTCTAGTCTCGAACTCAGTCCAAGAAGTAATGGATCTTGCACTCGTTGCACATGCTTCAACTCTAAAATCAAGAGTACCCTTCTTACATTTTTTTGATGGATTTAGAACATCTGCAGAAGTCTCCAAAGTTGAGCGCCTATCTCTTGAAGATTTGAAAAAAATGATAGATGGTGACCTAGTAAGAGCTCATCGTTCTAGAGCTTTGTCACCTGACAATCCAATAATTAGAGGGACATCCCATAATCCAGATACATTCTTCCAAGCAAAAGAAACAATAAATCCTTATTACAATGCTTGTCCAGATATAGTCCAAGAAATGATGGATAAATTTGGAAAATTAGTTGGTAGAAACTATAAATTATTCGAATATGTTGGTGCACATGATGCTGAGAGAATAATTATAATTATGGGAAGCGGGGCAGAAACTGTTGAAGAAACTGTTGATTACTTAACAAAGAAAGGCGAAAAAGTTGGGCTCCTAAAAGTTAGACTTTACAGACCCTTTTCAATAAAACATTTTATTTCATCCCTACCTTCATCCGTAAAAAGTATTGCAGTCCTTGATAGAACTAAGGAACCTGGGGCTGTAGGAGAGCCTCTATATCTTGATGTTACAACTAGTATAAGTTCTGCTTTTTCAAATGGCGACTTAAAAATGGAAAAGATGCCTAAAATAATAGGTGGAATTTATGGACTATCGTCAAAAGAATTTAAACCTTCTATGGTAAAAGCTGTTTTTGATGAATTGAAAAAGATTTCTCCAAAGAACAGATTTACTGTTGGAATTAACGATGATGTAACTAATCAAAGCCTTGAATATGACCCAAACTTTTTCATTGAACCTTCCAATAGGACAAGAGCTGTCTTTTTTGGTCTTGGATCTGATGGAACAGTAAGTGCAAATAAAAGCTCAATTAAAATAATAGGTGAAGAAACAGACAATTATGCACAAGGCTTCTTCTACTATGATTCCAAAAAAGCCGGATCCCTCACCTTATCACATTTAAGATTTGGACCAGATCCAATTAAATCTCCTTATCTAATAGATAAAGCAAATTTCGTTGCTTGTCATCAAAGTTCATTCTTGGATAGATATGAAATGCTCAGTGTTGCTGAACCTAATGGAATCTTCCTTTTGAATAGCATTCATTCCAAAGATGAAGTATGGAACTATCTCCCAATAAGTGTTCAAAAACAAATAATAGAGAAAAATCTAAGATTCTATGTTATTGATGCTTACAAGATAGCTAATGAGATAGGTCTTGGTGGTAGAATCAACACAATTATGCAGACATGCTTTTTTGCTCTGAGCAATGTTCTACCAAAGGATGAAGCAATAAAAGAAATTAAAAAATTTACAGAAAAAACCTACGGAAGAAAGGGAGAAAAAATACTAAAAATGAACTTTGAAGCAATAGACAAAACACTTGACAATCTTCATCAAGTTATCGTTCCTAAAGGCGTCACAAGTAATTTTGATTTGAAAACCTCAATGCCCGAAGGAGCCCCACCTTTCGTAAAGAATGCAATAGCCAAAATGATTATCGGAAAGGGAGATGAACTACCTGTAAGTGCATTTCCTTCTGATGGAACATACCCAACCGGTACAACAAAATGGGAAAAGAGAAATATATCTCTTGAAGTCCCAGTGTGGAGCCCCGAAACTTGTATCCAGTGTGGAAAATGTGTATTCATATGCCCACACGCAGTAATTAGAGCTAAAGTTTATACAAGAGACGTATTAAAAAATGCGCCTTCTCCATTTAGATACACTGAAGCTAAATTCTCACAATTTAAAGATTATTTATATACAGTCCAAGCGTCACCGGAAGATTGTACAGGATGTAAACTATGCCATGAAGTTTGTCCAGCAAAGAATAAACAAGATCCCAAACTAAAAGCTGTTAACATGGTATTCAAAGACACAATACTTGATAGAGAAAAGGATAACTGGAAATTCTTTGATTCCATACCTTACCTCGATAAGGGCCAAATAAATGGTACTACTGTTAAAGATATCCAACTATTACAGCCACTCTTTGAATTCTCCGGTGCATGTGCTGGATGTGGTGAAACTCCATATGTAAAGTTATTGACCCAATTATTTGGAGACAGGGCAGTAATGGGCAATGCAACAGGTTGCTCATCTATCTATGGAGGAAATCTACCAACAACTCCTTATACAACTAACAAAGAAGGCAGAGGCCCAACTTGGTCTAATTCCCTCTTTGAAGATACTGCAGAGTTTGGTCTAGGTATGAGGATAGCATTGGATAAACAGTATGAATATGCATTGGACTTAATAGATAGACTTGCAGAGGATTTGGGAAAAGAATTAGTGTTCGAGCTGAAAAACGCAGATCAGAAAACAGAAACAGGAATAAATAAACAGAGAGAAATGGTAAAATTACTCAAAGCAAAGCTAAAAGGTATTCAAAAGCCTGAAGCAAAGGATCTTTTGAGTCTATCTGATTCCCTTGTCAAAAAGAGCGTATGGATTATAGGTGGAGACGGATGGGCTTATGATATAGGATATGGCGGACTTGATCATGTTCTTGCCCAAGGTAAAAATGTGAACATACTTGTATTGGACACTGAAGTTTATTCTAATACAGGGGGGCAGAAATCTAAGGCAACTCCTATTGGAGCTATTGCTAAGTTCGCTATGGGAGGAAAAGCTTCACCTAAAAAGGATTTAGCTATGATGGCAATGAATTATGGAAATGTATATGTGGCAAGAGTAGCGCTTGGTGCAAACAATGCACATACAATCAAAGCTTTCCTAGAAGCTGAATCTTTTGAAGGTACATCAATAATTATAGCCTACTCGCATTGCACACAACATGGATACGATATGGTTAGAGGCCCTGACCAACAAAAAGCTGCTGTTATGTCCGGATATTGGCCTTTAGTAAGATACGATCCACGATTATACGATCAAGGAAAGAATCCATTCCAACTTGACTCAAGTAAGCCTTCAATTCCACTCCAAGATTACATCTACAATGAAACTAGATTCAAGGTTTTGACACGAAGCAATCCAGAAGTTGCAAAAAAATTACTTGAATATGCCCAAAAAGAAGTCAACAAAAGATGGGAACTTTACAAATATTGGTCTGAAATGCCTGGCCCTAAACAGGAGGAAAAATGATCGATCTTTCAACAAGCTACATGGGGATGAATTTAAAAAATCCTATTGTGGCTTCTTCTTCTCCGTTTTGGGAAGATATTAAAAATATCAAAAAGGCTGAAAAATCTGGTGCTGCAGCGATTGTATTACATTCGCTCTTTCAAGAACAGACTGAAATTGAGCAAGAAGAACTTAACAGATTTTTAGTTGAAGGTTCAGAGAGTTATGCTGAAGCAATAACTTATTATCCTGAAATAAAAGAGTTCAAATTTCTACCAGACCAATATGTAGACCTAGTTAAAGAAGCTAAACAAAATTCCACAATACCAATTATTGGAAGTATAAATGGCGTTTCAGATGGTGGGTGGATCAAATATGCACAAAAAATTGAAAATGCTGGGGCCGATGCTTTAGAACTCAATATTTATTATATCCCAACTGATTTCTCTAAGAATTGTGTAGAAATAGAGCAGAATTATTCTAATCTAATAAAAGCTGTAAAACAAAAAGTTAAAATCCCAATTGCCGTTAAATTAAGCCCTTACTTTACTTCAACACCAAATATTCTAAAAACTTTTGAAAAGGCTGGTGCTGATGCATTTGTCATTTTCAACAGATTTTATCAGCCAGATATCGATATAGAGAATTTAGAGGTAACACCAAACCTTATTTTAAGTTCTAGTGAAGAGTTAAGACTAAGGATTAGGTGGGCAGCTATACTTTATGGTAAAATAAGACCAGATATTGCAATAACAGGTGGTATCCATACAAGTACCGATGTAATTAAATCAATGATGGCCGGAGCAAAAGTTTCTATGATGACTTCTTCATTAATTAAGAACGGTATTAGTCATATTGAAAAAGTCTTATCTGAAACAACTAATTGGCTTTTAAATCATGAATATGATTCAATTAAATCAATTCAGGGACTTATGTCTCAAAGAAATGTTTCTTCTCCCTCAGCATACGAAAGGGCGAATTATATGAAATTATTGGGTTCTTACAGATAATTAATAAACTGACTTTGACTTTAGTTTTTTTTCTGCTATTGAAAAAATTAGATCTAGCGATAAAGCAATTAAAATTGCAGGTATTGCTCCACTTAGTGTTTTATTAACATTAAAACTTGCTAAACCTTCGAAGATTATTCTGCCCAATCCACCACTCCCAATTATTGCAGTCAAAACTGCAATGCCATTTGCAATTATGGCTGAAAATTTTAATCCTGCAAATATTGCCGGGTATGCCAAAGGAAGTCTAATGTATCTTACTAATTGAAGATCAGTTAGCCCCATACCTCTTCCAGAATCAATAAGCGCAGGATTAGTTTTTGTGAGACCTATGTAAATATTTTTTATTATTGGAAGAATTGATCCCAAAACTATTGCAACGATTCCTGGTAAAAACCCTATACCTGCCAAAGGAACTATTATTGCAACTAATGCAAAACTTGGAATGGCCTGAGCCATATTGGTTATAGTGAGAACAAGATAAGAAAAACGTTTGTAGAATACAGACAATATCGCTAGAGGAAAGGCGACGCAGATATCTATGATTAATGATGTAAAGACCAAAAATAACTGTTCGATTATAGCATCAATAAGAAATACTATGGCTACCATGGATTGTACCTCCTAGCCAGTTTATTTTCTATAATCCATGCAACAGCATCAAAAACAACGCCAAGTGTCCCAACCCATAAAGATGCTATTATTATCGCTGGTATATTATATTGATGTATCCCAGCTTGTAAAGGAACTCCAAGACCTCCTGCAGCTATAAGACCACCCAAAGTTATTATTCCCATAGTATATACTACAGCGACTCTAATGCCTCCACTTATTAAAGGCAAGGCCATCGGAAGTCTTATTTTAAATAAAATTTCATTTTTGGTAAGGCCAATTGCTTTTGCAATTTCTATATACTCGTTACTTACATTGGCAAGTCCGGTATATGTATTCCTCATTATAGGTAATATTGAATAAAGGACACATGCGGCTATCGTGGGAGGTTCACCGAGCCCGAGTATAGGCAATAAGAAAATGAACAACGCCAACTCAGGTATTGTCTCTATAACATTTAAAATGTTAAACCAAATATTTGCTACTCTCGGATTGCTATACACTAATAACGCTGCTATTATGGCGAGTATAATAGAGATAGATAATGCTATAAAAAACATCGAAAGGTGTTGGATCGTCCTCAAAGTAAGTTGTTGTGTTGCCCAAACTGAGATTATTGTATCTAACATACTCACCAATGAATCACATCTAAACTAAATTAATTAAAACTGAGTCAATCATTACTAATCCTTGAATTTCATTTTGATTCATGACAATCACAAGTTTTTCATTAGAAGATTTTAGGAGGGTTATTATTGATGAAAGATTTTCATCTGGAGGGACTATAACTAATTTCCTGCCAAAATCGTTTATAGATCTTCTCATATCTTCATTCTTTAATAAATCGCTTAGTATGATCTGTTTAATATCGCCATTTGATTCTTTTACTATAGATAATTCTATTTTATTTGAAATCATTATATTTACAGCTTCTTGGCAAGTCATGTTTTCTTGAATTAGATACTTCTTATCCATTGGAATCATTACATCTTTTGCTTGAAGGAATTTTATTGCCTTGAACTTATTTTCACTTCCAATTATTTTTGAAACAATCTCATTCACAGGATTAAAAAGAAGCTCAGAAGGAGTTCCTATTTGGAGTATTTTACCATTGTGCATAACTCCTATTCTATCAGCCAGGGTAAAAGCCTCTTCAATATCATGTGTTACGAAAACAATGGTTTTTTCAAGTTTTCTCTTTATTGAAAGAAATTCATTCTGGAGTTGCATTCTAAGTAATGGATCAAGCGCTCCAAATGGTTCATCCATCAAAAGCAGAGGGGGATCCATTGCCAATGCCCTTGCAAGCCCTACTCTCTGCTGTTGTCCGCCACTGAGTTGATGGGGATATCTTGATCTAAAATAATCAGGTGGTAAAGCAACAAGATTTAGAAGCTCATTGGTTCTTTTTGAGATATCTTCTTCTTTCCACCTCTCTAGCTTTGGTATAATTCCAATATTTTCTTTTACTGTCATGTGTGGAAAAAGACCAATCTGTTGTATGACATACCCCATTCTTCTCCTTAATTCAACTGGATTCATATCTTTCGTATCATTGCCATTAAGATATATCGTTCCTTCGTCTGGGTCAATAAGCCTATTTATCAGCCTCAAAGTTGTAGTTTTACCGGAACCACTGGACCCTAAAAGTACAAACAGCTCACCCTTGCATATATCAAAAGAGACATCATCTACTGCTTTTGTTTCTTTGTATATCTTTGTGACATGGTCAAATTTCAAGGATTCCAAACACTCATTTAATAAAAATTTATTCGTTATACCCTCTCCGATTTAAAAAAATAAATAATTATTTGTTTGAGATAAGACCTTGTGATATAAGGAATGCCTTTGCAATATCTCGTGCTTCTTTCTTTTCTATATCATATTGATAGTTCATATCGGCCATTGCTTTATCGTCTATCTTTCCCTCAAGTTTTTTTAGAACTGAAACTACTTTTTGGTCATTCACAAACGAGCTCTGTGTTATAATAATGGCATCATAAGGCAAAAGTCCACCTTTGTCATCTTCTAAGACAACAAGATCGAATAGCTCACCCCTCTTGTCTGTTGTGTATCCTGTTATAACATCGACTAATTCATTTTTAATCGCTTCATAAACTAATGTAGGTTCCATTGATTTTACTTCTTTGAATTTGAATCCATATGCTTTCTCAAATGTTGGTAGACCATCTGGTGCAGTAGGATACTCGATATCGGTCCCAAGTACCATAGTTGGAGCATAAGGAGCAAGATCGCTTACTTTGACAAGATTTTTTTCTTCGGCAAGTGTTCTTGGAATGGAGATTGCATAGTTGTTCTTAAATCCAAGTTTTGCAACTACAGATATGCTTTCTTTTTCTCTAAGCCCTTTTTCAACTTCAGCGTATACTACATTTGGATCCCAGTTGTCCAATGGAGGAAGTTTAAGTACAGTATTATAGAAAGCGCCAGTATACCCAATGAATACCTGAATTTGTCCGCGTTTTAATGCTTCATAATTAATCAGTGTTCCACCTAATCCTTCTTTGACTTCTGTTTTATACCCGGCATCTTCTAGAATTAGAGATACCATATGTCCCAGAATATATTCTTCATTATATGGCATTGTACCGATGACAATTGTTTTATTACTGCCTTGACCTATACATCCCAAACTCGATGTAATTACTACTAACATTAACAATCCCATAATAAAAAATCTTTTTTTCATAGTAATCACATTTTTTTAGCGATTATTCCTTAAATGTTTTACGTAAAAATTAAAAATCATTATTTGATATATACTTAGAATTATTAATTAACGTTAAAGCTTTTTAAAACAAAACTTTATTATATCAGTATATAGAATATATGGCCATACATTAATCCTTGAATTTTATCTAAGAATATAAGGTGTAAAAATGAAAAAATATGATATTTTAGTTATAGGCTCAGGCGCGGGCATGAATGTAGCAAGTGATGCCCTTTCAAATGGATTCAAAGTAGCACTTGTAGACAAAGGTCCTCTTGGCGGGACGTGTTTGAATTTAGGGTGTATACCTTCAAAATTACTAATCTTTCCTGCAGAAAGGATAGCAGATATAGAAAATTCAAAAAAACTAGGAATTGAGGCAGAAGTAAATAAAGTTCATTTTATAGATATAATGGAAAGAATGAGATCGGCCATTAAAGAAGATCGAGAAGATATCCATAAGGGAATAAAAATGGCAAAAAAACTCGATTACTTTAATGGAAGTGGTTATTTTATAGATGATTATACAATTGAAGTAAATGGTAAAAAGATTTTTGGGGAAAAAATTTTTATAGCCGCTGGTGCAAGACCTATAATTCCGAATGTTAAAGGACTTGATAAAATAGAGTTCTTGACAAATGAAAGTATTCTTGAATTAAATGATCTACCAAAAAGCGTGGTAATTTTAGGCGGAGGTTACATTGCTTGCGAGTATGCCCATTTTCTTACATCGATGGGCAGTGCAGTGACAATAATTCAAAGAAATGAAAAGCTTGTAGCAAATGAGGAACCAGAAATTTCTGAATTATTACTAAAAGAAATGTCAAAGAGAATGAAGGTATATACTAACACCGAAGTTATTGAAGTCACTGAAAAAGGAAATCAAATAACCGTAGTAGGAAATAATAGAGGAGCGAACAAAAAAATAAAGATAACTGCAGAAAAAATTTTAGTTGCAGGAGGTAGAGTTCCGAACTCTGATTTATTAAAAGTTCAAAATACTGGAGTTGAAACAGATCCTAAAGGTTTCATTAAAGTAAATGAATTCCTACAAACTTCAAAGAAAAACATCTGGGCATTTGGTGATATCGTGGGTAAATACATGTTCAGACATTCTGCTAACAAGGAAGCCGCATATGCATGGCATAACAGTTTTCATGGAAAGAGGTTACCTATGGACTATACAGCTATGCCTCATGCAGTTTTTTCATACCCAGAAATAGCATCTGTTGGTATGACTGAAATAGAGGCAAAAAAGAAACATAATATATTGGTAGGTTATTCAAATTTTAATAGAGTTGCAAAGGGTATTGCTATGCTTGAAGAAGATACATTTGCTAAAGCTATTGTTGATAAAGAAAGTGGCAAGATTTTAGGATTTCATATTATTGGTCCTTACGCTTCAATATTAATCCAAGAAGTAATCAATGCAATGGCTAACAATTTGAACTATAAGGCAATATTTAAAGGGGTCCATATCCACCCAGCTTTGTCTGAGCTAATACCTTCAACCCTAGGAAATCTTATGGAAACAAAAGATTGATTTGGGGTAAAACTCATAAAGGGGTAAATATTATACTTTTTTGTTATGTATGGATATTATAAAGCCCCTTTAAACCCTCTTAGAATATCAAAAGATGGAATATACCTCCAAATAAAAAAGGATGGAAATGATCTCCATTATGAAAGAACTGTCAATAATAATTCTATAGAGAAAATACTATTAACAAAGGACTGCGGGATTATAATTAATCCGATTGAATCACAAAAAATTCGTAACAAAGTGACACCTTACTTATTAATAGAGTTTGAGAAATCAATCTTTGTTGAACCCAAGGACACAAATAACATATATATTACGTTTCCAGTCGATATAGGTGTTTTTATTTCAGGCCATAAAAATTACGATCTCTTAGATGCTTTTACGCTTGCAAAAGAGAAATATACATTGTATGGAAATCCAAGAAATGGCGTTATATGCAAATATCATAAAAGCCCAGTTTTTACATCAATTCCAAGTGATGTGAATCCTTTAATTAATGGATTAATGAAATTAAAACTTATTAATACGACAGATAGATGGATTGAAGTAACAAAAAGTGTTTTTGACTCATATGAGATGAAAGTTTATTTTAATGAAAATCTTGTTTCGATGAAAGCAAATATGAAAATACTAACCGAGAAAATTGCAGAAACTGAATTTGTTGATTCTGGGATCAAAAAAGGAATGAAGAAAGCTCTTGAAATGTTTGAATCTACAAAAATTGCGGTCACACAAAAGAAATACACGATGGAGGATGGAATTTGAATCTCGATCAGATCTTTGATATTTTTACAAAGTCTATTGGAATTATAGAAGCAGATAAGATCTTTCCATATATCCTAGCTCTTGTAATGATTATCATTTCCATAATTTTAGCAAAGGGTTTTTCTATGTTTCTAAAGAAGTCCTTGAGAGACAAGTTTGACAAGGATAGACTAGGTATTTTACTTAAAGGAAGTTATTATGGAATAATTATTATTGCAATAATTATGGTACTCCCCATCTTAGGAATCGATACATCTGGCCTTCTAGTAGCAGGAGGAGTGACTGGAATAATTATAGGTTTTGCAAGTCAAAGTATAGTTGGGAATCTTATCTCTGGATTATTTATAATGGCTGAAAGACCAATCAAAATAGGAAGTGAGGTTGAAATAGATAGTATAAGAGGTTTTGTTGAGGACATAGGGATTATGTCTACAATACTAAGAAACTATGATGGCTTATACATAAGAATACCCAATGAAAAAGTATTCACTAATAACATAATTAATGTAAGTGCAAATATAGCTAGAAGAATTGAATATTCTATTGGGATAAGGTTCACAGATGATGCCGATAGAGCTATTAAAATTATTAAAGACCTTGTTGAAGATCATCCATATATCTTAAAACACCCATCTCCAGACGTATTCGTTGATAATTTTTCAGAAAGCTCTGTTATTGTAATGATGAGAGCATGGGCCCCTGTTTCACAATGGTATGAAACAAAGAAAGAGCTATTATTGAAGATAAAATTAAGTCTTGAAAAAGAAGGGATAAAAATACCTTATCCTCAAAGAGTAGTATGGCTTTCCAAAGAAGAGTCTGATAAAAATACGTTAAATTGAAGTGTTATTTCTAATTTATTTTTAAATATTCAAATATATTAGAAAATCTTTTAAAATGGGACATAGTAATAATTATGGTGATAAAATGGTTTATTGTGGAAAATGTGGAAAGGATAATCCAACGGGTGCAAAATTCTGTGAAGACTGCGGAGCAGTGTTAGAAGCGGCACCAGTTGCTCAACAGCCTAAGGCCGTATACTCTTCTGGGAATTGGCTTTCACATGAGCACGCTGGTTTCGTATCAAGATTTATTGCATATTTAGTCGACGTTATAATATTGGGCATAATAGGCAGAATAGTAGCAATCCCATTTGGCACTAGCTATTCATATGGTTACAACATGGAATATAACACGGGATTTGATCTTAATCCAATTGGTAGTATTTTGACAGCTATTATCGCACTTGCTTACATTGTATACTTTGAAGGTGGGAAAGGAGCAACCCCTGGAAAAATGTTGATGAAGCTTAAGGTAATAGGAACTGACGGAAGAATGCCAATAGGATATGGAACTGCTGTCATTAGGTGGATTGGAAAAATTATTTCTGCAGTAGTACTCTTATTAGGATTTATCTGGATCCTATTTGATAAGGAAAAACAAGGATGGCACGACAAGATAGCAAATACTTTCGTTGTTAAACAATAATTTATTTATTTTCTTTTTTATAAGAAATCTATTTAAATAAAGAATTTTTATTAATGATAACTTACTTTGCTTGATTCTAAAATAATTTCAAGATACTTATAATTTCAAGCTTTGTAGGAATTTAAGATTTATAAAATAAATAAACATCATACAGGTGGTTTAATGGATGCAATCACACTTCTTTCAATTGCACTCGCACCCGGTATATTCTGGGTATGGTTTTTTTATAAAAAAGATAAGTATGAACCTGAACCTAAAAAGATAATTATTTTTACATTTTTGCTAGGGGTTTTGGCAACAATTCCTGCAGGTTTGATTAATTCTATGTTTGTCCCTGAATCATTAGAAAATGCAGGGCTTTTTTTAATATTTTTTGCAGCTTTTATAGTAGTGGGACCTGTAGAGGAGATTTCGAAATATTTAGCAATTAGGGTCTATGCTCTAAGATCTAAAGAATTTAATGAACCGATAGATGCGATGGTATACTCAATAACAGCAGCTTTGGGATTTGCAACATTTGAGAATTTCTTGTATATATCTCAGTATGGGCCTTCTTTGATCCTAATGCGGGCTGTAACAGGATGCCTTGGGCATGCTGGATTTTCTGGTATATTCGGTTATTACCTAGGTAAGGCAAAATTCTCATCACCACAAAATAATAGTTTAGTCTATAAGGGGCTAGCATTGGCAGCTTTTGCTCATGGCCTATTTGATTTCGTATTATTCACACAAACTTTCTTGGCATTCCTGTTTATACCAATATTGATAGTAATAGTCTACTATCTAACAAAGAGACTTAGTGAAATGTCACATGCTTCTCCATTCAAGCCTTCAGAAACAAATTACTTCTACTGCCCAAATTGCAAAAAAAATGTCCAGCCTTCGTCGAACTACTGCCCAGAATGCGGTAAGAAATTTAATAGGTAAATATTTATACTTAAAATATTTCTATTTCTTTATCCCTTATAGCGAGGGGTTCATGAGTGGAAAACTTTCTTCTATGATTGAAACAGCAAATATAAGGGAAATACCCTGTCAACGGTCACCCGGTGATGTGGCATATCGCTTAGATGATTCGGGGGTTACAATGATGGGGATCAGCCCACCACGAGAGTTACCGAAGGAAGAGAGGATACCCGGACAATGAACTTCGGGGTTAGTTAGGTGGGCAACAAACAATTAATAAGAAATAAATAAGAAATCTAAAATAGGCTTTTATCGTCTAAATGATTTTTTTTGACGATAGCTTGTATAATCCTCATTTGGCCTAGGTGCGTAATCTCTTAATATGTTGGATATTTCTCCATCTGTTACTCCAACATTCTTTGAAAGTTGAATCATCTTATCTCTAACATTAAAAAGTTTCTCTCTGGCCAAATCAATTGCATCAATTGAAGGGTGGTCCCTAATATATTCAAATTCTTTTGAAACTTTTTCTATATCTGAATAGAGCGAACCTGCCATATCCTTAAATTGGTAATCTTGTCTTCTTTGAAGTTCTTTAATCAAGTCTTTTGCCCTGTAAATTTGATAAATTGCAGAGATTATTTCAACTTTCTCTATATATTTGCCCCCAGGATAACCTACTTCGTAAAGTGCTGTCCTAATTGTTTTAAGTATTTCAAGCTCGGTCTGATTCATAGCTTTTGCGAAAGTTCCATCGAACATTGCCATATGATCACCAAAATGATGAGAATTGATAAGAAGATATAGTTATTCATTTTAGTTAATAATGTTAAACAATAAAGGTAACATTTAACTAAAAATTATCTTCAAAAAAATACTAATATATAAAGGCAGATAAAAGCTAAAATAAATTATTTCAATTCTTAAAAGGCGTTTCTATTTTTATATCCTATTACTCTACTCTGAGAATGCTTTGGGAAAACGTCGTATGGATTGAGACCTCTCCTCTTCATAAGATCCTTTATTTCAGATTCATAATCACTCTTCTTTATCGAATCAGTAGGACCTTCTTCAATGATAAAAAGTGAGTTACAAATAGGTTTTAGTATCCTATAGCTTATTCCCATAAGTGGAGCAACATATGATACATTATATTTATCTTCTATTTTTCTCATATCGCTTAGCTCAAGTCTTGGGCTACGATCGTCTCTCCTTGTTCCATCAGCTATTATATCCACTTTAACTTCATCTAGGAATTCCTCAATGACACACTTATGGAGAAATGTTATGCCATCATTTGCAAATCCATCTTTTTCTATCCAATCAATAGTTTTTTCAAGTATTTCGCTATCTAACTCCATTAACTTGAAATCAAATTCAAGTGCCTTTGCAGTTTCTTTAGCATATCGCCAGTTTGAATTTATACCAAAAGTGATAGTATAATTTACAATATTGCAAGGAAGTATTTTTTTTAAAAAAATATTTGTAAGGGAGGAATCTTTCCCCCCTGAGAATAAGACAGCTGTGTCCATAAGGACTAAATCCTTCTGATCTTAAACTCCTTCTTGTTACTCAATAGAGCTCTTTCAAGAATTTGTTTTAACATTGAATCGTCGACTTGCTTTGTTATCTTCCCTGATTGATATAGCTGAATCAAAAGAAGTTCAATTTGTTCTCCTTCTTCCTTTCGAGCCAACTTTACCCTAGTAAGTCTTTCTCTAGCCTCAGAACTAAGAAGCGCTCTTAATATTTGCTGTTTTTGTAATTCAAATTCAATCTTCTGCTGTCTAGCCTGTTCATCAGTTGCTGCTTTTTGTTGGAGTTCCTCTAACTTCTTCTTTCTAATGGCTTCAGCATCATCTGGCAAAAAATCACTCTATTAGTATTTTTTAAGTTCTGGAATCTCAACAGCTATCTGGGATTTAATCTCAGAAGCCTTCTTATCAAGAAGGGACATTCCATGTGCAGATATTACTCTTCCCTTTTCGGCTTTTTGAATGTAACCGCCTTTTTCAAGTTGGGAGAATATCTTTCTAATAACAGCACCAGATGATTTTCTAAATTTCTCAGGTTTTACGCCTCTATTTTTTTTACCACCGTAGTCTACTCTCAAAGTCTCGACACCAAGTGGCCCGTAAACATATACCTTTCTCATAACAGAGGCTGCCCTTATATACCACCAGTCATTTTGATCTGGACCTTTCTCTCTTGAAGATCCGGTCTTAACGAATGTTGCCCAAATAGGGGGTGTTAGATTTTTATCATTTTTTAGTTCTTCCTTCACAACATCGATTAGCATGTCGGCCGGAACATCATATACTGTTGTAATATTACTCACCTCATTTGATACTAAAAAAGGATTATTATTACGTTTTTAAAGCTTTTTGTATAAATCATGTAAAACTTTAAATTGGTATTTGAATTTCTATATTCAGTGAATAGTACAAATATACATTATCTTAAAGAATGGGTAGAACTCAATATAATTGCAATTATATTAGGGATTTTTGGAGCAATTGGTGCAATTATTTTTGCTAAAATGATATATTACAGTAAATATTTCTTTGAGACAATCTTTCAAAGAGGGTTTTTTGAATCCTTGAGTATAATACTAATACCTGCTATTGGCGGCCTTATAGTTGGACCTGTTATATACAAATATTGTCAAGAATCTAAAGGTCATGGAATACCTGAAGTAATGTACGCCATTAATGCTAAAGGTAGTATTATCCGAAAAAGAGTAGCTTTATTCAAGACAATAGTATCTTCAATAACTATTGGTAGTGGGGGGAGTGCAGGGAGAGAAGGACCAATTGCCCAAATTGGAGCGGCTATTGGTTCAGCTTTTGGCCAATTTTTTCATTTTGATGAAAGAAAGACCAGAATACTCGTTGTCAGTGGTTTGTCATCTGGACTTTCTGCTGCTTTTAATACACCTCTTGGAGGAGCAATATTTGGATTTGAATTAATTTTAGCAGATTTTTCACCATTAAGTGCAATACCAATTGCACTTGCTTCAGTAATTTCAGTAAGTTTTTCAAGAGCTGTCCTCGGTCAAGAGGCAATGATACATGCAATTCCATTTGTCTTTAACCCTGCTGAAGTACCATTTTACATGTTACTCGGTGTAATAACTGGTCTTGCCTCATACGTATTTATTAGAATATTTTACATAATTGAAGATGGATTTGAAGGTCTAAAGATACCGTTTTATATAAAGCCGGCTGTAGGAGGACTTTTTACAGGTTTAATAGGATTCTCTTTTGTTCAATATGGTGTGTTAGGGGGAGGTTTTGAGGGAATAAATGCCGCACTCTCCGGGAGAATAGGGTTATCATTATTATTACTCCTCTTTATAGCTAAGATGCTTGCAACGTCATTTACGCTCGGTTCCGGTGCTTCCGGTGGATTGTTCTCACCTTCTTTATATTTAGGTTCAATGATTGGAGGTGCGATGGGTTTAATATTTACTAGGATTGCTCCGAATACTATTAATTATCCTGAAGCTTATGCACTTATAGGGATGGGAGCATTTTTTGCTAGTGTTGCGAAAGTTCCATTAACTTGTATTGTCATGATCCCAGAAATGACTTCTGACTATTCCATAATGCCTGCAATAATACTATCTGTCATAGTAAGTTATGGGGTATCTATAATCTTTCTTGGACGATCTTCTATTGACACTATTAAACTTGATAAAAAACTATCAATTGTAAAATCTTTTTCAAAGGAATTAAATGAAGTCAAAGCCAAGGATATAATGTCAAAAGAAATAATTTCGATGAAACCGGAAATGCCTCTCAAAAAATTTTGGGATTATGTTAAAGAATACAAAAAACTTGGATTCCCAGTAATAAAAGACGGAGAACTTATAGGAGTTATATCCAACAGCAAAGTAAAAAATATAGACCCTAAAAAGATACCTTTTCTTAAAATCATGGATGTAATGTCACCACCTTATTACGTCTATCCTTATGATAATGTTCCAAAGATCTTAAGTATAATGGGTGAAAGAAATTGCGGACGAGTATTGGTATTTGAACCTAATTCAAAAGAGATTATAGGAATTATTACTAAATCTGATATTCTAAAAGCATATAGAATAGCAAAAAATATAGGAAATGACGAGGATAAATTTAAGATATCTGAAGGATTTGAGAAGGAAGTTTCTAATGTATCGCATAAAATATATGATAAAATGAAACGAACAAAATAAAATAACTTTTTAAACTATCCAATTACTTTTATTTCATGAAATCGAGTTATATCTCTTTAGGAATTATTCTTTTATCATTTGTTATTGGTGCAGTTTCTTATTCTTATATGCCTGATATTATGCCAACTCATTGGAACGCCCAAGGAGAAATAGATGGATATATGGGCAAATTTTGGGGATTATTTTTTTTACCTATACTATCATTTGGATTATTTATCCTACTTATGTATATGCCAAAGTTTGAGCCAAGAAAGGATAATTTTGACTCTTTTAGTGAATATTACCAAGGAATAATCCTAATGATGACAGGATTCCTTTTTTACATCTATATTTTATCTATACTGGCTGCACTTGAATATGAATTTAATATGGTCCAAATGATAGCGCCTGCTTTTGCAGCCTTATTCTATTATATAGGGGTTACTCTTCAAAAAACAAAAAGTAACTTCTTTGTTGGAATAAGAACACCATGGACGATAAGCGACGATAAAGTCTGGGAAAAGACGCACAATATTGGCGGAACACTCTTCAAAGTTTCAGGAATAATCTCCTTATTTGGAGTATTTTTTAAGGAAATAGCAATAATTCTTATTTTAGCCCCAATATTAGGTGCAGTGGTGTTTGTTTATATCTATTCATATCTTGAATACAAAAAGATACAAAGGTGAATAATTTGGATTTTATAGAATTGGCCAAGAGAAGATACAGCTGCAGGAATTATATTGATAAAAAAGTAGAAAGAGAAAAAATTGAAAGATGCCTTGAGGCATCAAGATTAGCACCTTCTGCAGTTAATGCTCAGCCATGGAAGTTCATTATTGTGGAAAATCCTGAGTTAAAAGATAAAGTTGCACGAGAAACTTTTGACACTGTTGCTTCTTTCAATAAATTCTCCCTTAAAGCGCCAGTTCTTGTTGTATTGATAAATGAAAATCCAACAATGACAAGTTTTCTTGGAAGATTTGCACATGGAAGAGATTTTTCTTTAATAGACATGGGAATAATAGCTTCACATTTCTGTCTTAAAGCCACGGAAGAGGGCCTTGGGACCTGTATTCTTGGATGGTTTAATGAGAAAAACGTTAAGAATATTTTGAAGATCCCTAAGACAAAAACTGTATCCCTAATCATTACTCTAGGATATCCAGCAGATCAGGTAAGAAACAAGAAAAGAAAATCTCTAGAAAATATTAGGGAATATGCCTAATTAGAATAGATGATTTATTTCAATTTTAAGAGTCGTTCAAATGATCACTTTCTTCAGAAGATGAAGTCTTTGCATTATGCGTAATATTACGGACCCATGAATCCATGAAATCATGTAATTTCTCATAAACTATTGAAGCGATATCTATTTCAAGTTCTATAATTTTTTCATAATCGTCCCTTGCTCTATCTTTGAATCCTTTCTCAAAAAATATATTGCCCCTTTGGAAGTATGCGTCCTTAAACTCTGGGTCAATTTCAATTGCTCTTGTAAAATCATTTATGGCGTCTTGATACATAGCTTCTTGTACATATGCTTGCCCTCTTTGATAGTGGGCTTCTGCAAAATCATTCTTTAGTTCAATAGCTTTTGTAAACTCGTCTATAGCCTTTTTTGATTCTCCTTTCTTAAAATGGGTAAGGCCTGAAAAGTAATATTTTTGAGAAATTTTTTCTAAGTAGTATGAATCGTCTTTCGAAGGATTATCTAAATAAATACTGTCTGTTTCATCGGATTCTCTTAACTTAAACCCACATTTAAAGCAGAAAATAGAATTTGGGGGTAATTTTGACCCACATTTAAAGCAGTTGTTGATTTCTTGTTTTATTTGAACACATCCTTGTCCAAGATTACAATAATGATATCTTACATAATATGCCGGATATATAAAGTTTTGTTAATTGACCTGTAATTTATTTAAATGCTTGGATTAATATATATTTAGGTGAGAGTTTGAAGATAGTTGAGGAATCTGTTAAATTAACTAAGAAGAATATCGAAGTAATATTGAATTATCTACCGTACTTCGAAGATGAGAATCAAAGATTTTATGATGTAATAATGCCTAAACGTGATGGAACTAACATAGTTGATTACATTTATGTTACTTATTCTGACAAATTCATGGAGTTCTACAAAGCTCTTCACGATCAAGGGTTTGTAACAAACTTTAACTGGCTCGATTCTTCTAGCCATTCAGAAGACTTATCAGAGTACTATGATATATTAGAAGATGCAGATATTAAGACTTTAAGAAGACTTTTTACAATGATTGTTAGACAAGACAAGCATAAGGAAGGATTTTTTGCAGATGTTATTGAAAGTGGCCTTTTATTGGAAATGTTAAATAAACTAAAGATATTAAACGATGAAATGTAATGAAAATAACAATTAGCGACTATAAGGACATTTATCATTGCCCTAGATGCGGTAATAAGATAGAGTCCAATAAAATATGTAGTGAATGTGGTGTTGATTTAAGTGAGATAATTGAATTAATTGCTCAAGGACGTAAATTTTATGACTTGGGTAAATATCCAGACGCAATCGAATGCTATGATAAAGTAATTAAGAGAGTATCTAATTGTTCAGAAGCTTGGTGCGGTAAAGGAGATGTACTCCTAAAACAGGGGGAGAACTCAGAAAATAAGAAATCTTGTAGTAATTGTCCTTTATGTCCTGTTTTGTCAGAGGTTTTTTATACTGATGCAATGAAATGCTATGAAAAGGCCATAAAAATTAATCCTAATGATTCATATGCATTGTACCAAAAAGAGATAATCCTTGGTAGGCTAGGAAAGTATTCTAAAGCCAAGAAATAATATGAATTGTCAAAAAAGAATAATGACAAAAATATTAATTAATTATTCCCTATTAAATAAATCAGAACTTTTAAAAACATACATTAATACTGGATGTTACTATGTCCCTAAAACTGAGTAGTAATGAAGAAAGTTTCAAAAGAATTGGCATCATTTGCTGTGAAGTATTTGAAGATGAACTCCTATTTGTCATAAAAGAACATCCCGAAATAGGTAAAATAATTATTGTAAATACTGAATCTTCAAATTATTTTGAAAATATTATAAGAAGTAATTTTCCTTATGAAAAAATAAAAATAGCTAGGGAATTATTTGCCCCGCGATATCTAAAAAGGGAAGAGAACTTGGAGATCATAGTATATATCTTGCCGTTATTTCTTCATTATAGTCCAAGAGAATTAAAAGATGAAGTCTTGAACGCTTGTAGAGAGCTACAGAAACATTCAGACTACCTTTTGTTATACTATGGGCTATGTGGCAATTCCTTGGGCAATCTAGAAGGCATGTTGAAAGATAATAATGTTATATTGCCTTTTGGGATTCTAAAAGATGAAAATAAAGAAATAGTTGATGACTGTGTATGTGCTCTTTTAGGAAGTAAAGCCAATTATCTAGAGATTTTAACTAAAGAACCGGGTACATTTTTCTTAACTCCTGGATATGCTAGTCATTGGGGGCTTTTTAGTAAAAGAAAGATTGAAACTATAGGTGAAAATCGTTTAAAAGAAGTTGGAGATAAATTAGGAATCGATAATTTTGATTCAGTAGAAATGACTAAATACTTACTAAGGGAAGCAGATTATAATCAGATTGTTGCATTAGAATATATTTGTTCAAATTGTACTGACTATAAGAATAAATGTCAGACGATATCTTCTGAAGTTGATCTAAATCTGTCCTATAGAGAAGGCACCATTAGATTGTTACATGATAGTCTTGAGAAAGCGATTTCAGAAATTAAGAATAAATAATATTAGTAAAATCAAGTTAAAATCCTTCGTTATAAGCGCCGGGGTAGGGATTTGAACCCTAGATCTCACAAGGAGAACGGGATTAGCAATCCCGCGCCGTACCAAGCTGGGCCACCCCGGCCTAAAACCGATTAAGAATATTTCCTTTTAAATATATGGATAGTGACCCGCCTGGAAATGAGCAGAATAGACTACAAGGGAGGGATTCCCCCGTACTCGACCCTGCTACCCTACAAGCATTAAACTTCCTCCCTACCGTTGCTCCCTTCCGGGCCTGGCGGGATTCGAAAGGTGAAGGGTTTGCCCATTTCTTCCAAAATGGACTAATCCGCCGCCAATCCTGCAGGACATGGCTTCAACGTCGTAGGGACGCCACCATGTAGATATCCAACTGCTTTCCAGGCTTCGGCCTCTCTTAAGACGGCTTGAGATAACAGGAGGCGCCTAAACTCCCGGCCTAGTCTAATCCACATTAAATCAAATATATAAAAAGCTTACTCCCAAACAAAGAGCATATAAAATAAGGAATATATCTCTAAATTATCAGAGTGTTTATATGAAAACTGAAGGTATTGCTGTTTTATCTATTTCTTCCGCTTTGTATGGATTCTCTATAATTCTTGTGAAGATGGCATTGAATCAAGGTTACTCTTCATATAGCTTGATGTCCTCAAGATCTCTTTTGTCAATTCCATTTATGATTTTTGCGATACTATTCCTCAAGGACAAAGTAGAATATACAAAGCCGCTGCCCATGAGGGATCTTGCACTTATTGGAATAATTGGTAGTGGTACAGCCATGATGACACTCTATATAGGGCAAGCCTATACTCTTGCAATTAATGCAGGATTTATATTTAGATTTGTCTTCATATTTACAGCTCTATTTTCTCACTTTATTTTAAAAGATAAGATTCAGAGGAGCCAATATTTATCTATGGGAATAATGTTTGTTGGGATGTATCTGATATCTACTGACGGAAAAGCTTTGAATCCGCAATGGGGAGACGTATTGGTTCTTTTAGCATCAATGCAGGTAGGATTCACTAATGTTTTGGCAAAAATTACAATGAAAAAAGTAAACTCATACATGATATCTGCGATAAGAATTCTTATTGGATCGATTTTTATTATTCTAATAGTTTCTATACTGTTTGGTTTTGAAACTCTTTCTCCAATTACCTCAATTCCATATACAATACTAGCTTTGGCATTGTTGGAGATTATTTTTATCTTTCTATATTATAGGGGAATAGAATTAGAAGGCCCTTTAACTGCAACTCTATTTTTCTTGATGGGGGCACTTGTATCTGCAGTATTATCCTATGTAATTTTAGGCGAAAGCTTATCCATTATAGGTTGGGCTGGCGGAACACTAATACTCGCTGGAGCCTATATTTTAATAAAAAAATCAAATTGATTTTAATGCATTTTCCATTCTTATTAGTGCTTCTTCAATTTTTTTGTAGTCTGTAGCAAATGAACATCTGATGAATCCTTCACCCCTATCCCCAAAGGCATCTCCAGGGACAACTACTACCTTTGCATTGTCAAGCATGAAATCTGAAAACTCTCTAGAGGTCATCCCTGTTTTAGTAATATTTGCAAAGCAATAGAATGTTCCTTTTGGATTTATGCAGTTTACTCCTGGAAGCTTGTTTAATCCTGCTACAATGAGATTTCTTCTTCTTTCATATTCTTTGACCATTGTATGGACACAATCTTGGGAAGATGTAAGGGCGGCGTATGTACCTTCAAGTGCTGGAGTATTCAAACATGAAACTGCGTATTGATGGATTCTTAGCATCGGAGTAAGCATTTCCTTTTCAGCAACGACAAATCCAACTCTCCATCCTGTCATCGCGTAGTTCTTTGAAAATGAGTTAGTAATTATTGTTTTGTCATAGTAGTTCAAAAAACAGTCGGGTTTGTATCCATCATAGACTATCTCTTCATAAGTATCATCTGATAAAAGATAAAGGTCGTGATCTTCACAGATATCAGATATCATCTTATAGTCGCTCTTCTCGAGAACTCCGCCTGTTGGATTCGAAGGATAGTTTAAAACTAGCATTTTTGTCTTGTCGTTTATTTTTTCAAGCATATCATCTTGGGCAGGTCTAAAGCTATTTTCTTCAAGCAGCGGAAATCTTACGGGCACTGAATCAGACATATATGCGTCGTTCTCGTAACAGAGAAATGTTGGATCTGGTATTAAGACTTCATCACCTCTGTTTAGAAGACCCATAAATGCAAGATAAACTGCCTCGTAAGCTCCAGCTGTTAACAATATATTCTGCGGGTGAACGTCAGAGGAGAATAATCTCATATACCTATCAGAAATAGCCTTTCTCACCTTAAACAAACCTTGATTTTCAGTGTATCCTGTTAATCCATCATCCAAGGCCTTTTTTGCGGCCTCTTTTATATGAACTGGAGTATCAAAATCTGGTTCACCTATACCTAGGCTTATAACATTCTCAATTTTCTTTGCTCTTTCAGAGAGCTCTCTTATTTTTGAAGGGATGACTTGTTTTACTCTATCTGCAACCATTATAACCACTATTCTAAAAATCACTAATTAATTTTAAAGATTTCTGTTTAATTTAGATAGAGAATAAGTCTTGATATTATAATTACTAACCATATCTAATTTTAAGCATTAACACAATGAAGACAAGAACTAAGGAAACTCCGTTGGCAATTATAATAGGAACGTTGTTGATAATAATGCCATATGAAAACCAAAGGAATACTCCTAAGAAAAAAATTATATACATCAAGAGGGATATGTCCTTTGTTTCTTTAAACTTCCAAGTTTTAATTACCTGAGGAACAAAAGATATTGTAGTTAATGATCCTGCCATTAATCCGAGAATAGTTGTAATCTCCACGAGAGTAAGAGGTTTACTACTTTTAAAAACTTTAGCTAAGATTGAATTTTAAATTAATCTTAAATTATTAGGGTAATGTTTAAATAAAATTAGTAATAATTCGTCTCATGGAAGACGTAGTAGAAAAAACTTTTGAAATGGCGTTTCTAATTGAAGACTTGAGAGAAATCTGGAGAAAAACAGCACCTTTTCACAAACTAAATGATGAAGAGAAAAAACAAGTTTTGACTATTATCGGAAACATAAAGCAAAACTGTGATCTCTTATCCGAGAAGGTGTCCAAATGAATATTGGTAAACTAGAACTTCGGGACAGAGAAGAATCATTTATTAATCTAAATCCTTTGCAGACAGGTGGAAAAACTACTGCAGATGCTAGAAAGGCTATTATTTCATATATTGATGGATACTCCATTTGTGACTGGTGCAAGGGCGCTCTTCACATTACTACTGAGCCAGATATTGCTGGATTTTTAGGGGAAGTATCTGATTTTCTAGGGATGGATAGTGCTCTTCCCACTAATGGGTGCAGAGAGGCAAAGTTTGGTGTCATGCATGCGATATCAACTGGAGGGAGTATTCTTTGTGATGGGAATATGCATTACAGCTCAGAAGTTTCGGCTGAGAGGGCAGAATTAAAAATCTATAAAGTACCAAATAATGGAGAGCCCGAATATAAAATAAATCCCTTGGATTATGCAGAAGGATTTGAAAATATCAAAAAAGAAACTGGAAAATATCCAGAACTTGCTCTTCTAACACATGTTGATGGGGAATATGGGAATATAGTTGATGCCAAGGAAGTTGGAAAGATTTGTAATGACTACTCTGTTCCCTTTTTACTTAATACTGCTTACTCATCTGGAAGAATGAAAATTGATGGTAAGAAAATTGGTGCCGATTTTATTGCTTGTTCTGGCCATAAATCTTGGGCTGCTGGCGGGGGAAATATCGGAATACTGGCCATAAAAGATGGATGGCAAGAAAAGGTCTTCAAGCCAGGGACAAACTGGAAATCAAAACCAATAGAGATTCTTGGATGCTCAAGCAGGGGTTCCTCTCTTCTTGCATTGATGGCTTCTTTCCCATATGTAAAAGAAAGAGTAGAAACATGGGATGACGAAGTAAAAAAGGCCCAATACCTAGTTAATGAACTTGAGAAGATAGATATAAAGCAGCTTGGTGAAAAACCAAAGAATCATGATCTGATAAAACTTGACACACCCGTTTATGATAATATAGCAAAAACTCACAAGAAAAAGGGATACTTTTTGTACTATGAACTAAAGGATAAAGGCATAATTGGAATGAAACCTGGTAGAACTAGAAAGTTCAAGATCTCCACCTATGGGCTTTCTTGGGAACAAGTAGCTTATGTTGCCGAATGTTTCTTAGAGATAGGAGGGGGCTAAGTGGAAGGCTGTGTCCTTGTAAGATATGGGGAAATTGCCTTAAAATCTGATCAGACAAGGAAATGGTGGAATAAGATTCTTGTTGAAAATATGAAGGACTGCCTTAAGAGAAACAATATTTCTTATTCAAAAATAGATATTGTATTAGGCAGACTTATTGTGTATACCGAGAATCCAAAGGAGGCCTCACTCGCATTAAAAAATGTATTTGGTATAAAATCTCTATCACCTGCTATAAGAATAGAAGCGGATTTTGAACTAATAAAAGAAAAGTCTCTGAGGCTTGCAAAGAATAAAGGTAAGAAATTTAGAGTTTCTGCTAGAAGAATTACGAAAGAGTTCCCAATGACTTCAAATGAAGTAAATGAAATACTTGGAGCATATCTTAAAGAGAGACTTGATCTAGACGTAAGCCTTCTAAATTATGATTTTGAAATAGGTGTAGAACTACTAGAAGGAAATGCATATCTCTTTACTGAAAGAGTAGAAGCTTTTGGGGGGCTACCATTAGGAGTACAAGGAGAAGCAATATGTCTTATATCAAGTGGTATTGACTCTCCAGTTGCAGCCTGGCTATTGATGAAGAGAGGATGCAAAGTTGACTTTCTTCATTTTAAGATAACTGAGGAAGGTTACCAAAAGTATCTCCGGATAAAAGAGAGATTACAAAAGTTCTCTTATGGACATGAGATAAAAGATTATATAATAGATGGCGTTCCTTATCTTTCCAATACCAAAAAAAAGCTCTGCAACAAAGGAAAAGAAAAATGGGTCTGTATTTTCTGCAAGAGAAGATTCTTACAGGAAGCCGAAAGAATATGCAATGAAAAAGGTTATCTTGCTATAATAACAGGGGAAAATCTAGGGCAGGTTGCCTCCCAAACTTTAAAAAATCTTACGTTGTTGGACTCAACAGTCAAAGTTTCCGTACTTAAGCCAGTATTGGCATATGATAAGCAGGAAATAATCGATATAGCAAGGATAATAAACACATACGATATATCAAAAGAAAAGGAACCAAAGTGTCCTTTCACGCCGCTTTACCCAATGACTACAGGAAGCGTTGAAGAGTTAGAGAATATAGAGAAGATGTTATGGGATTGAAAGAATTCGTTGAGATAACAAGACCTACAAACGCGCTTTTTTCAGGCGTTGCAGTCGTCATAGGTGCTCTTGTAGCCGAAGGAGGATCTCTCGATTTATTCAAAATCTTTCTAGTTTTTCTAGTTGCAATTTTTGCCTGTGCTGGTGGCAACACTATAAATGATTACTTTGATTATGAGATTGATAAGATTAACGCACCAAAAAGAGTGCTCCCGCGAGGTGCAATGAGTCTTAAGACTGCTTATCTATTTGCCATTGCATTGTTTGTTGTCTCTTGTATATTTGCCTATATGGTAAATCTTGTTGCCCTGTCTATATGTGTTGTAGCTTGTTTCTTGATGTACCTCTATGCAATGACCCTGAAAAAAACTCCACTTTCGGGGAATCTTCTAGTTTCATTTCTAACATCAATAACATTTCTATATGGCGGCACTGCAGTTGGAAGTTTTAAGGGAGTTTCAATGCTTGCATTAATATCATTTTTTGCAATGGTATCAAGAGAAATTGTCAAGGATATAGAAGACCTAGAAGGAGATGTAAAAAAAGGTGCTAGAACTCTTCCTTTTATTATTGGCCAATCAAAATCCTATTCAATTGCTTTTGTCTTCTTACTTGTTGCTGTAATTCTATTATATGTACCATTTGTGACAGGTCTATATGGCTACATTTATCTTGGTATTGTGACGCCAGTTGCAATTTTTGTGGCATACATATTATCATCTTTAATTAAGAATAGAGAAAATCCTGGAAAGATTCAAAGGAATATAAAGAAAGCAATGTATCTTGTACTTTTGATATTTTTATTGAATGCTCTTATTTACAAGGTAGTTTAAATTATGATATTGGGGCCAAAAGATGATATATGTTACTGATTTGACTGAATACCTTATTTGTCCCTATAAGATTTATTTAAAAAAAATAAAATGTCTCCCCATGCCTCAAACCCCAGAAATGCTCACAGGAACTTTAATACATAAAATCTACGAAGAAGTACTTTCTAGAGAGAGAATTATTATTGAACAGAGAATTCAAGAAGATATGGAAATCGATGAAATATTTAAAATACTCTACGCTGATTCAAAGAGAGTTATCAAAAATGTGGTGATAAGATACAGAGAGAAGCTAAAAGATTTAGAGGTAAATTACTTAGACCTTATTAAAGAACTACAAGAAGAATTAAAGGAAGATGAATTATTAAAGTCAATACAAATAAAAAAATATATTTCAATATACGGTAAGAATGAAAATCTTTACAATAATCTATTTTTAATGAAAGATATGGAATATCAAATATCTTCTAATGAATTAGGGCTTACTGGAAAAATAGATAAAATCGAATATGATCAAGATGGTAATTTATATCCGGTAGAGTTAAAAACAGGCATTTTTACAAATGGAATTAAAAAACATGAAAAACTTCAAGTAGCTGCATATGCACTTCTTTTAGAAAAAGAAAAAGGAATAAATGTCCCATTAGGATTCTTAGAATATTACCAAGTTAATCAAAGACTAACCTTCTTGATAAAAGAAGAGGACAAGATAGAAGTTTTAGAAATATTAGAAAAAGTAAAGGAACTTCTTAATACAGAAAAAGAGCCTATAAAAGAAAGAAAAAACATATGCCAAAGATGCGGATACAATACTATCTGTTGGAGCTATTAAGAATAAATCTTTCTGATATTTGTTGATTATTGAAAGATTATGATTTATTTTTTCTTTTTCATCTTCCAAATTCCAATGAGCCCAGCGATTATTAATAGGATAATTCCCGGGGTAATGAAAGAAATCAAATTATTTGAAGATTTATTTTCAGGTGTTGGCATTGAAGCTATATTCAAATAATATACATAAGTATCAGTTGAACCCACTACTACATTTTGGCCATCAGGTGTAATTGAAACAGACAATACATTGCCATCTGTTTTGAATTCTTTTAGGTGCTCACCAGATTTTGAAAATATGTGTAATTTTTTATCCCATGAACCTACCGCAATATATGACCCATCAGGAGTTATAGAAACAGAAGATACAGTGTAACCAATTTTATAGTCCCATATTAATTTTCCATCTTTATCGAATAAGAATACTCGATAATCTTTTGGTGCATCGCCTTCTTTTGATTCAAAACTTCCTGACCCACACACAACATATGAAGCGTCCGGGGATACTGCTACTGAAATAACTGGTGCTTTAGTATCATATTTCCATAAAAGAAATCCGGATTTTACTAAATACACAAAATTATCGGAAGATGCTGCAGCTAGAGTTGACCCATCAGGAGTTATAGAAACTGCATTGATTTTATCTCCTGTCTTATAATCCCACTCAGGCCTAGCATCTTTGTATAGTATAGCATAAATATTTGAAGAACTTCCACCAATATAATTTCCGTCTTGGTTTATTACCATATAACTTCCTTGAACGGTTTTATAATCTGATAATGCCTTCCCAGATTTATCGATCAAGTATATCCTTTCCCCTGTTACAGCAGATATTTTTGAATAATCTTTTGAAAATGTTAAGGATACAACTCTGTGGCCTGTGTTTTTATTCCACAAAAGATTTCCAGTCTTATCAAAAAAATAAAGAGAACCATCTAAAGCACTTGCAGAAGTGTAAGATTGATCATCAGTTGTAGCAGTAGAAATAACCCAACTGCTTGTTTTATATTTCCAAATAATTGGATCGTTGACATCTTCGGCCATGGTTGTAGTAGTAGAAAAAACTATACAAAGAATAAAAAATATTGAAATATATTTCTTCATGAAAAAGAAGAAAAAGAATAGATATTTAAGTTTTTTCTTAGCGCTCTATTTTCCCAGAAATAAAGTCGTCAACTTTAATTTTTGCTTCAGAATCTGAGTACTGGATTAATGGATGCTTCATTGTATAGCTTGAAATAGATGTCAATGGTCCACCTATACTTCTATCAAGAGCAAGTTTTGCACATCTGATTGCATCTATTGCAACTCCAGCGGAGTTTGGAGAATCTTCAACTGATAACCTTAATTCTAGATTAAGTGGTACGTCGCCGAATCCTCTACCTTCAATCCTCAAGAAACAAAGTTTATTGTCATTTAACCATGGAACATAGTCAGAAGGCCCTATATGGATGTTATCTGGATGTAAAGGCACATCAAGCTGAGATTGAACTGCCTCAGTCTTTGAAATCTTTTTTGACTTTAATCTAGTTCTTTCAAGCATATTAAGGAAATCTGTATTTCCACCAGTATTCAACTGATATGTTCTATCAACTATTACCCCTCTATCTTGAAAGAGCTTTGTAAGAACTCTATGCACAATTGTGGCGCCAAGTTGAGATTTAATATCGTCTCCTACTATTGGGATTCCTTTATCTTGGAATTTTTTCGCCCATTTTTCATCAGAAGCAATAAAGACAGGCATACAGTTAACGAATGCGACACCTGCTTCAAGTGCAGCCTCAGCATAAAATTTAGTTGCCTTTTCAGAGCCTACAGGCATGTAATTTATGAGAACATCGACCTTGTGTTTTTTAAGTTCAGCTACAACATCACAAGGCTGCTCTTTTGAAACAACAAATCTTTTGTCTTCCCCATAGTCCTGCATGTGTGAAGCCACGCCATCAAGCACTGGGCCCATCATTATTTTTGCACCATATTTTGGTAAATTCTTGTAAATAGTCGTCGTACAATTTGGTTTTTGAAAAACAGCTTCACTTACATCTTTTCCAACTTTTCGTTCATCTATATCAAATCCAACAACAAATTTGATATCACGTGGTAGATACCCACCTAAATTTTCATGCATCAATCCGATTACTTGTTTTGTACCATTATTCCTATAATATTCAATTCCTTGAACAAGTGATGAAGCGCAGTTTCCTACTCCTGCAATTGCAACCCTAATTTCTCCCATCTAATACCTCCCAAATGATAATATGATATTCTAAAACTATTATAAAGATTTAAATAGTTTATGGTGATAAAATATTAAAGGTGTATAAATGCCTCTTGAACGACTAAAAAAAAAGCTAACAACAGAAGTGCTATGGATCTATATCCTAAGTCTACTTTCTAATAAATCAATGTATGCTTATGAAGTAAAAAATGAAATTCAAAAGAATTTTTCCTTTGCGCCTGCAAGAATAACTAGCTATATTGTCTTATACAACCTCGAAAAGGGCGGATATGTTACTTCAGAATGGGAAGATTCTGAAAATGGTAGGCCCAATAGAAAATATTACAAAATAACTGAGTCTGGAAAAGAGCTTCTAAAAGAGGGTAAAAGCTTTATCAATTTGGTAATCTCAAAAATTCAATAGCCGCAAACGTTTTATTTAATTTAATAATATTATTTTTATGAAAGACAAAAGAGCCCATACTGGAGAACATATATTCTTTCGATCACTTTCTAAAGTCATCCCCGAAGTTTCTCTTCAAAAGATTTCAATAAAAGAAGAGAAGAATGCATTGTACTTCAATTATGACGGAGAATTAAGCTGGGAGAAATTGCTTGAAGCAGAAAAACTCACCAATAGAATAATTGAAGAGGATAGAAAGATAATTGTTCATAATTCAAAGAAAGAAGAAGTAATTTCCAAATTTCCAGAAATCAGAATAAAACTTGATAGGATACAAACTGAAGCTGTAAGAATTATAGAAGTTGAAGATTATGATTATGCAGCATGCTCTGGGGAACATGTAAATTCAACTAAAGAAATTGATTTTTTTATGATAACTAAGGTTAACAAGACTGGCTCCAACTCATATAGGGTAGAGTTTGAAATTTCTGAAAAGGCAAAAGAAGAAGCTTTGAAACTATCAAAAATTGCTTTAGCTTCGATTGAAATACTTCAATCTGCTCCAGAAAATGTCGAAAGAACTATTTTAAATCTTATGAAGGATAACGAAAGATTTAGACAACAAATTAATCAATTTTCTCAAAAAAGTATCGACAATCTTACACCAGAAGATATTTCTGGGACAAATTTGTACTTTGAAGTTCTAAAAGGAATCGATAAAAAAATATTAATGAAAAGAGCTGGAGAAATTATAGAAAAAACGAAAACTTTTTTGGTATTCTTTTTAATTGATGAGGGATTATTTGTTATTTGTGGAAGATCTAAAGATATTAACTATGATACGCGACCTCTGTTAAACAATATATTGGGTAGATTTAATGGCAAAGGCGGTGGCCGAGATAATTTCTCCCAAGGGGGAGGAGTTTTGGTCCAAGATTATGAAAATATTATCGAAATGATAAAAATAGAAGTCAAAGATATCGTTAGCTCTCTAGCATGAGATAGGATACCATGTTTGAAGTAACTGCCCAAGTATATACAATGCCCCTGATAAAAATAAATAATATATCGAGAATAACGCCTCTACCCCCGAATATACCAAGATCGTTAAGATAGATTAAGATATAATTTAATGAAAAAATTGTTGCGGTTATTACGGAAAGAAGTCCTAGGGTATAATCAGGATGTTTAATAACTAGATATACACCACTTTTTATTATATTAAGGAATGAATTTTTATTAGAAGTGGATTCTGAGACAACGTAAAAAAGGACATAAATTAAAATTAGCCCTGGCAAGACATAAACCATTAATCCAATTACGATTAAAATAATGGAAAGGACACTATAAAATATTATTTTAGGTAATGATTTTAATAAATATTTGAATTTAATTTTTTGACCTGTATACATAGACTGGACTAAAAACAGAAGGATTGCAATCCCAATTATGTAAATCAATCCCATTATGAAAGAGGACACTGGTGCTAATATATTCCCTTTGATGAGGGCTATAAATATTTCAGAGTATTGAGGTGGCAAAAAAGAAGGGATATTTTCTATTAATGTTGATTTTTCTCCTAAAGTAAGATATTCTGTGCTTAATATATTTTCAATATCATGATAAAAGAAATTGTTCAATAAAACTGAAAGAGAATAGACTAGATACATCGACGCAAGTATAGGTAAAAATATTTTCTTATTTTCATTACAGAATCCGAATGCAACTGCAAGAGTCTGCCCAACACTAGTTTTCATCTAGTACAACACCTAACTTTGACATTCCACATTTCGGTTCCTGATCTAATATTTGCACTAGCACTGAAAGGATATTTTTCACCGTAACTTAATTCACCGACATCCAAGTAATAAGAATCTTCACCTATCACTTCAGAATTTTTATTGTAGAATAGAATATATAGTTTTACACAAGTGATCTTTGGATTTTTATAGCTAGAATCTCCATAGTTGTAAACATTTCCTTCTATGTACAATTTAGTCCCTTCTATTTGTTGACGGTAGTCTAATATTTGGATTGGGCACTCAATGGATCCAGAAGGAATTTCATTTGGATAATTATTAGAAGTATTTGGTGGTGGGGTATTTTTTGGCTGACTCTCTGAAAAATCTTGATTTCTCCAGTTTTCTAGGACATCTTTTGCTGTTGGATCCTCATCTGATGAGTTACAGCCTATTGTAAGAGCAATTAGGATAATCATTGAAAATACAATAATTATTTTACCATACATTTTTATCCCTTTATAGATATAGTGAACTTATTATATAAATATATTCAAAAAAATGGTAGCCGGGAACGGATTCGAACCGCTGTCGCGGGGACCAAAACCCCGCAGGATTGACCACTACCCTACCCGGCTAGTAATAATAGAAAATTTTGTTCGTGATTTAAAACTTTCGGTAACTTTATATATTGTGAGAAATATGGACAATTATGGGAGAAGAAAAAATTGACTACGGTTCACTTTTAAAGCGTGCCGAGGATTTACTACCAAAGAATGTTTTTGAGAAAGGTAGATTTGAAATCCCAAGGGCAGACTCATTTATAATGGGTAATAGAACCATCGTAAAAAATTTCCGAGAAATCTCCTCAATCCTAAACAGAGATGTTGATAATTTTTTAAAATACATCTTAAGGGAGCTTGCTACAGCTGGAAATATGAGTGGGCAAGAAGCTATATTCCAAGGTAAATTCTCACCTTCAGTTATAAACGAAAAAATTGAAAAATATGCAAAAGAATCAGTTATATGCACAGAATGTAACAGACCGGATACAAGAATTATTAGAGAGGATAGAATTACTTTTCTTCAATGTGAAGCCTGTGGTGCTCGTTATCCAATAAAACATGCATAATAACCTATTTTTTAATATTATTTGGCTAAATTAATGATTATTTCCGATAAATATAAATAGGTATTCGATATAATATAAAATAATTTAATGGTGACACTAATGGCAGGAAGAAATGACTTTATTGTAATAGGTATTATTCTTCTAATTGTAGCCGGTGGGCTATTCTACTATACAACTATACCATTTGAAAAAACTTATACAACACAAGAATATGTAACAAAAGAAAGAGTTATCATTAAAGAGAGAACTGTTCCCCAAGAGAGACTTGTTAAGAGGACAAGAGATGTTATTGTTTACACAAACTCAACAATTGTAGATAGCTCTAAGGATTTCCAGCCTGATGAATATATAACATTGGGCGAACCCCTTATGAAACCAAATGATCGTATAAAATATACAATAACTACAGATCCAAATAAAAGAGAGATAGAAAGGTGGTTTGAGTTTAAAATTATCGATAGCAAAAACTATGATCTATGGTTATCAGAACAAGCATATACTGCTTATTACGATTCACCGATAGGTACTATTGAATTAAATGATGCTTGGACAGTCCCTGTGAATGCTGGGATTCAACAGTACAAGATAATCTTATCAAACAGACATTTTTCTTATGGGAAAAATATAACATACACAATAGTAAAACAGGACGCAACTGTAAAAAAACAGGAATATCTAGAAACTATTATTGAAAACATTACTGAAACTTACGAAGAAAAGGAACCCTATCAAGAATTAGAAACAGTAACAAAAAAGGAAACATTCTGGTATGATGAATATAGGCCCATATCTTATATAATAGGTGCTTTTGGTATTATAGCAATTCTTTTAGGGTTTTTGACCACTGCTCAAAGAGAGAAAATTAAAACGATACCTGGTATAAAACAGGTAACACGAGTTAGACATCACCCAGAAAATATTCCAAAATGCCCAATCTGTGGGTCAAAGGTTACTAGCACACATATTATGGAAGATGGAAAAGAGTTATACAAATGTAATTATTGCCGCCATTTATTTGAGATAGAATAAATAATTTAATTTTTACTAATTATTTTCCCTGATTCTATCTTTTGTCCTGGCTGGATTATAACATTATCACCAATTTTTACTTTTTTCCCCAGTACAGAACCAAGTTTTTTCCTATTTGAATCTACTAATTTTCCTTTAATCTCAAACATTATATTCTCTTTAGAACTACTTTCAAAAATTACATTATTTCCGATGTTAGAGTTTTCTCCAATTATGGAGTAAGAGATTATAGAATTATTCGCAACTTCTACCCCTTCCATCAGAACAGAATTTTCGATAATACAATTTATTCCAATTCTTACATTATTTCTAATAACTGATCCATTGATTATTGAATTCTTTCCGATGCTAACATTTTTAGAAATCATGCAAGGAGATTTTATTTTACTTGATTCAATAGTAACTCCTGAATCTATATAGACGGGAGAATCTAAGATTGAATCAGGGGATACTTTGGAGTCTTTTGATATAAAATTAGAAATACCTTGTAGAAAAAATTCATTTGCATCGATCAAATCCCAAGGTCTCCCAATATCGATCCATTTCCCCCCTAAAGGGATCCAAATGACTTTATTACCACTTTCAATCATCATCTTTAATGAATCAGTAAGCTCATATTCTCCTCGGGGTGAAAGTTGTGTTTTATTAATGTAAGAAAAGGACTCTTTTCTAAAGCAGTATATCCCAGTATTTATCAAATTAGATGGAGGATTCTCAGATTTTTCAAATATTCCGACTATGTTCTCTTCGTTGACTAAAACACTGCCAAAAAATTGAGGGGTATCACTCTCAGTGAGTGCCATTATGGCAATTGCATTTGATGAATGAAATTTAGAAATCAAAGAATCTATGAAATCCTGTTTGAATAGAAGATCCCCATATACACATAAGAAATCAGAATCGACATATTTTGAAGCTATCATTAAAGCGTGACCTGTACCCAGTCGTTCTTTTTGTTCTATGAAAGTAATATCTAAATCAAAATTGTTATTTTTAATATAATCTTCAATGATTTCAGATTTATGGCCGACGATAATGAAAATTTTAGTTATTCCTGATGCCTTAAATACCTTAATTATATTGCCAAGTATTGTCGTATCACCTAAAGGTAACATTGGTTTTGGTATTTCATCAGTCAGAGGTGAAAGTCTGACACCCTTTCCTGCCGCAAGTATTACCGCCTGAATGATATCACCATATGCAAAAACTATTTATATCAACTTAAATAATTATCTTTGATGTATAATTTAGAGGAAGGGAAGAAATTAGTTTTGCTTGCAAGAAAAAATATTGAAAATTATCTCAAAGATAGAAAGAATATTGAAATACAAGAAATCCCTGAATCTTTTAGAATTAATTCCGGTATATTTGTAACTCTTCATACTTACCCCTTAAATACGTTAAGAGGATGCATTGGCTACCCAGAACCGGTAATGCCTTTAATTGATGCTCTTCTAGATGCATCAGTATCATCCGCTGTAAGGGACCCTAGATTCCCAAGAGTCAGATATGAAGATATGAAGAATATCATTATTGAAATCACAGTTTTAACACCGCCTGAATTAATCAAGGTTGAAAATCCAGAACAGTACCCTTCAAAGATAAAAGTAGGGGACGATGGACTCATTGTTGAACAAGGTTATAGAAAAGGTTTACTCCTTCCACAAGTTGCAATAGAAGAGAATTGGGATGAAGAAGAATTTCTTTGTCAAACTTGTATGAAGGCAGGTCTCCCTCTAGATTGTTGGATGAACAAAAGTACCCAAATATTCAAATTTAAAGGACAAATATTCTCTGAAACTAAACCAGAAGGAGAAATTATTGAAAAGAAATCATGAGGTAAATATATGGAAATAGATCCTTTTATACATGCAGGCTTGTCACTATTTGAAGACATTGAAGCAGACGCTATACTAATTGAAGTTGAATCAAATAAGGACATGGATAAAATTGAGGAATTTATATCTTCCAGGAAAATAAATCTATTTGGAGTATCTTCAAATGAAAAAATAAAGAAGAAATCCGATAGAGTCATTTTTGTACCAGGTATACTAAAAAAAATTACAACAAGATTTGAATTTGCTATTTCCGCTGCCCTTACGCAGGAGTTATTAAAAAATGAGGATAAAATTATATATGTAGGAAGGCTAGACAGCGAACACTATAATTTCATTTTCACAAGGAAAACAAGTCAAGTTAATGCAAAAGGAATTTATGAATTGTTTTTCTCTCTAAAAAATGTTAAAACTGAAGTTATTTATTCGGTACTTTCTATTGCCGTTCAACTGGGAAGAAAAGGAAAAGAAGGTAAACCAATAGGGACCTCATTTATCATTGGTGATTGTGGAAACGTTATGCAGAAGTCTTCCCAGATTACTTATAATCCATTTGAAAGAAGCTATGTAAATATTAGCGATGCTGGCGTTCAAAACATGATAAAGGAATTTTCTAGACTTGATGGGGCATTCATAATTTCAGGCGATGGAAAACTGCTTGCAGCATCAAGGTATTTGGAAGCAGGCAAAGATGGGATATCTCTTCCCAAAGGACTTGGGGCAAGGCACCTATCTGCTGCATGGATGACTAAAGTTACCGATGCTGTTGCTATAGTTCTAGCAGAATCGGATAATATGATTCGTATTTTTAAAAATGGGGAACTTGTTTGGGAAGTTGACCCTGATGAGGTAACGGTTGATTAAATGGCACTAGATTTAATATTACTTGAGATAAGATTATTCTTTGATTCGTTATTTTATGCTTTTTCAGAGATCTTACCTCGTTTATTTTTCGCTATACTTATACTTGTATCTGGATTCTTTATTGGAAAAGGCCTTGGGAGGGCAACAAGTATCTTAATGAAAAAGTTAGGCATAGATACAGCCTTAAATAAACTGGAAGCAGAAAGAATATCAGAAAGAATAGGATTTAAGATTCTAAAATTTATTGAAGAGTTTATTAGTTGGATTATATATATTATAGCTATCTTCTTGGCTTTCGAAGTGCTTGACATATCTATATTAAAAAGTTCAATGGGAATGATTATAGGATACGTTCCAAATATTCTAGCCTCGTTTTTCGTTGTGATTGTAGGTCTAGTAGTCGCCGATAAAATTGCTATTTTTATAGAAAAAGTCTTTGAGGATACAAATATCCCGAAATACTGGTTTTTTGGTAAGGGCATACGATATTTTATTTATATTCTAGTGGGCACAATGGCTTTGTCACAGCTTAAAATAAATACGGGAATTATTGTAATCACAATAACCATAATATTGGTGCTATGGTCTGCAATTACAATACTAGGATTAAAGGATATTATCCCCAACTTATTCTCGGGCATCTTTATTGTCTTTTATAGGCATATAAATGTCGGTGACAAAATAAAAATCGAAGATATGGAAGGAATCGTTGAAGAGATATCATTGGTATTTACTAAAATCAAAAAAGAAGATGGAAAGTATCTAATGATACCGAATTCAAAGATTTTGGATAACGTTATTACAAAAGAATAATTATATTTTTTTTATTAAAAATATCCTAATGCTTTACAAATAAGTTATGAAGCCCTGGGCGGGGATTGAACCCGCGACCTCCTGCTTACCAAGCAGGCACTATACCACTAAGCCACCAGGGCATAAGATTTAGATTTTCACATTATTATAAAAGGTTTTTCTATCATAATTCTTAAGAATTGATTAGTATTCAATTCCTTCCCTTGCATTAATGCCTTTTTGATAAGGATGTTTTATTTCAACGATCTCAGAAACTAAATCTGCAATTTCTATTATCTCCTTGGGTGCTGACCTACCTGTGAGAATAAGTTCGACATTTTCAGGTTTACTCTTCAATAGATTAATTACTCTTTCCAGTTGTATTAGTTTAAAATGTAAAGCGATATTTATCTCATCTAAAATTACTAAATCATATTTACTTTCGTTTAAAGTTTTTTCAGAAAATTCAAGTGCCTCGTTTGCAAGTTCTATATCTCCCTTACTTGGATTTTTGAAGTTAATAAATTCAGGCTTTCCAAAAGATTTTATATCTATGTTTTCTATTTTTTCTAATGCAAAATGTTCCCCATAACAATTTCCGCATTTAAGGAATTGAATAATTATCGTTTTAAGTCCTCTGCCTGAAGCCCTTAAAGCAAGCCCATATGCAGCAGTACTCTTACCTTTGCCATTTCCAGTATAAATTTGTATTAATCCCTTCATAATCCTCTATATCCTTTAGATATTATACTTTAAAAAATGAACTATAGTTATGAAATCATAGCTATTCAATTAAAGAAATAATATACAAAGATTAAATATCTATAAATATATAATATAAAATATAGAATAATTTTATAAAGATTGATAATACTAAATGTATGGTGATAATTTGAAAGAAGTCAAAGTAACGGATATTCAAAAAGAAATTGAGAAGGATATAGAAAAAGGAAAACAAATGATTGAAGAAGGAAAGAAACTTTTAGACGAAGGAAAAATCAAACTCACAGAAAACAGGATAAAAATCAGGGAACTGGGCGATGAAGCCGGTGTAAAACTAAAAGAGTTCGAAGAAAAACATCATGAAGAAATTGACCACGTGGTAAAAGAATCAGAAAAAGTATACCAAGAAACAGAAGATTTCATAAAAAAATATCCAATGGCAAGCTTGATTGCAGCATTAGGTGTTGGATACCTTCTAGGTAAACTATTGAGAAAGTAAGTGTGGATATGATACAAGAAATGGCTCTAGGTAAGTTAATTGAATTATTAATAAAATATATTGGAATCTATTTTAAGCAGGGTACATCTGATGCAATTGGAGAAGCGATGAAAGAGCCTATAAAAAAATTAATAAAAACTCTTTCCCTGATTGTTGCGGCTTTGCTATTAGCCTTCACAGGTATGATTGCTCTGTTTATTTCCCTAATATTTTTCCTAAGAAATGTTCTTGGTAGCTATCTAATGGCATTTCTAGTAGTAGGGTTATTACTCGTTATCATAGGTGCAATAATAGGGGTTGTGGGGTATTACTATGGAAGAAAAAATAGAGAAAGAAGACATTGAAAAAATATTAAAGGAAATAAAACTGAGAATAAACTCTGAAGGCGATCTAAAAGGGATTATAGAAAAACACCCAATACCAGCTCTTGTTGCTGCTTTTGGTCTCGGTGTTGTTTTATCGATGCTAGATGATTATGTAGGGGAAAATATTGGTAAGACAAGCGGCAACTCACAAATTATTGATGGAGTTATGAAAGTTGCTCTTCCATTAATAATGAAAAAAATGATGGTATAAATTATCTATCAAAGTAAATATTCTTACTAGAAACAGATAAAGGTATACCCATTACAATATCGCCTTCAATGAGACACATTTCAACTGCTGTTGCTCCTATTGAATACATTACCCTATTGTCAAGATTTAGAAACTGCGCCATCTTTGATGCACTTCCAATAGCTATGCCTAAATCAACTATTGCAAATGCGCAAACGGGTGCATAATAATCATTTATTTTTTTCTTTTTTGGAATGGTATTGCAAGTATACCCACACATTCCACAGTCAAGCCCTAGGGGAGGTTTTGCTATAGCACTAATAAGGACAATTGCATCAGACTCTAATACATTGTTTGAATCCCTTTGGAAAAATTTAAGCTTTTTTTTATCTCCGTATTCCTTCATTTTTTGAACTAATTCTTTGTGTTCTTTAGTTCCTTTGTATATGGTCCTAGTTCTTATATCGTCCACACCTTTACCTTTGGGGGCAGTTATTGCAGCTATTTCTATAAGGCCAGTAGCAGCTTTTATACTTTCATTTGTGTTTTCTGACATATTCAAACTTCCTAAATCTTTTCTAGAATCTTAATTTTATTAGATTTTAAGACATCAACTGACTTTTTTATATCACTGACTTTTAATATAAGGATTGCTTTTTCTTCTATCTTTGTAACAAATGCGTAAGCGTATTCAATATTAACTGATGCGTTCCCAAGAAGTGTTGCTATTAATCCCATTGTGCCTGGTTTATCTTCCATAAGTACTCCTAAGACTTCTCCTTTTCTAAAGGACATTTTAGATTTAGTTAGAAGTTCGATTGCCTTTGGATTGTTATCCGTTATCATTCTTACTAATCCAAATTCACCTGCCTCTACAAGTTGCAATGCTCTTATATCAATTCCATTATCTCCCATAAGATTACAGAGCTCTGCAAGCCTTCCTGGCCTATTATCTAGAAAAACACTTAATTGTTCAACCATTTTAACACCTACATATCCTTCCTCAAATCAATTACCCTCTTTGCTTTACCTTCTGGCCTTGGTATTTGACCCGGTTCAACAAGTTCAACATCTACACTAAGACTCAATATTTCAAAGAGTCTTCTTTTAATTTCTTTTTCAAGGGTTATTAATTCTGATATACTATCTGAGAAAATTTCATTTGTAACTTCAACTTTAATCATAAGTTTGTCTAGGATATCACGATCAACTATTATCTGATAGTGGTCTCCAACGCCCTTTAATTCCATTAGTACTTCTTCTATCTGGCTTGGGAAAACATTGACCCCTCTTACGATCAACATATCATCACTTCTTCCAGTAATTCTTCCCATTCTTGGATGCATTAATCCACATTCACATTCTTCCCAAGTAATCCAAGATAGATCTTTTGTTCTATACCTAATTACGGGCATTGCTTCCCTTTGTAGAGTAGTGAAGACTAGTTCACCTTTTCCTTCCCCATCGACATCAGTCTTGTTGCCATCTTTATCGATTGTTTCAACAATGAAATGATCCGACCATGTATGAAGACCATTGTGCTCTTTGCATTCAATTGCTATTCCAGGGCCTGATAATTCGGTAAGCCCATAAATATCAAAAGCTTCTAGACCCAATCCCTTTTCAATCCTCTTTCTCATGTTTTCTGACCACGCCTCAGCACCAAATATACCCCTCTTCAAAGAAAGTTCATTTGGGCTCATATTCATTGTTTTCATGACCTCAGAAATCATCAATGCATAAGAAGGAGTGCAGGCAAGTACTGTTGTCTTCATATCCTTCAGTATCTTTATCTGTCTCCCAGTATTTCCGCTGCTTGTAGGTATGACCGCGGCACCTAACCTCTCGGCCCCGTAATGTAATCCAAGTCCTCCTGTAAAAAGTCCATATCCATAACTAACTTGTACTATATCTTTAGGTGTAGCACCTACTGTTTCTAGACATCTCTTATTGATTTCAGCCCAATTTTCAATATCTTTCCTAGTATAGGGTACAACTGTAGGTATACCCGTAGTTCCAGAAGAAGAGTGGAATCTAACGACATTCTCAATTGGTGTGGCCATAATACCATAAGGGTAATGATGTCTAAGATCAGCTTTCGACAAAAAAGGAAGTTTCGATATATCTTCTAATCCTTTAATGTCTTCAGGTTTAACGCCTGCTTCTTTCATTTTCTGTTTATAATAAGGAACATTATCCCACGAATATTTAACATTTTTAACAAGTAGTTTTCCTTGGGATTTTCTTATTTCTTCAATCTTTTTTTGCAATGAATCCCTCCAAGAAATTATAACTAAATAAAACCTAACATCTTGAGTATATATTTTTATCGTATTTTATTTGGCTGTTCCAAACAAACCTTTTAAATATATTATGATAAGATTTAGATTATATGGCCCTCTCTAATAATATTCCTTTTAAATCAAAAAAAAACTTTCAACTGTTCAATAGGTCTTTTGAGGAAGGAAGAGACTATGAGCTTCCTTCTTATGAAGTTGAAGTGCTAATGGATCAGGGTTTAGTTGATATAATTCCTTTAAAATCAGTTGATTATTTAAAATTACTAAAAGAAGAAAGGGAAGGAAAATTAAATAATTTAGTAGAAAACTTTTTTATTCATGCGAGACTATCACAAAAATACCTTAAAGAGAAAAGCAAAGAGTCAGAAAAGGATAAAAAATTATATAGTGATAGTGCAACTGCCTTGAGAAATCTACTTAGGCTTAGGGCAGAGAAAATCTTAAAGGCTTTGTTAGTCGAAAATGAAAATATCGATGTTCATGAAGTAGAATTAGTTTTTATTTCAGAAATTAGCAAAGAGATATCAAAATGGAAGGATTTCAAGGAAAGTATCGTAAAGGGAGAAGATTATGAAGCTAACATATGAAGAAATAGTCGATAGGTTTGAGGAGTTATACGAAGCTTATCCAGATGTTAGCGAACCAAAGTATAAGAAACTAATTGATAAAATGAAAATCGAAGGAAAAACCTCACTTTTTATCAATTTTGATGATATAATCGAATTTGATTTTAATCTTTCAGAACAGATTTTGGATAATCCAGAATTTGTCTTGCCAGGTGCAACTGATGCACTTAAGAAGGTTTTTGGTGCTGAACCCGACAAGAGGATGACGGCGAGATTTTTTAATTTGCCATCGACCCAGAGAGTAGATGTCAAGGATATACGAGCAGTAAACATAAATAAATTTATACAAGTAGAGGGCGTAGTTAGAAGAACTACTGAAGTAAAACCCGAAATTATAGAAGCTGTTTTCAAATGTGATAGGTGCGGAGAATTAATTACTGTCGTTCAAGACAATCCTTATTTTAAGTCCCCAGTAACTTGCACGAGCCCAGCTTGCGGGAGAAATGGGCCATTTACATTAATGAAAATGCATTCAACATTTGTTGATTGGCAGACTATTAAAATACAAGAAAAACCTGAAAAATTGAGAGGTGGACAACTCCCAAGGGCTATTGATTGCATTATAAGAGATGAAATCGTAGATACTGCACAAGCAGGAAATGTAGTTAATGTAGTAGGTATACTAAAAACTGTTCAAGAGACTTTAGGCAAAGGTGGGGCCAAAAAAACTACATTCAATAAATTGTTAGAAGTAAACAGCATTGAGATAAAAGAGAAGGACATTCAAGATTTAGAAATCTCAGAAGAGGACGAAGAAAAAATATTGGAGCTTGCTTCTGACCCAAAGATATGTGAAAATATAACAAATTCGATAGCACCTTCTATTTATGGCAACGAGCACGTTAAATATGCAGTTGCTCTTCAGTTATTTTCAAGCGAAGCAAGATTACTCCATGATGGAACTAGAATTAGAGGGGACTCACATATTCTTCTAGTTGGTGACCCTGGAGTTGCTAAATCACAGATTCTTAAATATATGAATACTGTTGCCCCAAGGTCAATTTATACTAGCGGTAAAGGAACTTCTGCCGCGGGTCTTACTGCTGCAGTTATAAGGGATGAAACTTCTGGAACTTTTGCTCTCGAGGCAGGGGCTCTCGTTATTGCTGACAATGGTATTGCTTGTATTGATGAAATAGATAAAATGTCAAGTGATGACCGTTCATCAATTCACGAAGCTATGGAGCAACAGACTATCTCAATTGCTAAAGCAGGAATTATTGCAACATTAAATGCCAGAGCTTCAATACTTGCTGCTGCAAATCCAAAAAGAGGAAGATTTGATAGTTACAAACCACTAGGGGAGCAGATAGACCTCTTACCAACTCTTCTTTCAAGATTTGATCTTATCTTCATTTTAACAGATAAACCCAAAGAAGCTGAAGACAAAAAAATCGCAGAACATATCCTGAAACTTCACTCAGACGAAGAAGATGCGATAATTCCGCTATTAGAAACAGAGATGATAAGAAAATATGCTATATATTCAAAAAAGACTATCCAAGAAATATCGTTGACTGAAGAGGCAAAAAATAGACTTTTAGAATTTTATGTAAGCATAAGAAAAAAAGGGGAGGAAAAAAATACCCCCATACCAATAACAGCAAGGCAACTTGAATCATTAATCAGGTTATCAGAATCCAGAGCAAGAATGAGACTTTCTGATAAGGTGATGGTTGAAGATGTTGAAGACATCATCCAGCTCTATATGAAATCTATCGAAGAGGTGGGTAAAGATCCTGAGACTGGAGAGATTGACATTGATATGATAATGACTGGCAGATCAAAATCTCAGAGAGACAAAATTACTATCATAATGGACATCATTTCAAATTTAGATAAGAAAAATAATAACGATGGTGCACTTACAAGTGATGTCTATGAAGAAGCTAGGGCAGAGAACATAAGTGATTCATTTACCCGTAAGATAATCGATGAGTTGAAACAGAAGGGCGATGTTTACGAACCAAGGCCCGACAGACTGAAATTAACTCTACTATAAGAGAGATATCTATGTCATATAACAGAGGAAGAAACTCCGAAACATCCTTAGTAAAAAAACTATGGGAGAATGGATATGGTGCCCTTAGAATGCCAGGTTCTGGGAGAGGGCAGACTTATCCCCATCCAGACATAGTTGCAGGCAATGGTAAAAAATACCTTGGCATTGAAGTAAAGATAAGAGCAGAAGAAAGATGCTATTTCAAAGACGAAGAAGTTGAAAAGCTTGTAGCTTTCTGTAATGCTTTTGGTGCAATTCCTTATTTTGCTGTAAGATTTGTCAGGCGATGGCGTTTTTTTAAAGTTCAAGATCTCGAAAAAACTCCTAGTGGATATAGAGCCTCTTTTGAAAAAGGCCAAGAATTTTCCGAACTTATAGGAGAAGAAAATGATCGTTAGATCTGTAATCCCTGATGATATATATACAGTTTTAAATCTAGAAAATCAAAACTTTGATTACCCTTATCCCCCAGAAATTATTAATTTCCTATACGAGTGTTATAGGGATACTTTTCTTGTTGTTGAGAATAAGGAAGAAGTCATTGGATTTGTTATTGGTATTACCCAAAAAGATGAAGGACATATACTAGTAATTGCGATAAGAGACGATTACAAGAAAAAAGGTATAGGAACTTTTCTCATGAAAAAATTGATGGATATCTACGAAAAAAAAGGAATAAAAAAATTAAAACTAGAAGTAAGAGTTAGTAACGTCCCTGCGATATCAATGTACAAAAGACTTGGCTTTAAAATTACCAATAGATTAGTAAACTATTATGAAAACGGAGAAGACGGATTTCTTCTTAAAAGAGAAAAAACTTAGGTTCCTTTTTCTTTACCAATGTATTTAATCTTCTTTAGAGGTCCTTCGTAGTATATCTCGATTTCTTTTTCAAGATACTCAAAGAGGTATCTTTCAACCGTGCTTCTTGGAATTCTAGTTTCATTTACAAGTTCTTGGATAAAATAATCTTTACCTGACTTAGTTCGTTCTTTAAGGAGATTTCGGATATAATCAATCCTCTCGTTTCTCAATTCGAACTGTTTTCTCCACCCCAAATTATCACCATCGATTACATATATTGAGACATTAATCTTTAATTATTAGTATTTAGTTATTCTTACTATATAAAGTTTTCGGTAATTAAAAATAATAATTGTAATTAATTATAGATATAAATTGTCTATAAAATGTTCTTATAATGATAAACATTAAAAATAATAATTTTATTTTATTGATAAACAATAGAAAAAAGAGCTAAATAATATATTATTTATAATTTACATAATTAAATAAATCGCACTGGAATTAATTATTCTATACTTATATCCAAAAGATTTATTTATACTCCCATAGTTTTTGTTTCTAGATTACTATGTTCAAGAATATTGTTATTATAGGGACAGGTTATGTAGGGATTCCTGTTGCAGTTATGTTTGCAAATAAAGGTTTTAATGTTGTTGGTATCAACAGAACAAAAGAAAAAGTTGATCTGATAAATAAGGGAGTATGCCCTATTGAGGGTGATGAGCCGAACCTCCCTGAGTTATTAGCCAAGGTAATAAAAGAGAAGAAACTTACGGCCACTATAGATTATTCAGCATGCAAAAATGCAGATGCAATTTTAATCTGTGTAGAAACTCCTTTTGATTCTGATAAATGGGAGCCAAAATACGATTCGTTGAAATCTGCTCTTAAAAGCGTCGCCGAGAATTTATCTAAGGGAACTTTAGTGATAGTAGAATCAACAATTGCCCCAACTACTATGGACACTTTAGTTAAACCTATCTTAGAGAATACTTCTAAGATGAAAGCAGGAGTGGATTTCTTACTTGGAAATTGCCCAGAGCGTGTCATGCCTGGTAAACTCTTATACAATATTGAAAATCTTTCAAGGGTATGCGGAGGAATAAATAAAGAAACTCAAGACAAGATGCTTGAGCTATACTCCCATATCGTTAAGGGTGAGTTATATCCATGTGATTGTATAACTGCAGAAGTGGTAAAGACCACTGAAAATGCATATAGAGATGTTGAAATAGCCTTTGCAAACGAAATAGCGTTAATCTGTGAAAAACTAGGGATTAACGTATACGAAGTAAGGGAGTTAGTTAACAAGGCTCCTTTTAGGAATATGCACTTGCCAGGAGCAGGTGTCGGAGGACATTGTCTTCCAAAGGATTCCCTTCTATTATCATATGGAGTCAAAGGTGTGATGACACCAGAACTTATGATACTTGCAAGAAATCTAAACAATAAGATGCCAAAACATACAGTAGATCTTTTGCTTGATGCTTTCAAGGAAAAGAATTTGGATGTTAAATCAAAGAGAGTAACTGTTTGTGGTTTTGCTTATCTTGAGAACTCAGATGATACAAGAAATACACCGGCTTTAGGAGTAATTGAAGCCCTAAAAGAAAAAGGCGCAGATGTTAAAGTCCACGATCCTTTTGTGAAGAGCTATCCAAATATTGAGATACAAAAAGATTTTGAGGATACAATTAGAGGATCAGATGCTTTAATCTTTGTGACAGCGCATAACGAATACAAATCACTAGATCTTGGTAGAATAAAATCAATAATGAAAACCCCAATAATAGTCGATGGAAGAAATATTTTCAATAAAGAAGAGACAATCAAGAAAGGATTTGTATACAGAGGGATAGGAAAAGGATATTAAATTTTTATAATTTTATTATTAACATAAGAATCAATTGCAGATATTGCAACTTGAAGTGCATGTAGCCCCTCTTCACCGGATACAGGGGGTTCAATATCCTTTTTTAGATATTCTATGAAACACTCGAGTTCCAAGGACAGCGGTTCTTTTCTTTCAATCTTAGCTTCTTTCATCCATTCTTTATCGTAAAGAACTAGTTTTTGATCAATATAATCAACTTCGGCAATTCCTTTATCAGCAACTACAGTGAGACTCCTTACTTTATGAGGGGTGTACCAGTTTGTATCTATAAGTCCTGTGGAGGAATTACCAAAAGTCATTAGAATAGTGGCAAAATCCTCGAATGGGTGTATTCTTTTCCCGCCTGTTGCATAAACTGTTTTGACTTTTTCCTCTAAGAGATATGACATTATATCTATATCATGAACGCCTAAGTCAACTATGATCCCAACGTCCCTAATTCTTGGATTGTATGGCCCTACCCTTTTTGAAGACATTGTGACAACTTTACCTAAGGTGTCATTTTTTATAAGCTGCTTTAATTTTTGCACTGCAGGATTAAATCTTTCAATTTGTCCTACTGAAAATTTAACGCCTTCTTTCTTGGCCTTAGTTATCATATCTTTAGCATTTTCAACGGTATCTGCTATTGGTTTTTCAACTAGGACGTTTACCCCATTATCAATTAAGTAATCACAAACAGTTTTATGGAGTTTTGTAGGAACAGCAACAACAGCTGCATCAATTCCTTCTTTAACTAACTCCTTATAATCAAGGAAACCCTTCGTCTTATATGTTGTTGAGAGTTCATTGACCCTGTTTTTATCGATGTCTGATAACCCAACTAGCTCAATATCCATTGATGAAAGATTTCTTATGTGATGGCCGCCCATCACCCCTGCCCCGATAACTCCTATTTTAATCATTTGAATTCCTCAAAGAATGATACTATATATTCAAGATCTTCCTTCTTTAATGATGGATGAACAGGAATGGAAATGACCTCTTCTGAAGCCTTTTCAGTTTTAGGAAGTCTGTCATTATAGCCCAACTCAATATACAAAGGCTGTTTATGAAGTGGCAACGGGTAATAAATTCCATAGCCAATCCCAGCTTTTTCAAGAGCTTTAATCAGCTCCTCTCGTTTGCCACCTTTTATTCTAAGAGTATATTGGTGAAATACATGTTCCCTGTTGGAGAAAGTCTTAGGACATTCAATGTAATCCAGTTTCGATAATCTTTTTGAGAGAAATTCTGCATTTATTCTTCTCTTTCTATTAAATCCATCAAGTTTCTTTAATTGGCATATACCTATAGCAGCGCAAATATCGGTCATTCTAAAATTAAATCCAAGAGTATCATAATAGTATCTTTTCTCTTGCCCATGATTTCTTATTTTCTTAGATAATTCGTATACAGATTTATCATTTGTAGTGATAATTCCACCTTCAGAGGTAGTCATATTTTTTGTAGGATAAAAGGAAAAGGACCCCGTTCCAAATGAACCAACTTTTTTCCCATCAAATTTTGCACCGTGTGCTTGTGCTGCGTCCTCTATTAGTTTTAGGTCATAATCCTCACAGATATCTTTTATAACTTTCATTTCTGCAGGCTGACCATAAAGATGAACTGGCATGATAGCCTTTGTTTTGCTTGTGATTTTATCTTCTATCTGGGAAGGATCAATTGTAAATGAATCGCTATCAATATCTACAAAAACTGGTTTTGCACCTGTAAAGAGCACAGAGTTTGCAGTTGCAACAAAAGTAAAAGAAGTCGTTATTACTTCATGCCCTTTTCTGATCCCATTTGATAAGAGAGCCACATGAAGAGCGGTCGTTCCGTTTGAAGTAGAAATCGCATATTCTGTTCCTATGTAATCTGCAAATTGTCTTTCAAACTCATCTACCCTCTTTGATTGCGCAATGTTCCCCGAAAGCATCACAGATTTGACAGCCTCTATCTCGTCCTCCGATATCAATGGCTTTGCTATGGGTATCATCTAATCTTCCTCCAGAAGCAAATAATCTTCTTCTTTAATAGAAAACGTAGTTTTGCAGAATGTGCATTCCATTAAGATCTTGTGATTGTGCTTTCCTATCCTAACTGCTTTTCTCCCGCATTTGCAAACGAATCCTTTAAGTTTAGCTGGATTTCCAAATACAAGACCATAGTCAGGGACACTTTTTGTAACAACTGCCCCCGATCCAACCATTGCATATTCTCCTATTGTGATACCACATATTATTGTAGCGTTAGCTCCAATTGAAGCCCCTCTTTTTACCAAAGTTTTTACTAGCTCCCAGTTGCTGTTGAATGCTCTTGGGTATAAATCATTAGTAAATGTCATGTGAGGTCCAAGAAAGACATCATCCTCAACTTCAACGCCATGATAAACAGAAACCCCATTTTGAATCTTGACATTATTGCCTATTAGAACATCAAAATCAATGTAAACACACTTACTGATAATGCAGTTCTCACCGATCTTTGCACCTTCTCTTATCTGTGACTGGTGCCAGATCTTTGTGTTCTTGCCAATAACTGCCCCTTTAGAAACCTCTGCAGTTTCATGAACAAAATAATCTTGCATAGAACTAAAATGATTAAGGATAATTTAAAAGTTTCTGAAGTTTAAACTAAAACAATATACAGAACTCCACATATTCCAGAAACTATTGAAAATAAGTATGTTACTAATACCGCCTTTTTTTCAGTCATTGAAAAATAGTATGGGAATAACCATTTCATCGTCAAATTGTTTGGAACTTCCAGAATCCCATCTTTTCTTACCTTTCCGAATTTGATGTGTGGGTATTTTCTTATCTTCCAGTATACAAACATTAGGAAATTAATTATATGGGGTATTAAGATAATAACTCCAAATATCTCAAGATTTTGGAAAATAATAAATCCTCCAAGTGAAGCCCCTATCATCAATGTCCCTATATTACCCAAGAATATCCTCGATGGGTACCTATTAAAGTACATAAATGCGATCATAGCACCGAGTATTGGTGCAACATAAATTAGCCCGACAAATCCATATTTAATAAATGAAGCAATAGCTGTAAAACCTAATAGTATAGTAGTAGTCCCACCAGAGACTCCATTAAATCCTGAATGCATATTTATCAAGTTGGATACTACCATAACGTATAGTGGGGCAATAATGTAAGAAAACAATATCCCAAGCTCTATCTCTGTGAAAATTAAAGATAAATTTGTATCAATGTTCAATAGCGCAATTGGAAAAGCTAAGAAAAATGGTGCTACTAATTTTATCTTTCGCCCGACATTGACAAGATCATCGACCAAACCAAATACCGCATAAATAAATATAACAAAGTAGAATATTAAAAGATGCTCCACATCAGGAAATATTAATTGGAGTATAATCAATGCAGAGAGGACACCCATTAGTATAGGAAGGCCGCCCATAGTAGGAACAAATGTTTCTTTTATTTTGTAGTAGTCTTTTACTATATGCCCCTCTTCTTTTAGCTTTCTAATAAATCTAGGGATGAGAAAAAATGTTACTAAAAAACTGAGAAGCAGTGGTATAATGAAAGTAAGATAGCCATCCATAGTATCATCTATTGAACTATTCTAATTGTATCTATGGTCCTTGAAATTATTTAAATAATTAACTGAAAAAAAGAATATAAAAATAAAGAAATTAATTTTTTCTTCTTCTTAGATAATAGTATACTAAAGCTGCTGCACCAAGTACACCAGGCACTTCAAACCCTGGAACTCCTTTAATTGGCAAGCTCGACTCTTGTTCAACTGTAACGTAAATCACGTCATTATCCGTTCCACCATTATTGTCTGTCACAACTAAAGTGACTTTGTATACTCCAGGAGTTGCATATGAGTGAAGTGGTTCTTTCTCATTAGAATCCCTTGAATCTCCAAAGTCCCATGCGTAACTTGTTATAGTTCCATCTGGGTCAGAAGATCCTGATGCATCAAAATGAACCTGCTCTCCAACTTTTACTTTTATATCACTGCCTGCAACTGCCTTTGGTGTTTTGTTTGTGGATGGTGGAGGTGTGCTGCTTTCAGATATTGTTACTAGTACCGTATCTGTATCTGTTGCTCCGTCATTATCGGTTACTGTGAGAGAGGCAGTATATGCTCCAGCTGCAGAGTAAGTATGGCTTACTACAGAGCCTATTGAACTGTCACCATCACCAAAGTCCCATGCGTAACTTATGATAGAACCATCAGAGTCAGATGAGCCGCTGCCATTAAAGCTGATTGATTGGCCAACTTTTGAAGTTTTATTGGCACCTGCATTGGCTTGAGGAGGATTATTTGTAGGTGGTGTAGATCCAATAGAGATAGTTTCAGTCGCCTCATTATTAGTTTCATTTTCTTCTTCTATGACATTAGTCGGGTCTACTTTAGCCTTTACAACAGTTGATCCTTCTGGTAAAGTAAGGGTAGTTGCTGTGAAAGTAGCTACTGATCCAGAGGGTATAGTCGCTGATCCTGTAACGTTGTATTTTGATATTCCGTTAAACCAAATTTGTACACCCAGATTGCCGCTGAAATTTGCCGAACCTTGATTTGCTATCTTTAGAATAACTCGATCACTACTATCCTTTGAGATATCTGTTATAGTCAAATCAGGTTTAGCTATCGGAGAAGGCCCAGTAATTTGATATGTAACGACTAGAACAGGTTTCTTTCCAGCCGGCGCTGAACTAGTTGAATAAAATTGTGCTTTATCATTTGAACTTGTTGCCTTCAACATAAATCCATAATTTGAAGTAAAATATCCACTTGCATATTTTTCTACATAATATTTTACATCAAGTATATGTTTATCTCCATCGTGGCTGTCCCAGGAAACGGATGTTGTATCCATTGGACCAACTGCAGAGCTATAGTCTCCCCCAGCATTGCTCCAGTTAGATGTAGAGCTTCTTTTTAGCCATGTTACTGTGGGGCAATTAGGTAAACCGTTAATAATCCAGTATGCTCCAACCGTTGAAACTCCAGATCCAGCTTCCATTTTGTGGAAGTAAAGAGTGAGATCAGCTTTAGTTATAGTTGCACCTGAAGGTATGCTACTAAGGTCAAAACGTATTATACCCCTTGCTTCTTTTCCGTCAGAAGTTGACTTACCGATCCAGATATCGCTATAAGAACAGTAGTTAGTCGTTGGATTTCTTTCACTTATTGTAGCTTCAAATGTTGGACTAATCGTTACAGTCTCTATGAGTGCAAATCCAAAAACAGCAGGAAGTGATATACCTAGTAAGAGTATTCCTATGAATATTGCCGAGAATAATTTAGTTTTATTAAACATAATTTCACCTATAAGAATTGGAAAAGGAAATATTTAAATCTTATTATAAAAAAATAGATTATTTTGTCTAAGATTTAATTTTTTTTGCCGCTGTTTTTAGTGCAATTTGGATACTTTTTTGAGGCATTATGGTTACAACAGGGATTGTGACGACTTTCTCTACTATTGAACTTACAATAGGGGCACAAACTAATGCACTTGCCCCGTCCCTTTCTGCCCTTATCGATTGAGCAAAAACTTCCTCAATATTAGTAGCTGAGTATTCCTTGATCAAAAATTTATTCTCATTATCTGAAACATAATTTTCATCAAACAGGTTAAGAACGGGTCTTGATGCAATCAGAGCTATAAACCTATTATTTTTATCCTCGTCTTCTTTTAATACTTCATAGATCTTTCTAATAGTTTTTAGATTTGGATCTCTATCTCCCGATAAAATCTTATATAAAGTAGGTAGTGGTATACTCGAGATATCTGAAAAATTTTTGATACTTCCAAAACTCTTTATTAAAAGATCCTCTAATTCAACTTTGAATTTATCATTGGACAAAAAAATTATTTCTTTTAATCTTTCAGATTCTTTATACCCCATACTTTCACCTTAACGTATAATAATTATTCCTATATTTATACTTTTGGGTATTTATTTTATACTATAATAGGAAAATTTATAAATTAGAAAATGAATTATAGTGCAGGTGGATTAGATGAAAAAAAAGTTAGCTTTAATTGCTACTATACTGATTGCTTCGACATTACTATTAGGATGTGTAGGTCAAGGCAATGATAATAGTGCTAAAATGACTGAATTAAGGATAGGTTACCAACCTAGCACACACCAGATTGCAGAAATGGTTGCAATGGAGAAGGGATGGTGGCTAAATGACCTTAAGAAATTCGGTATAGAAAAAGTTACCGACTATGAATTTCCCTCTGGGCCACCAGAGATGCAAGCAATGTTGGGTGGACAGATAGATATAGCTTATGTAGGTGCTACACCCCCTATAACAGCTATTGACCAGGGTCTAGATGCGAAGATAGTTGCTGCCGCACAGACACAAGGATCTTCAATTGTTGTATGGCCAGATGCCAAATACAATGGGCCATCTTTTTTCGAAGGGAAAAAAGTTGGAACTTTTCCTCCTGGCTCAATACAGGATATGGTTCTAAAGAAATGGCTTAAGGATAACGGAATTGATGTTTCTAAAGTGGATATAAAACCAATGGCACCTGGAGATGCAACTACAGCATTGACAGCTAAACAGCTAGATGCAGTATTCTTACCTGAACCTTCCCCATCAGTTCTAGAAATTAATGGTCACGGTAAAATTGTAAATGAATCCGGAGAAATGTGGCCAGGGCATGCATGCTGTGTACTTCTAGTAAGTGGAAAACTAATTAAAGAGAATCCAGAACTTGTAAAAGAGATTATAAATGTCCATATAAAAGCTACAGAATTTATCAAAACAAATCCTGAAGAAGCAGCTGAAATAGCATCAAAAAAACTAGGGTTAAGCAAAGATACAATCATTTATTCAATGCAAAACTCTGATACCACATTTATATCAAATCCAAATGATATTGTAGTTTACATGGAAGCATACGCAAAAGAGCATTATTCCCTCGGATACACAAAAAAACTACTAACAACTAATGACCTTATAAACACAAAACTATACGACGAAGTCGTTTCAAATAAATAAAGGATAAATATTTAAATTAATTTTTTACTTTTTATCCAAATGAGCAGATTTGATAGTTTTTTAGAAAAGTATAAGATTTATACTGTAATATCTCTAGGTACAGCAGTTATTATATGGCAATTCATTGCAATGTTTTTAGTAAAGAATTCCTTCATTTTACCAAGTTTTACTGAAACAATGGCGTCTTTATACAGTCTAGTGGCCAGCATGGAAATTTTTACTGATTTAGCAGTAAGCCTTTACCATTTTGCAATAGGGATGATATTTGCTATTTTACTGGGGATACCTATAGGTATGGGGATGGGATGGTTTAAGAAAATAGAATATTTGATGGATCCGTTAATTGAATTACTTAGGCCAGTTCCACCTCTAGCATGGATACCTTTTGCAATCGTCTGGTTTGGCTTAACTCATCAATCTGCAGGATTTATAATTTTTATCGGGGCATTTTTCCCAATACTGACCAATACTTACTCAGGGTTTAGCAGTGTTCCAAAAACTTTAGTAGAGGCTGCTAAGGTTCTAGGATGTACCAAAAACAAAGATTTACTAAAATCAGTTGGACTACCTTCATCTTTTCCAGATATTGCTGTTGGGCTAAGAGTTGCCATGGGAATAGGCTGGATGTGTCTAGTCGCGGCAGAACTTTTTGGAGTAAGCAAAGAAGGACTAGGTTACAAAATCTGGTGGTACTATTATCTCCACAGAATGGACAATGTTCTTTCTTATATGATTATCTTGGGACTTATTGGATTAGGAATAAATTGGGGTTTCAGATATATAGTTGAAAAAAGACTTCTCAAGTGGATGGAGGAGACTGTATATTAATTTCTTTCATCAATTCATCCAAGATTTCTTTTCTTAACATTACAAACTCTATATTTGTTCTTGATCTCCTTCTTGAAAGTGCAATCTTGAATTCTTTCTTAATTTTTGCAGGTCTTTTAGTGAGGACCATTACCCGATCTCCAAGATAGACAGCTTCGTCAACATTGTGTGTGATAAATATTATTGTTTTTTTAGTTTCTGCCCATATTCTTAATAGCTCATCTTGAAGAATATTTCTTGTTTGAGCGTCAAGTGCACCAAATGGCTCATCCATTAGAAGAACATCTGGATCATTGACCAATGCCCTAGCAATAGCAACTCTTTGTTTCATCCCCCCGGACAACTGGTGAGGATAGCTGTTCTCGTATCCACTTAATCCAACCATCGAGATAAACTTCTTAGCTAACTTTTCCCTTTCTTCTGTAGGTAGATGTTTGTATTCAAGCCCAAATTCAACATTTTTTTGAACAGTTCTCCAAGGAAACAATGCAAACTCCTGGAAGACCATACCGACCTTAGAAGACGTTAATTCAATTTTATTGCCATCAAGTAATACTTCACCTGAATCAGCCTGCTGCAAGCCAGCTATGACTCTTAAGATTGTTGTTTTACCGCAACCTGAAGATCCAACAATACAAAGAAATTCACCATCATAAACATTAAAACTAACATTTTGAATGACAGGAAGAGGTTTTCCTTCATCAACCTTAGAAAAACTCTTAGATACATCTTTTACCTCAACCTTAATCTTTTTCATAAATAATGTCAATTAAAACTACTTTTAAATTTTGCCATGATTTAATTTATAAATAAAATAACAAAAAAATAATTATGAAAATAATCGGCGTCTATGGATTCAAGAAATCAGGAAAAACTACAGTTGTGACATCAATTATCAATGCATTGGTTAAAAGGGGTTATTCTGTATCTTCTGCTAAGAGTATACATATTGATGATTTCTCGTTGGAAACTGAAGGAACAGATACATACAAACATTATGTTGCAGGCGCCAGAAGAGTCGGTCTATCATACCCCAAAGGCAAAGCAATATTATATTATGATCAAGACACAAACAATTTCTTGGATAAATTTGATTCTGATTATCTAATACTTGAAGGTTTTAGAGAATACCCATGCCCCAAGATATTATGTGCAAAGAGTGAAGAAGACTTAGCAAAAGACATCCAAGATGAAGTTTTTTGTATCTCCGGATTAATCTCAGAAAAGTTAAAAGACTATAATAGTATTCCGATAATCCATTACAAAGAAGTAGATAGGATAGTTAAAATAATAGAAGATCTATAACTTAGCGATATAACTTTCTATGTCATTTCTAGTTTTAAGAAATTCTTCTAAGATCTTTTCACCAAATGGGGTTAATTCAGAATGCCCTCCACCTTTCCCGCCTCTAGTTTTAGAAATAATTTCCTGACCTGAGCTCTTCTCAATAGCTCTAATCTTTCTCCAAGCGTGTGCATACGAAATATTACAGTAGTTAGCAGCTTCAGATATAGATTTTAACTCTTTGACTTTAAGCAGAAGCTCAGCTGTACCTTCACCTAAGATATATCTCTTATCTTTGTCCTCAAGCCAGAATTTGAATTTTGGTATGTGATCCATAGAATCAATCAGAAAATTATTATATACGCTGCTATCATGAATATTATTATGATTATTGCTAGAATGATGCTGTCTCTGTTACTGAGTCTTGCCTTTGGAACTCCATCTATATCCCTATCAATTTCATCTTCCATAAACTTACCCAGTATTATTTAAAATTAAAAGTATATAAATCAAATGGTCATCTGTTGTAGATATA
>Ga0209604_1000053_pt1 | contig 98510 bp, 75 predicted proteins | sample AD_UKC097_MetaG_FD_184405 | JGI IMG/M metagenome (GOLD analysis project Ga0209604, IMG submission 184405) | Active sludge microbial communities of municipal wastewater-treating anaerobic digesters from USA - AD_UKC097_MetaG (SPAdes) (version 2) | ecosystem: Engineered > Bioreactor > Anaerobic >...
CGAGAGGACCGTGTTGGACAGACCGCTAGTGTACCTGTTGTGGCGCCAGCTGCATCGCAGGGTAGCTATGTTTGGAAGAGATAAGCACTGAAAGCATCTAAGTGCGAAGCTCGTCTCAAGATGAGATTTCCCTTAAGGGTCGTTGTAGACTACGACGTTGATAGGCTGCAGGTGTAAAGGTGGCAACATCAAAGCCGAGCAGTACTAATTACCCGTGAGCTTTCTGAGGAATGTCTTAATAATCTTACTTAAACCGGCATGTCACGATATTTAAAGTCTTCAGGTGGCTATAGCGGAGGGGTTCCACCTCTTCCCATTCCGAACAGAGAAGTTAAGCCCTCCTGCGCCAATGGTACTGCAGAGCAAAATGTGGGAGAGTAGGTCGCCGCCGACTTTACAAACAAAACCCCGACTGGAAACAGCCGGGGTTTTTTTGTGCCCGATCCGCAGGCAATGGGCAGACTTCAGGCCTTTTCTTTTTGAGCAATGTGAGCTGACTTCTCTTAAAACCAGCTGAAGGTATTGCCCTTATACTCAGGGGAATCAGTCATTATACAGACAGCTTTATCCTCATCCGCATCCAACAACATAAACTGTGGAACCTGTGATGTGTAAGGTGACCAGGTCTGTTCCCCCAGCCCGTTCGGATTGCCGTGTCTGGCGAAATTGGTCCAGTAATCAACAATTTTGTTGCTCAACTCTTCGTCACCAGCCGTGAAAGGCCTCCAGCTGTGTTTAAACGAATTAAAGACATACCACAAATCTGCCGAGTGGAACGCTCCGGCATCATCACCAGGGAGGGGACGTGCAAACAAATAGGCATAGGCAGGCTTTTGGCTCTTCTCGGCCCGCAGTGCACAGAAATCCGCAACGGGCTTAGTCATATCATTCAGATCATTTGCCGTGAAACCAATCATATATGGGATATCGGCAATTTCTCCGGCGCGGGCAACATTTGTGAAAGTACCCGTTAAGACGTAATTGTCCACAACCGGGCTCCACCAGACACGCTTGTTTGTTGCAGCAGCATACTCACCTGACATCTTTGTAAGTTCATCGAATGAAAGAGCACGCATATCCTCCAGCGTGGTCTTCTCAAAATGGTCCATCAGATTCTTGCCGGCCACCTGTGCAGTATCCATCATGATACCGGGTCTCAGGTCACTCAACCCGCCTCCACTCATGATAATAGCACTGCTGATGATGTCCCTTGACAGTGGAGAGGCACATAATGACTGGACACTGCCAGCTCCGGCACTTTGACCGAAGATTGTTATGTTGCCGGGGTCACCTCCGAACTGTTCGATATTATTATGAATCCATTTAAGTGCCGCAATCTGGTCCATTAAGCCATAATTGCCCGATACACCATGAGGACTTTCTGCAGCTAAAAGCGGATGTGAGAAAAAACCCATAACACCCAGACGGTATGTTACCTGTACCAGAATTACACCTCGTGAAGCCCAGGCTTCGCCTCCGTCCATCTCCGGTTCATAGGAAAAGCCTTCGCGATAGCCCCCTCCGTGTATCCACATGGCAACCGGGAGTTTTTTGCCTGTTTTACCCGCAGCGGGAGTCCAGATGTTAAGATAGAGACAGTCTTCGGTGAACGGAACCGAACCGCTGGCCCTCCATTCCCTGCCGTAAAAGCTTTCAGGATCCCACGTTACCTGCGAAGCAGCATCACCATAAGTGTCTGCCACCCTTACACCATCCCAGGGCACCACCGGCTGCGGTTCCTTCCAGCGCAGATCACCCACCGGAGGCGCTGCAAAAGGAATACCCTTAAATGCGATAACCCCCTCAGTAGGGGTTTGTACACCGGTTATACTACCTCCTTCAATGGTCAGTACCGGATTCGAATCGCCGCACGAGGCTAATGCCAATGCCATGATTATTAAAAGAAAGAACGATAATTTTTTCATAACAGTACTCTAGTTAAATGATTTGTATAAAATGGTATCAGTTTTAACAGATCTATTGACGGAGATTAGCGCCTCACCACCAGGAGCAAGACTGCAGATGCCCTTCTGCGCCACGTAGGTATGAAATCACCGTCACTCAATTCTCCAGGCTCCCATTTATTTCTATCGATTTGCCGGCAGGGATATCGAAAGCTTTGGTCTTTTCGCCATATCTGACAATACAGGGATTACCCAGGATTGATAGTATTTCACATGCCGATAATTTTCCGTCTTTCCAGCTCATATTCACCTCAAAACCTCCCCTGGCTTTCAATCCCGTAACAGATCCTTCTTTCCAGCTTACCGGCAAAGCCGGTAAAAGAGATATTTCACCGGCATGGCTTTGCAGGAGACATTCTGCCACGCCGGCGGTGAATCCGAAGTTGGCGTCAGACTGGTTGCTTGCCGGATTATGCATGTTGTTTCCTATTCCGCCTCCCATCATCGGAAAGTTCGCGGGTCTTCTGCGCATTGGCGGGGCACGGAAGAACTGATTTATTGCCGTATCGGCCCGTACTCCGTTTTCAAGCCGGGCCCAGTCACAAATATCCCATGCACTGTTCCAGCCTAATCTTGAAACACGTGGTTCGAGCCATTTTTGAATGGCAGCAGCTATCTCAGGATCTCCTCTCAATGTTATTGAGTTGCCGGGGAAGAACCCGAAATTGGCCGACATATTATGACCTTCATTTCCTCTTTTCCAGTCTTCGATCCACACCTGCAGAAGTCCGTCCTTACCTATCATGTAAGGCGGGATCTTGCCGAGGGCTTCCTCAAGGCTGGCGCTGAATTGCTCATCAACATTCAGTAATTTTGCCGCCTCTATACAGTGAGGAAAAAGGTCCTTTATCATCCCTATGTTCATGGTCGTTGTCGGGGCAAGGAATGCCTCTTCTGCTCCTTCGCTGACAAAGAATCCCTGTTCGGGCGACATCGAGAACGGAATGACAAGGTAATTATACCCGGGGTGCCAGGTCATTATGTCCATCAGGAACTGTGCAGATCCCTTCATCACCGGATAATATTCCCTGAGGAATTCAATATCACCGGTGTAGAGGTAATGTTCCCAGATATGCTGGCAGAGCCATACACCGCCTACCTGCCACATGCCATAACGTGCAGCATCAACAGGCGCTGTGCCGCGCCACAGGTCAGTATTATGATGAGCTACCCATCCGCCTGCATTGTAGTATACCTTCGCCGTTTGTGCCCCGTTTTCAGAAAGATCTTTTATCAGGCTGAACAAAGGACCTGTGCATTCGGAAAGGTTAGTAACCTCAGCCGGCCAGTAGTTCATCTCGGTGTTGATGTTGATGGTGTATTTGCTGCCCCAGTTTGGCAGCAGATCCTGGTTCCAGCGAGCCTGGAGGTTTGCCGGTTCACTGCCTTCCCTGCTGCTGGAAACCAGCATGTAACGGCCGAACTGAAATATCTTTGCCAGGAGTTCCTGATCAGGCAATCCTTTCTTAAGGTCTGCAATTCTCTCATCGGTGGGTTTTTCGTTCATCAGCGGATCACCAATATTGAGCTTTACCCTGCTCATCAGGGCGGTGAAATCATCAAGATGAGTACTCTTAAGGGTTTTGAAATCTTTGCCTTTGATATCTGCAAGTATCTTTTCACACCTGGCAGCCGGATCTCCGGTTATATCCTTATAATTAACAAAGCTTGTTGCAGCTGTAAGAACAAATGTCACGGAGCTGGCATTACTGATGACCAGACTTGAATCTGTTGTCTGCAAGGTTCCTTTTTCAGGCAGGGCAACAACATCAGTCTGAAAACCGAGACCCGGACCGTCGACCTTTGCAACAAGCCAGCTGATCTCTTCAGGAAGATAGTTCCATATGCCGTTTATAGTCAGCCTGTTATCCGCTGCACTGATTTTTTCCACGAACGGACTCCTGAGTTTTGCTTCAACCGAAACTTTGCCTGGTTTGTTTGCAGAGATTTTCATGACCATTACATGGTCAGGGTATGACATGAACACTTCGCGGGTCATCCTTACATCACCGTCAGTGTAACTGATCGTGACTATGCCTGTTTCCATATCCAGTTCACGGTAGTAGTCTTTTATGGAATCACCGGTGACCTTGAAATCGAGAAGCAGGTCTCCGATCGGCTGGTAGGCCTGTTGCTGAGCCGGCTTTCCGTAAAAATGTTCATCAGCCAGTTTTTCAGCTTCCTTATATTTACCTGCAAACACGAGATCCTTTATCTGCCCGAAATACTTATAAGCATCAGGGTCATTGTAATCATGTGGTTTGCCTGACCAGAATGTAGATTCATTCAGGGCTATCCGCTCATTCTGCACTCTCCCGAAGACATTGGCTCCCATGTAGCCGTTACCGATGAACAGGCCATCAAGCCAGATCTCCCCGGCCGGTTTATCATACCATACTACCATTCTCTTTGAATCGGGAGAAGACTGTGTGGCACATGAGCAAAATGCAACCGGTACAAGAAGCAACAGGAATGCTTTCAGCAATAAGGCATCAAACCTGCCGATATTTTTCTTCATTGATTTGCCGTTTTGTTTATTTATCGTGGTATTTAAAACTAATCCAGTCTGCATATTATAGTTTTATTGTTATTTTCTGACCTGCATAGATTATCTCTTTGTCGAACTTTTCTGCCTTCTCCGCTCCTGAGCCCTTGTCCTTTGCCACAAGCATGACATTGAATTTACGCTCTGTGAGCATTCCCGGGAAAGAACCTTTGCGGTCACTGATGGTCAGTGTCTTTTTAGCATTATTCCATGAGAAGGCAATGGTAGAACAAACTCCTTTTTCGTAATTGTAATTATCGTTTTCGTCTTCATAAAGAGTGAAAGAGCCATTTGCTCCCTCATAGATACGGATCTCAAGGTTATCCCATTTCTTTTCAGTGGCGTACTGGACTTCCGGTCCGAAAGGGATAATCGAGCCTGTCCTGACATAAATGGGAATGATATCCAGAGGAGTATCCTTCTTAACTTTTTGTCCTCCCGTTAGTCTTTCGCCAGTCCAGAAGTCGTACCAGTCAGTGCCGGCAGGCAGATAGAGCTCCCTTGTCCCCACAACGCTGAAATCCTCTTCAATATCCTTTGAATACATGGAAGTAGTAACGGGGCATACGAGCAACGATTTGCCGAACATGTACTGGTCATTGATGTCCAGGGCTTTTGTATCGTCCGGGAAGTCCATTACCAGGGCCCTCATCATGGTCGACTGGTTAGCTGTAACCTCCCATGATGCTGAATAAATATACGGAAGCAGGCTATAGCGCAGTTTTATCGATTTTTCGATTGCATCGTAGACCCTGTCGCCCTTCTTCCCGAACTGGTAAATCTCACGCGGGGCATCGGTACCGTGTGAACGCATCATGGGGCAGAAAGTGCCGAACTGCATCCAACGGGCATACAGCTCACGGTATTCAGCATCATCAAGCTTCTTCCTGAACCCGCTCAGAAAGAATCCGCCGATATCGCTGTTCCAGTAAGGGATATTGCTGAGTGAAAAGTTCAGTCCGGCAGAGATCTGATTTCTTAATGCGGTCCATGATGCTGTGACATCGCCTGACCATACGTTGGAAGCATAACGCTGCTGGCCCGCAAATGCTGAGCGGGTAAGAATAAACACTCGTTTGTCGGAAGTGACGGCCCGCTGGTGCTCGTATATGCCACCTACTGTCATAAGAGGAAAGGCATTACGGACTTTCCGGAATGAACCCAGGTAGGTTTTGTTGTCGAGATCAGCAGGCTTGAAATCCATATGGTCAGGCTCTGATGAATCCATCCACCAGCCGTCAATTCCGAAAGAGAAAAGACCCTTGTTCAGATATCTCCAGTAGATGTCGCGGGCTTCAGGATTGAATGGATCATATGGCCTGACACCTGACGGATAATCGAGCATCGGAGGCCACTTATCAGAACCGGACATGGGCCAGGTCTTGAAATCCATGAGGGCTCCTATCTTTTCCAGTTCCCTGTATTGTTTGGTCTCCGGACCAAACGAATTCCATATTGAAATGATCATACGGGCGTTCATGCCGTGCACGTCATCAACCATCTTTTGGGGATTATAGAAGTCAGCGTTAAGGAACTCCATGGCATTCCACAGGTAATTGTTCCCCCAGTACTGCCAGTCCTGTATGATGCCATCAAGCGGCACCCCCAGTTCACGGTATTTACTGACCACACCAACAAGTTCATCCTGGCTTTTATAGCGTTCCCTGCTTTGCCAGTAGCCGAATGTCCACAGAGGGAACATAGGCACCTGCCCTGTCAGATCACGCATGCGTGCGATCACACCGTCGGCACTGCCTCCGTACATGAAATAGTAATCGATGCAGTCACCCACATCTGATTTGAATGAAGTGATCTCAGGGGTGTCTTCAAAAACAGTAGGTGAATAATTGTCCCAGTAGAGGCCGTAACCTTTTACCGAAACGAAAAAAGGGATATAGTCATCAGTATTCCCCTGTATCATATTCAACGTCAGGTTACGCTGTATCATCTTTCCATTCTGCTGCTGTCCCAACCCGTAGATGGCCTCATTCCCGTCAAGAACGAAGGCCTGGTAAGCACTGAAGGTATTTGTTCCGGCATCATTGAAACCGGTAAACATTGCACCTGCTTCACTTTCGCTCAGCAGCAAATCAGATACCGGTGTCATGAAGGATATCTTACCGCTTATGAGGTTTAATGATACGGTAAGGTTTTTGCTTCTGGCGATCAGCTCGGTTCCTTTCTGTTTTATGACCAGATCGGTTTTCCGAGGGGTCATGATAACCGAAAGGCTCTCCTTACTGAAATCCTGCCCTTCCGGCCATTTCACGATCCTTACTATCGACGGGCTGTAGAATTGAATTTCAATACCAATGCTATCAACTGCAGTTTTGATGCCCAGATCAGTGATGCTGTATGATTGTCCATAGCTGCCAGTGCACGTTAGTGCAACCATGAACAGCAGTATGATAAAACGTTTCATGATCAGTATATTATGACGGGTTCAATTAATTCAGCCATTAAAAGGGTGTATCAGGTCAGATCAAGGCCCGGTGATATCAGCGGATCATAATATTAACCTTTTTGAGGTCTCTGGCATCCGAGCTATTGCCATACAGGATCTCGTATTCACCCGGGTTCACGGCCATTTTAACGTCTGATCTGTCAAAGAACTCAAATGATGAATAAGGCAGGTCAATGGACACCTCAACCGTTTTGCCGGCAGCTACATCAACCCTCTGAAAACCTCTCAGGGTTTTCAGCGGACCATCGCTGTCATCTGCTTTGCGGACATAAACCTGTATTATCTCTGTTCCGTCACGTTTGCCGGTGTTTGAAACAGGAACAGCAAGTTTAATGCTTTCACCGCTACTGACCTCAGTACTGCTGACACTGGCTTTCCCGATCATGAACGTTGTATAACTCAGTCCGAAACCAAACGGGAAAAGCGGATCAGACATATAACGGTAAGTCCGGCCTGCCATGGAGTAATCCTCGAAATCCGCAACCTGGTTTATGTCCCTGTAGAAGGTTACAGGCAGCTTGCCTGAGGGATTATAGTCTCCGAAAAGCACATCAGCCACTGCCTGTCCGCCTGACTCGCCGGCATACCATGCCTGGAGGATGGCTTCACAATTTTCAGTTTCAGGTACAAGCCCTATTGCTGATCCTGAGCAATTCACAAGAATAACTTTCTTTCCTGCCTGTTTCAGCATTTTTATGCAATTGCGCTGAACCGCAGGCAACTCTATGTCTGTACGGTCACCGCCTTTGAAGCCCGGCAGTGAGACTGGCATTTCTTCTCCTTCCAGTTCGTTGGACAGGCCACCGACAAAAACCACGAGGTCAATTCCCTTCAGCTTCGCCAGCAAACCTGAAAGATCCTGATCAATCTCTCTTCCGAAGTCAAATTCGATGACTGCCTGCCAGGTGTAACGCTGAGTAAAACGTATCTCTATTTTGTATTTTCTGCCCGCTTCAACTTTGAACGGAATTTTTGAAGTCAGTCCACGCCAGTCTTCGAACTTACTGAAAGATTCACCATTTACAAGCAGCTCAAAAGAACCGGCAGCACTGCACCTGAAAACAATCTCTTCAGTTGCGGAAGCGGTGAATTCAGTTTCAAACCTGGCCGAAAAACCCTCAAGCTTCACTCCGGGAGCCAACTCATGCTTTCCTTCTGTAGCCAGCATCAGCGGGCTTGGAAGCTGCTGATCTGCGACAGGGTCTCCGGACAGGCCGGTATTGTTCCAGTAAGTAGCTTTGAATCCCTGCCTTCCGTCAATGGCACAACCCGGAGCAAAACTGACAATTACCTTGCCGTCAACTATATCGCATGCCTTGTCATAAATTATTTTCTTTGCCGGCACTTTTGATTTGATGCCGTCAAGAACCGTTATTGTCCGTATTGGTGTTCCATTGTAGTTTCCCCATAACATCCTTGCATTATCAGCGTTCGGTCCTATTACGGCTATCTTTCCCGCTGATTTTTTCAATGGGAGGATATTGTTTTTATTCTGCAGCAGCGTCATTGTTTCGCGTGCCATCTCAAGCGCCAGTATTCTGTGTTCTTCATTGTTAATCACAGAAGCCGGGATTTTTGTCCAGGGGACGATGGCGTCATCATCCATTTCACCCAGGTCAAATCTTCCTGTCAGCACGCGCATTAAGCTTTTGTTCATATCTTCTTCCCTTATCAGGTCCATTGAGACAGCATCGGGTGATTTCAGATAATTCCAGTTGTTCCATGTACATTCAAGATCGGTTCCGGCAGGAATGCTCTGTGCCACGGCATGAGTCGGATCAGATGAGTATTTATGGCCATTGTAAAAATCTGCTATAGCGTCGCAATCAGACACAACCAGGTATTTATAGCCCCACTCATCGCGAAGTATTCTCTGCAACAGCCTTGTGTTGCTACAGCATGGTTCATCTTCGAGGCGCTGATAGGCACACATCACCTGGCGAACATCGGCTTCCTGCACCAGTGCCTTGAATGCCGGAAGGTATGTTTCATACAAATCGCGAGGATCAACATTGGCGACATTAAGTGAGTGACGGCTCCATTCCGGACCGGAATGAACAGCATAATGCTTGGCGCATGCCAGCAGTTTCCTGTATTTTGCCTCCGGCGGGCCCTGCAATCCTTTTACCACCGAGATTCCCATCGTTGATGTGAGATACGGATCTTCACCATAGGTTTCCTGGCCGCGTCCCCACCGCGGATCACGGAAAATGTTGATGTTTGGCGTCCAGACAGAAAGACTCAGGAAGCGTTTGTTTTCCTGGCCTCTCTGCATGGCCTGATTATATTTGGCCCGTGTTTCATCTGACACGGCGCTGAAGATCCGGTATACAAGCTCATCGTCAAATGAGGCAGCCATGCCAACAGGCTGGGGAAAGACGGTCACACTGTCATTGTTGGCCAGGCCATGCAACGCTTCGCTCCACCAGTTGAACTTCTTTATGCCCAGACGCGGGATGGCCTCTGACACATCGCACATAAGTGTGGCTTTCTCGTCAAGGGTAAGCCGGGTTATGAGATCTTTTGCCCGTTCTTCTGAAGTCAAAGCGGGATTTTGAAACGGGTATTGCTGTCCCCATAATGATGAGGCCAATACCAGGGCCAGTGAAATGATTGTTGCTCTTTTCATCTTCTTCGCATATCTGCCTTTATTAATTCATCGAGTTCGTGTACGGGCCGTTCGATGTCATACGGAAAAGGCATGCGGCTGAACTGCTGAAAATAGAGGAGGCATGCATCTTTCCATACCTGGGCATTGGCGCACTGGCTGCGCAGCTTTCTCTGAACGAGGGCAAACCTTTCTTTATCCACATATGGTTCGGCTCTGTCCCATGTCTTTTGAAAATCCCTTACCTGCTGCACGCCCTTATCGTAATGAAAGCAGATTTCATCCCACAGGGTATGTCCGCTCCTCATCACATAATCCCATGGCAGGCGATGGAACCACAGGAGGTACCTGTCAGGGCAGGTAGTCAGGTCATTGAACTGTGAACCCAGGGGTTCATGGTACTGGCTCACAGCGTTGCTGCCGGAAGCTGTCCTGTCGAAACCAACCCCACCGGTATCGGCTTTATGATAATATGGCGGTGTCCAGTCATGTCTCACCCCTCGCGGGGCCCACCACGGACCAGGTCCGTAGTGTTCATTTGCTGCGAAGAGATGATGAAACCCGAGAGGCATCATATAGTTTACCGCAGCCTCACGGCTCTGAAGCATCATTTCCTTTACCGGTTCGAGAAACTGTTCCGACCATTCAGTTGTGTAAAGGGTTGATACTGCTTGTCCTGCAGGCGCCTGGCTGAATGTAAGCTTGATCCATTCATCAGCGATTTTATCACTGGTCAGGGTATTGTCCCATGCCAGGCGGCCGAAAGCATACCAGTTTGCCTGCGCGAAGGGATGCCCGCACCAGTTTCTATCCAATCCTATATTGGCCACACCTGCTATCCCGGTGTGCTTTTGCTGATAAATGCTGCCGTCGGTGCAACGGGCTACAGTGCTTCCCGGACCTTCCTGGTATGTTTCGCTTTTCAGGCATTCTTCCCACATCGGCGCCAGAAAAACAAGGTGGACCGACTGCCCGAGGTATTCCTGGGTTATCTGTAGTTCTGCCATCACCGGAGTTTTCTTCATTGCCCCGAACAGAGGGCTGAATGGTTCACGCGGCTGAAAATCAACAGGTCCGTTTTTTGCCTGGATGATGATATTATCGTGGAACTGACCATCGAGCGGCATGAACTCGGTATAAGCCTGTTTGGCACGATCCTGGTCATTCGGGCTATAAACAAACGCACGCCACATGATAATGCCCCCGAAAGGCTTGAGTGCATCTGCCATCATGTTTGCTCCGTCTGCGTGGGTACGACCGTAATCCTGCGGACCCGGCTGCCCCTCGCTGCTGGCTTTCACCAGGAACCCACCGAAATCAGGAATGGCAGCATAGATTTCCTTAATCTTATCCTGCCACCATTTAATAACTTGCGGGTCGAGGGGATCGGATGTTTTTAGCCCTCCGATCTGTGAGGGTGATGAGAATTTCACCGACAGATAGACCTTTATCCCGTATGGCCTGAGAACATCGGCTATTGCCTTTACCCTCGCCAGATAATCCACTGTAAGAATTAAAGGAGATGCATTTACGTTGTTGAGGACAGCACCGTTGATTCCAACAGATGCGCTGGCCCGGGCATATTCCTTCCACAGTAGTCTGTCGGCATCGGTAACCGTAAGGGAGTCATCGCCTTTCCGCCAGAATATCGAGTAGCCGGCATACCCGCGTTCTATTGTACCGTCAGGGTTATCCCAGTGGTTCAGCGTACGCACTTCGTACGAAGGATTTGAAACCATGCTCACTACAGGTTCACCAGTCTGCTGGCGGCGCATGAGTTCGTATACGCCGTACAGAATTCCCAGATCAGTATTTGCCTGTATTCCGTCGGCAGTGATCCTGAAACCATCATTACTGATAGCCTTGTCTTTTTTTACCAGAAGGACTACCGTGCCATTGTCTTTACCCTGCCATCCATGTTTTAATTCATCAATGGCAATTGACAGTGTAGGGGAGCTTTTTTGGCATACAACAGTTACATTAACTGTACTTTTATTCCTGAGCCACAGGCTGTGACCATCTTCGGCAAGCAAAGGCATGCCTGTAAAAGCAAAAAGTAGAAAAAGGGCTGAGATTCTCATGATATTATTATTTATTAATTACCAATATTGAAGGAATTTCTTTTCTGAATATGAGCTTAATGACATATGCCATCTCTTCATATGACCTCTCGGTCAGGCTGATGGTCAATCCTTCTTCATTCTGTATGTAATCCAAAGTAAGTAATTTATCGGCTTCTCCTTCAATTTTAATTGTCTGCCCGGGTTCGAAACTTTCAGTACTCAGCACGTTGATAACATTGTCACCACGGTTGGCAGTGGCCGCTGTCAAAATGCGTACCGTCAAAGACCATGTAAATACCCTGTGGCTCATCATTGACTGGAAGGCCGGCAGCGTTGTTGTTGCGCAGGCCCGTTCCGGGCATGATGTAAACGCCGTATGCCTTGTGTCCCATAATTGTAATTGGCGCCATATCTGCCATCGGCAGAGTGTTATACCCGCCTTTGGCAGGCCCCCTGAATAATCCAGGAGGCGCCGGGTACAGGTGATTGCCATGTCCCGACTGGTCGTAGATAGTAGTGATCCGGCAGACTGTGCCTGCACAGAAGGCGTCCTGTGCCGTTGCATCCGCATTCCCGCCGGGGTCACCCTTGCCGGAGGGAACCACGCCTGGGTACATGGTCTTGTCGTCAGACTGGCGCATAAACTGGTATAGCGGACCATCGTATGAGCCGTATAATGCACGGGTGGTGCTATGTGCAGTCACACAGGGAAAGCCTGCGGCAGTATAGATGTCACACGGACCCTCAGGCCGGGAGGGGGTATGGCTGCGCTCTGTTCCTGTCATTGACATCAGCATGATAATTCCGGCCGGAAGTATCAGCACCTTTCCGAGAATTATCACGAGGATTTTTCTTTTTGTCATTTTTTAGTCTTGTCAGTCAATCTGCGTTCACATTCAACACAGAGGAGTACTTTATCAAAAGAGCATTCCGGAGGATCAGACTTAACCGCAGGTTACCTGGCCTCCGGCTTCACCCCGGACTCATCACCGGTAATTATTCTCCAATAAACCATATATCTCGAATCATGGATCCTGAAAAAGGGCTCCAGTACTAGATTCGCGGGATTTAGCATTTCAATGCCAGACATTGTATATGTCAGAGGCTGATCTTCCACTGGCATCAATTTTTCTGCAATAGCCGAAATATTGTCATCAATCAATATCGGAGCTTCATCAACAGGAAACTTTTGCCCTGAGGGGATGTGTCCCCATCGGCTGTCATCCGCTATTATCCCTTTAAGATCTTCTGTTCCTGTTTTTGTTCCCAGCAGGACAGGCCCATGCATGAACGCAACATAACCGGGAACATTTACCAGCTGTTCCGTTCTGTTGTGCATCGGGAAAATTACCTCTATTTTGTCACCCTTTTTCCACCTACGGTCTATCGCAACATAAGAAGAGGGATTGGCCTCAAACGGAACGGGTTTCCCATTCAGGAGGATCGTCAGTTCGCCCTCCTTAACCCATCCCGGATAACGAACCATTAATGAAAACCTGCCCGATCCATCGATAACTTCCAGGCTGGTTCCTTCTTCATATGGGAAGAGGGTTTCCTGCCGGATCTTTATACCTCTTTCCTTCCATGTCAGCTCTGAGGCAATGAAAAGATTCAGGAACAAGGAATCGTGCCTGTGTGTGTAGATGAACTGGTTGTATTTCCCGTGATTCTCCATGCCGGTGCCCACACAGCACCACATTGCCTGGTTGGGAGCAGAGTAAACCCTGTAATGACGGGGGCGGACAGGAGTGAAATAAACATAGCCGCCATGTTCAGGATGCTGGGCAGACAGAATGTGATTAAGCAAAGTTCTTTCGTAATAATCTGTATATCTGGCACTAGGGTTTGTCCTGAAGAGGAATTCCGTCAGCTTGAGCATATTATATGAATTGCAGGACTCCGGACCTTCGATATCTTCGGTGTAATCTATACAGGCCGCTGCTTCCGGGAAGTGTTCCCTCCGGCTGTTCCCTCCGAACGCCAGGGAGCGGTTGCCAGTCACGGTTTCCCAGAAGAACTGCCCTGCGTCCGCATACTTCCTGTTGCCAGAGAGTTCGGCAATTCTCTGGAATCCCACTGCCTTCGGGATCTGGGTATTTGAATGCTTGTTATCGAGGTTGTCGATACCTGCCGACATCGGATCAAGCAGCATCCTGTGTGAAAATCTCATTGCAGCAGTCAGGTATTTCTCATCTCCTGTCATCCGGAAAGCATCGGCCAGAGTTTCGTTTATCCCGCCATGCTCCATGTCAAGCATTGATTCCATCTGTTCATCGGAAAGTGCTGAGGTTATGTTAATTGCCCAGTCGCATAACCTGAGAAATATCGCCCTGGCCTCCTCGTTGCCTGTATATGACCATGCATCCCTGAGCCCGGCATATAGTTTATGAACATTGTACCACGGAACCCATTTGGTGCGGTAAACTGAGAAATCGCCTTTCTGCAGTGTGCTCCACAATTCATTGCTGCCGGGCACACCACCAACATATCCGGTTCCCCATTCAGGGTGATTTATGCCGTTTGCCTCCTGACATGCCCTGAGTTCCGAGATCATGTATTCCATCCTTCTTTTGCACTCAGTATTCCCGGTTGCGGCATAATTCATCGCCATGGCTGACAGGTAGTGTCCGCCTATATGACCTGCCAGACCCTCCCAGTTCGGATACATTTCGCCCCTGGGCTGTAGCCCGGCTTCCCTCAGAAATGGTTCAAGAATGCGATCGATGTCATACTTTAGCAGGGTCCGGAGATTCAGATCACGGGCGTGTTTAAACGGACCGTCAAGCAGCACGACATCCTGCAAGGGGAATTCATTCGGATACAGCATCTGCTGTGATCTCTGCCTGCAACCGGCCAAAAGACCACATAACAGGATCAGGCAGAGGGGAGAGTTTCTTATCAACATACCGGTTCGCCGGTATGAGAGGATGTGAATTTTCATATTTCAGCTTTTTTGAGAGGTGTTCCACCCATGGTACCACCCGGTCCGTGACTCACAAGAATACTCTTCGCCTCCGGCGCTATGCTGAAGATAAAGGACAGGATAGCGGACTGAAGTGTTTTTATTATCCAGTCAGATCCTTCTGAGTCCCTGCCGTCACCAACTGCGTTCATCCCGTACTCCGGCAGACCCTGTTTAACAAGAAGCAACAACGAATCTGCCACCGGGAAACCGGCTTCATGCTTTGCAAGATTTGCCTGAACCATCCCGTATGCACGAATGGCCTTCCTGATAGATTCAGGGTGAACTTCTTTTTTCATGTGAACAGAGGTCGTTGCAATTATTCCCTTTATCTCGGGTAAATTGGAATACAAAAGCAACCGTATGAGAGACTGTGTATCATCAGGTTCATTTTCAACATCTGTCAGGATGATTACCCTCTGCTTCTGTTGTTCCTGTGCGCCAAGATCCCAGGGGATAAGCATAAGCGCTGCCATCAACATTGCGGAGAATACTCCTGTGAATTGCTCTGACCGCATATTATATTGATTTAGCTCTGTTCATAATAAGATGAACCGGGAAATCACGGTAATTGTAAAACTCATAAAAATTAATTGAAGACAGGTTCATTTTATATGCAAATGATGACTGAAATTTAAAAGTCGATGATAAAAGAGTTAAAATAATTTAATTCCCCGTGAATGATAAACCGGCATGATGAAGGCACAAGGGAATGTAATGGAATCTGCCGCGTAACATGCAGACTCTCCGGACTTTAGGTTTTCGACCGTGCAACCTGTCATCTTTCCAGCCCGTAAAAAATGATGCAATTTTCTCCTGTGATACCGGTACGGAGATCATCCGACATTCCAGAGATATACTCTTCGACAATGCCAACAACGTCCTGATATTCTCCTGCCAGCCTGCATACGGGCCAGCCGCTTCCGATCATAAGCCTTTCAGCGCCAAATGCTTCAAAGACAACATCGAGATATGGTTTGAAGTCTTCATGATCACAGTTTTTCGATTCAGCCTCCGTGACCATTCCCGACAACTTGCACCAGACATTTTCATTCTGCGCCAAACGTGTGATGTCTTCACGCCACGGACTGACAACATTGTTTCTTATCAGTGGTTTGGAGATGTGATCAAGGACAAATTTCTGTTCGGGAAAAAGTGACACAAGAAGCTGTGCAACAGGCAAATGCTTGGGAAAAAGGAGAAGGTCGAATGTGAGGTCATACTCCTTCAGGATGCTGATACCTTTCAAAAAGTCGTCGCGAAGCATGAAATTGTCATCAGGTTCGTCATGAATGACATGTCTCAGTCCGACGAACTTTTCATTTGTGCAGAAATCATCCAGTTGCCGCCTCAAATCATCTTTGCCTGACAGGTCAGCCCAGCCAACTACTCCCCTGATGAAATCATGTTTTCCTGCCAGCTCCAGCAGCCATCGGGTTTCTTCAACACTCTGCCGGGCCTGGACAGCCACTGATCCCGAATATCCGGCTTTGATAAGCTCATTGCATAGGTCTTCCGGAGTATAGTTGCGCTTCAGTATTTCCATATTGTGGCCTATCCAGCCGTATTCGCTGCTGTTGTAGATCCAGAAGTGCTGATGTGCATCTATTTTCATTCACTGAACTTCAACATGATTTTCAGATGCTTATGAGGCTCCTTTTCAAGCATTTCAAATGCCTCCTGTGTTTCGGAAGGATGCATTATATCAGTTACAACCGCTTCAGGCTTAAGTGTGTACCTGCTCATGTTTTCGATAGTTTCGGCAAATTCACCGTGAGAAACCCGGGAGGTCATTATGATCCCTTCTTTCAGGATAAGTTCTTTCATCACGACGGGAGATGGTTCAGATGAAAGTCCCAGTACACATACTTTGCCTGCCCCCCTGATTGCCTGTACACATCCTCTCACGGGGTTGATCACCCCCGGTATCTCTTTTGTATGGCCCACGGCCTCAAAAGCGATATCCACTCCTTCCCCTCCGGTAAGTTCCCTTATCTTTTCAACGGCATTCGTATTAGCTGCGTTAACAATGTAAATATCATTATATGCTTTTTGGGCAAATGCAAGGCGTTCATCAAGTATATCGACCATTACAACCGTGTTCCTGGTCTTTGTCCTGGCGGCCTGAAGGATGCTCTGTCCTACCTTGCCAGCACCCCATATAACTATCCTGTCATCCTCAGATACTCCGGCCCTGTTACAGGCATGAAATCCTATGGAGAAGACCTCGACGAGTGCGGCATGCATGTCGGAAATCTTTTCTGTCACTGTGTAAAGCATGTTCTCCGGTACTTTCATGAATTCGCTGAAGCCTCCATCGAGGTCAATCCCCACCAGTTTCAGGGTGGAGCAGGCAGGATAATGATGTCTTTTGCATGCCGGGCAGTGACCGCACCAGATGATCGGATCAACTGCCACCCTGTCGCCTTCCTTGAAATTCCTGACAGCGGGTCCTTTTTGCACAATAGTCCCGGCAAATTCGTGTCCCTGAATCAAAGGCACACTTGTGCGCGGGTGAAACTCACCAAGGAAAACATGCTGATCGCTTCCGCAGATAGAGGCGTACCCTACTTTTATCAGGACTTAATTGCCCGAAACAGAAGGAATATCAACCTCTTTCCATTCAACCTTCCTGTATTCAGTGAGTACGGCGGCTTTCATTTTATTCATGTCAGGATTTATTATAACAGATTACAATTCAGCTTGAAGATACGGATAATCGCCATCGATCAATCCATTACTGATCATTTCGCGCCAAAACTCCACGGGGATCTGGCATTCAACTGATTCAACGTTGCTTTTTACCCGGCCGGGATCAGATGTATTGAGTGAAACACTGACAACGCCGGGGGGTGTCATGGCAAACCGCACGCAGGCATCTGCAGGAACGATATTGTATTTTCTGCAAACCGCAAAAAAATTCTCCCTCCACCTGAATTTTGCTCTGTTCTCCTCCGAATCGGGTTTGATTCGGACATAGTCGAAATAATCTCCCCCGGTCAGGAACCCGGCATGAAACACGGCGGAGTTAATTATGGCTATACCCATTGAATGAAGCTTTCCCATGAATACGAGAAGATCTTCAGGGTGTCTGTAAATTGTCATGCTGTTGGCAAACATCACCCAGTCGAGCCGGGTTTCTCCGGCAATCAGCTGTATGGTCTTCCAGTTCTTTGCACCAATCCCCACTGCCTTTACCTCGCCCTTTGACCTGAGATTGTCAAGGGCCTTATATGCATCAAGTATATTATTAAGGTGTATATTAAAGTCACGCTGATTACGGGAAGCGGCAAGAAACTCATCAGGATCATGGACCGAAACGAGTCCGGGTTTGTATTTTCCACCGAGAAGCCTGTTCCCCTGTTCCCAGCATTCGAGGATACCGTCGTGTGAGATATTCTGCCGGGCATCGTTCTTAATGCCAAACCATATGCCTTTTTCGAAAACAGGTTCGGGAGTCAGCAGGGGTGCACGTAGCCAGCCAAGCTTATTGCTGATTATAACATCTTCAGGCTCAGCGTTAAGCCTGCAAAGGATATCACCGAGTTTTTCAAGTGCCAATCCTGCACCATACTTGCCGGCGGTATCGAAGGCTACCGGCCCGGGCACATTCAGAAGGCACTCTTTTATTATCTCTGTTTTTGTTTCATCGCTGAGCGCGGAATAAAGATTCCCCAGTGCGCTGGTGCCAAATATCACCGGGGGTATGCTGATTCCTGTTTTTCCAATTGACCGGCGTTCCATAATTTGTTGTCAAAGGTTGATTAGTCGTAATGTTTATGTATCCCGATTCAACCTATAAGGTAAAGCCCGCCGGCCAGGCGTAAAAGCTGTTTATCCTGCCCGTCGGCAACCGGGTTTGACTGACCATATATAACCGGAGCAAGATCCATGATCAGATAAATATCAGGTTAAATATCCTCAATATTTCAGGATTATGCCAACAATGCACCTGTCAGTTCTAAGAAATCCGGCAAAAATAAATCACATTCCGGCATGTGATCGAACCAGTTATTCCCTGTTTTCACTCAATGTAAATAATAATCAACTATCTTAGAGATAATTCAGTAAAAATCCAAGCAATGAAAGAATTGGCTGCGGTCACACTTATGATTTTTTTTTCATTTTCATCAGTGGCACAGGAACCGCAAATTCCTGAAGCATTAATCGCAAAAGGAGCACGGGTTCAAAAAGCCGGTTCAGGTTATGCCTTTTCTGAAGGGCCCTCTGTAGCCCGTGACGGAAGGGTATTCTTTACTGATCAGCCCGGCGACAGGATCTATGTCTGGGACGAAAAATCAGGAATAACAATGTTTAAAGAGAATTGCGAGCGGGCAAACGGTACATGGTTCGACCGCGAGGGTAACCTGATCGCCTGTGCTGACCTGAATAACAGCCTGGTGAAATTTACTCCTTCGGGGGAACTGATTGTTGTCTATGACAAAGGTTACGGAGGAGTTCATTTGAACGGACCCAATGATCTCTGGCAGGACATGAAGGGCGGTATCTACTTTACCGACCCTTATTTCCATCGTGATTACTGGGAGGCAGGTCATAAACAGGAACAGGATATCCAGGCTGTTTATTATCTGAAGCCTTCCGGGGAGCTGGTCCGGGTAATAGAAGATCTCAGGGTACCCAACGGTATTACAGGCACTCCTGACGGCAAGTATCTGTTCGTGGCAGATATGCTGGGAAGAGCCACATGGAAGTATACCATCAATGCTGATGGTTCGCTTGGGAACAAGACCCTTTTTGCACCATCCGGTTCAGATGGATTGACTATAGACGCCCGGGGCAACATATACCTTACAGCCGGCAGGGTACTGATTTATAACCCTGAGGGAGAGAAGATCGGTGAGATTGCACTGCCTGAAGCCCCGACAAATGTCTGTTTCGGAGGAAAAAAGAGGAATGTGCTGTTTATAACAGCCGGGACTTCGGTCTTTACGCTTAAAATGAAAGTAAAGGGAGTTGAATAATTAAAGTTTCGCTGTACAATAAATACCTGACCTGATTATAGCTGCAAATTGTCAGCCTTCTGACCATTGAAATAGTCTCTTATTGCAAATGAAAGCCACTTGTTTCTGCCATAATAAAATTTAAAAAATTCTCTGCAATCGGTTGCATTATTGAATACATTTACTATATTTACAATGTTTCAGCCTAATTTCTAGGGTAGTATTGCAGGGTTTTGAAGGAGAAAGTGACGGGATATCAGGCTTTTTGAGGGTTGCCGGAACCTGTGTCACCACTCGGGGTGCGGTTTGGATGAGAATGAGACTAACATATATCTATATCGGACAAATTATCAACCATGCGAATGAACTACAACTCTTCCTGAAAAGGAACCCTGTTTCCTGAATGCAAGGCAGAATTAAGGTTTTATACCACAACCTGCCGCTGACAACCAGAAAAGTTAACCTTAAAACAAAAACCTTATGATTAAAAATCCTCTAAATCCGGGTATTCTGTTTAAGAAATGCTTCGGAAAACTACTCATGAGCTTAGTGCTCCTGGCAGTGCTGCTGATTTCCCAATCAGGCATGGCATTTGCCTCAGGATCTGACTCTGAAGGACTGGTTATTGCCCAGCAGAGGGTAATTACCGGTATCGTCACTGAGACTGATGGGAGCCCCATGCCCGGGGTAGCCGTTCAGGAGAAGGGGACCACCAATGGAACATTAACCGATGCAGGTGGTCAATATCGGATTACACTCACAACGGCTTCACCGGTTCTGATTTTCTCCTTTGTCGGATTTCAAACGCAGGAGTTGGTTGTTGGAGCCAGCTCAAGCATTAATGTGACACTGGAAGTAAGTGATGTCGGCCTTGATGAGATAGTGGTCATCGGTTATGGCACAGTCAGGAAGAGAGATCTTACCGGATCGGTTGCCTCAATAAGAGGGGAGGAGATGCGCGATATACCTTCGGCTAATATTTCGCAGGCTCTCCAGGGACGAATCTCAGGAGTGGATTTGACACAGACCTCTACCAAGCCCGGTGCCACAATGCAGATACGAATACGTGGCTCACGCTCGCTGAATGCCAGTAACGACCCGCTGATAGTTGTTGACGGTATTCCGTTCCCCGGATCCATCGGTGACATAAACCCCACTGATATCAAAAGCATTGACGTATTGAAAGATGCTTCGGCAACCGCCATATACGGTTCCCGCGGTGCCAATGGCGTCATTCTGATAACAACAAATACCGGGCGGGCCGGACAGCAGGCACAGGTATCATTCAATAGTTATGTGGGTATAAAAACAGTATTTGCTCCATATCCTATGATGGATGGTCCGGAGTTTGTCGCACTGAGGGCGGCACGTGGCCAGTACTCAAACGGACCGGATGAGTTCGATAATGTTGATACCGATTGGCAGGACCTCTTTTTTCAACCAGGTAAGGTAACGAGTCACGATTTAGGCGTCACGGGGGGCACCCAAAATGGCAACTATCGCTTCGGTGTGGGCTATTACCGCGATGAAGCCGTGGTACCCGGGCAAAGCTATGACCGTTTTACGATGCGTGGTACTCTTGACCAGGAGGTAGGTAAATTTATTCGCTTTGGCTTCATAACAAACAACAGCTATTCAGTTAATAACGGGAACAATATGGGACTCTACGGAGTCTTGAGCAGTTCTCCGATATCCGATCCGTATAACGAAGACGGCTCCTTTAAAAGAACCGTTAAGATGTCGTTGGATGAGAACTGGGTATATACAAGAGAGACAATAGACGCCCTGGGGGATAAATGGATTGACCTGACCAAAGGGTATAACTCCTACAACACTATATATAGTGAGGTCAAGATCCCAGGCATCGAAGGATTGAGCTATCGCATCAATGTTGGCTTGAACTTCCGCATGAGTAACGGCGGAAGTTACACGGGAGAGGGTGTATTCAACGCCACAGCCACTACTCCTTCAACTGCCTCCATCAGTAATTCCCTTACCACTAACTGGGCAATTGAAAATCTGCTGAATTACAACAGGACTTTTGCCGGAAAACACATGGTGAATCTTGTTGCGTTGTATTCTGCCGAGAAATCTCATTATCACAGCTCAAATGTTTCGGCAAGGGATATTCCTGCTGACGCATTCCAGTTCTATAATATAGGCCGGGCCGCAGGTGAAATAACGGTCAATCCTAATTACCAGAACTATAATGAGACTGGTCTGATATCCTATATGGGACGCGCAATATACTCATATGACAACCGCTATATGGTGACAGCCAGCATCCGCTCAGATGCTTCATCAAGGCTGGCACCGGGCAAGAAGTGGCATACCTATCCTGCCCTGTCGGTTGGATGGAATTTAAGCAACGAATCTTTTATGAGTGATGTTGACCTGATTGATATGTTAAAGCTGCGTTTAGGCTATGGACAAACTTCCAACCAGTCGATTAACCCCTATGCCACACTTGGACTTCTGAATACCAGGCCTTACAACTTCGGAGACACCTATTCAATTGGTTATTATGTGTCCCAACTGCCAAACCAGAACCTGGGATGGGAGTACTCTGACACATGGAACGTTGGTCTCGACTTCTCACTTCTGAAAAACAGGCTGTCAGGTACCATTGAATATTACATCCTGAATACAAAAGATATCCTGCTGAGTGTTAATCTGCCCCCCACATCAGGTGTTAGCAGCTATATGGCAAATATCGGGCAAACTCAGAACAAGGGCGTGGAGTTTTCGCTCAACGGGGTGATCCTTGAGAATCCCAATGGCTGGTCATGGGAGGCCGGCATCAACCTTTATGCAAACCGTAATAAGCTGGTCGCACTTGCTTCCGGACAGGAGAGAGATGAAGGCAACTCGTGGTTCGTTGGCTATCCTATTGATTGTATCTACGACTACGAGAAGATAGGCCTCTGGCAGGAGGGTGATGAGTTTCTGACTGATTATGAGCCGGGTGGAAATCCAGGCATGATAAAGGTTAAATATACAGGTGAGTTCAATGAAGACGGTTCACCGGTAAGACAGATCGGACCTGATGACCGCCAGATTATGAGTGTTGAGCCCGATTTTATGGGTGGCTTTAACACCCGTCTGTCTTACAAGGCACTTGACCTGAGCGCTGTCGGTGTCTTCAGGAGCGGCGGTATACTCATAAGTACTCTTTACTCCGGAGGAGGTTATCTCAACCTGATGACAGGACGCAGGGGGAATGTAAAGGTAGATTACTGGACTCCGGAGAACACTGACGCCAAGTATCCTAATCCTGCCGGCGTGCTAAGCGGTGACAATCCGAAGTATGCCAGCACACTGGGCTATTTTGACGGATCGTACCTGAAGTTGCGCCAACTTTCACTTGGTTATAACCTGAGCCGTAACAACTGGATTATGAACGCAGGCATTGAAAGACTACGTCTTTACCTCACTGTCCAGAATCCATTGGTGATGTTCTCTCCATACCATAAAGAATCAGGAATGGATCCTGAAACCAACTCCTATGGCAACGAAAACCAGGCAGTAGCAGGTTACCCGAGACGTCTGCTTGTTATTGGGACTAACACGCCATCAACACGCAACTACCTGATTGGCTTAGATTTGACATTCTAAAAAAGACGAAAATGAAAAGTGTATATATAAAAAGAGTTTTCGGAACAGTCTTGTTAGCGTTGTTCCTTGGAGGGTGCTCTGATATTCTGGAAGAACAGCCGCGCAGTATTTATGAACCTGGTTATTTCAAGACCGAGAAAGGTGTGATGGGCGGATTAACAGCTATGTACGCACACCTGCGCTGGATATACGGGCAAGCCTACTACTACAATTCCTGCCAGACCGGTACCGATGAAGCGACATATGCACAGAGTGCAGACGGAAATTTCAAGGACCATGACCTGTCAGGCGTCGGATCTCTTACTTCTACAAGCAGCCGTTCTGATGTATTGTGGGGAACTGCATTTTCAAACATCAATACTGCAAGCGGAGTTATTGAAAATGCTGCCGAAGTGGGCACGATTGCGAATTCTTTGATAGCAGAAGCAAGGTTCTTCCGGGCCTTCGACTACTTCCTGCTTGTTCAGACCTTCGGCGGAGTACCGCTCGATCTCGGGTCGGGAGAACTGATGTTCAACACAACCCCTGTGAGGACCTCTGTGCGGAATACAGTCCCTGAGGTTTACACAAAGGCTATTTTCCCCGACCTGATAATCGCGATCAATGACCTGCCTGAGACCCCGCGCGTGACCGGGGCCGTTACCAAAACGGTCGCCAGACTGTTTCTTGCCAAAGCTTACCTCACATACGGCTGGTGGCTGCAGAACCCCAATGATATCCCTACTTATCCGGAGACCACACGGAGCGATCCTGACGGACATGATGCCCAGTGGTATTTCCAGCAGGCCTATGATATAGCTGTTACTGCAATTGACAACCCCGGCCCCTATGGACTGATGGATACCTACTATGATGTTAACCTGGCGCAGAATGACAGAAATAAGGAACACCTGTTGTGGGCTGATCATACGGAGGCAAGTGAGTATTATAACGGAGGCAGTCTTACCTATGGCAGTGGCGGAGCTCCGGATAACTTTGCTGTATGGATGGTCACATGGAACTATACGGAAATCAGAAGCGGTACGGATCCAGCCTGGAGTTCGAAGATAAGCTCTGTTCAACGTGAAGCAGAACAGCATCTGGGACGTCCCTGGACGCGTATGGCTCCGCCTATTGGCGTATTTACAAACACCTTCGCCGACAAGACCAATGATTCCCGCTACGACGGCACCTTTACAACTGTATACCGTGCCAACTGGCCCAAGGGAGGCACCCCCAATACGGTGGCCTATAACGCAAACAGTCTGGAAGTATATCCTGGTGATGCCATTCTTACTTTCCTGGATGAGGAACCGGCAACACCTATTACTTACCCCACCGGGGCAGGTAACAGCAACATTGGTGCAGGGGAATTACCCGGCAGGGCAGATTTCGTGGTTTCTCCAAGTGGCATAAGCAGAATAGTCTATCCGGGGTTCTGGAAGTTAGGCACCTACCGGACTGACAATGGTACCGGTCTGGGCCAACCCAATGCCGGCATCACACGTCCTTTCTACGTTGCCAAATTCTCGGAGCTCTATCTAGTAGCTGCTGAAGCTGCAGTGAAAGGTGCTTCCACGCAAGCAGGCAAGGGTGCCAGGGATTTGATAAATGTCCTTCGCGCAAGGGCAGGAAAATGGCGTTGGGACAACAACGGAAATGTTGCAAAAATAGCAGACTTCAGTGATGAAATGATGGCTGCCACACCTGCCACCATTACCATTGACTATGTTCTTGAAGAGCGCTCCCGCGAACTGTTCGGAGAAGGATACCGCTGGTTTGATCTTGTTCGTACCCAGACATGGGAGACCATAGCTGGTTCGTACGAGATATGCGGGCCCACTAAAGGAGACCATACCCCGTTAGTGTATAGCCGCACAATTGAACCTAAACACTATCTGCGACCCATTCCTCAGGGACAGCTCGACGGGATGGAGTTGACCGAAGCCGAAAAAGCAGTATATCAGAATCCGGGATACTAATCTTTCGCAATAGCGGATAATTATTTCCGGAGAGGAACCAATTTCAATGATTGATCTGATTTGAAATTTAATATGAAGTTAGTGATTAGTTAGGGTTGGTTCAGGTTAAAGTGTCCGTGGCTGCGTCCACGGACACTTTTTTCCTATTTTTGCCGAAACAGCCCCGTTTATAAGTTATAAATTTCTGAAATGAATCAGCTTCTCGAGAAACTCTCAACCTGTGTTGAATATGGCAAGGTTGATCTTAAATCTCCGTATCCTCCGGCCATGAAGGATCAGGAAGGTGCTTTTGAGCTTACAAGACAAGCACTTGATGCAGGCATCAGTCCCGGAAATATCCTCGAAGAAGCTCTTATTCCCGCAATGTCAAGGGTGGGGCAGAAGTTCTCAAGAAACGAGATATTTGTTCCACAGATGCTCATGGCAGCAAAGGCAATGAGCAGCTCAATGATTCATATTACACCTTACTATCTGTCCGGTGAAACAAAGAGGAGAGGGACATTCATCATCGGGACTGTCAAAGGTGATCTTCACGACATAGGAAAGAACCTGGTATCAATGATGATAGAAGGTGCCGGGTGGGAGATTATTGATCTTGGAGTGGATGTAAGCACTGAAAAATTCATTGAGGCAGTGGGGAATCATCCCGGAGCTGTCATAGGGCTCTCGGCCCTTCTGACCACCACCATGGAAAACATGCGCAGGAGTGTGGCTGAACTCAGGGAAAAATTCCCCGACCTGAAGATACTGGTGGGAGGGGCGCCTGTTACAGCCGAGTTCTGCCATAAGATCGGGGCAGACCACTATTCGCCTGATCCTCAGGGTGCAGTTGAATATCTTAAACAACTGTCTTAATTCAACAGCAGCTTTACTTCAACACAGATGAGAACAACACTGAAGGGAAAAACAAAGGAGGTTATCATTGACACCGAAGGGCCGGTGATCATCATAGGTGAATGCATTAATCCCACCAGGAGGAAAAAACTGGTAGCCACACTGGAGGCACATGACTTCAGTTATATGCTGGAGCTTGCAGAATCACAGATCAGCGCACTGGCCGATGTACTTGATGTGAACGTGGGTTATCCGGGGGTGGATGATGAGGTTTTGCTGCCACAGGCTGTTAAAGCGCTGCAGGAAAGATTTGACATTCCCCTCTGTCTTGACTCACCTAACCCCAGGGCTATTGAAGCGGCGCTGAAGGTGGCTGAGGGCAAATGCCTTATCAATTCCGTTAACGCCGAGGAAGCTTCGCTCCAAAGACTGCTGCCTGTAGCACGGGAGTACGGGGCAGCAATAATAGGCCTGGTGCTTGATGATGACGGTATTACCCATGACCCTGAAAAAAGGCTCAGGATAGCTGAAAAGATAATTGACCGGGCTGTCAGGGCGGGTATAAAGGAGGAGGATGTGATAATTGATCCCTTGGCCATGGCTGTCAGCGCTGACCCGGACGCATGCAGGGTTACCCTTGAGACTATCAGGCTGGTACATGACAGGCTGGGGCATAACATAACCCAGGGAGCCAGCAACATCTCCTTCGGTCTGCCTGACCGCGAAAACATTAATAACGCCTATATGGCTATGTCAATAATGTATGGCCTTACATGCCCCATCGCCAATCCGGAAAAGATAACCGGACTGGTACGGGCTGCCGATCTCGTCCTGGCAAGGGATGATTATGCAATCAGGTACATAGAGCATTATCAATCCAACCTTAAACACTGAACAGATTCAGCTATACATTCCGTGAGCTGCTGCCCGGAACTGAAGCCCTGGAGAAGATCATGGGATATTCACGGGGTGCTGCACCGGAGCCTCTCACCGAGGTGATAGGCGAGGTGTCAGAGGACCTGATTTCACTGGGTGATGTAAGGGCTGAGTATATTATATTTACCCCCGTTAAATGCAACAGCTTCATTAAAACAGTTGAGACAGAGGGAGTTGTATTTAATGTTAAGCCAATTATTTTCAGTCAGGTAAAGAAAGCCGAAGAAGTAGCCCTGTTCATATGCACCGCAGGCCCGGAGGCAGGTGAAAGAAGCCGGCGCTACATGAAGGAAGGAGACCTCCTTCGGGGTTATGTATATGATGTAATAGGTTCTGAAGTGGTGGAGAATGCTGCCGACCGGATGCAGGAGGCACTGCGTGCCTCAGTGGCTGCACGCGGCATGAATATCACAAACCGGTTCAGCCCCGGATACTGCGGATGGGATGTGGCAGAACAACATAAACTTTTCAGCTTTTTCAAAGATAATTATTGCGGTATCACCCTCACCGCATCGGCACTGATGAACCCCATCAAGTCGGTCAGCGGCTTTATCGGAATTGGCAGGGAGGTGATATATGCTCCCTATAATTGCAGTATGTGCGATGATAAGAACTGCCTCTACCGGGGCAGGAAGTCTACAAGGTCTGAAGGCCCCGACACTTCGTGTACGGGGTTTCGCTCCGTTTAATATGGAGCTCAATCTGAAAGTCCTTAAAGGCGAAAGCAGCCGGGTCGACAATCTGAGATCATAAGTCATAAGTAAAAAAAAAATGAAGAATATAGAACTACTTTTGCTGGCCGGGTTTTTAAGCATATCGGCAGTTGGTTGTGCCCAGAACAATAGCATCAGTCAGGCAGCGACGGGCAATACAAATACCTTCAGCTATACAAATCCCATTACCAGAGATACTGCAATATCGATGCGTGATCATTTTATCATAAAGGTCGGTGACAAATGGTATGCTACCGGGACGTCAAATCCTGTATGGACAGGATCCAACCCGGGAGTCAGGCTTCTGGTTTCGGATGATCTTATCCATTGGAAACAACATTCATGGCTCATAGAGGCCGGCAAGTTACCTGAGGACTGTCCATATAACGGCAGGTTCTGGGCTCCTGAAATCCATTACATTCAAGGGAAATACTGGCTTACAATAAATAGTGGCAAAGTAACCGTGGAAGATCCAAAAGGAATGAGCACACACAGTGTCTGGCTGTTTTCGTCGGATGAGGTTACCGGTCCTTATAACCTTGTCAATGGGCCGCTCACTTCGCAATACAACAACGACGCGACCCTTTTTGAAGACGAGGATGGACAGGTTTACTTCTACTGTAGTGGAAATGGGCTCTTTCAGGCTAAAATTGATCTGAAGAGTGGTAAACTTACCACACCGATAGAAAAGTTTTTGGATAAAAGGCAACCCGGCTGGCCAGAATGGATGGTGGGTGGAATTGAGGGTCCTTTTGTAATAAAGCGTGACGGTACTTATTTTATGTTTTTTTCAACCTGGACGCGCGGATATGAAGTTGGCTTGTTAAAATCAGAAAATCCGTTGGGACCATGGGAACTTGTATCGGGTCAGCCAATATTTGGTACCCGAAAAAAAGGTTACAGGCCTGAACTGGCAGTGGGTGGAGGGTATGATCATTTGATATTTCAGGACACTGAAGACCCCTACTGCGAAACCGGACACAATGCTCTGTTTGAAGGACCGGATGGCAATATCTGGAGTTCCTGCCATTATATGATGTATGAAAAAAGACCTTATCCATATAGTCAAACATTGGAGCCCTGGGAGTTAACCCCCCAAATGGGATACGAACCGGTCTTCTATGAAAATGGAAGGTTCTATATTTCAGGCCCTACCTGGACAGAGCAAATAGTAAATTATTAACTTGCTTCTTAATTTCTCCAGCACCCTGCAATCTGGCCCCATCGCAATCCCAACCTGCCAGGTCGGGACTTAACGCCCGGCCCGCTATCGCCTGTTATCAGTCCGGAACAGAGCCATACATCGCCTATCGGTATATCATTAATTGTAAGCTTGTTGGTGGCCTCAATTGTCATTGTATACGGTTCGCCTGCCGGTACCGGAGGCAGTTTAACAAGCCATTCGCCGGAAGCATCAGCAGTGGTGCTATAACGGGTTCCCATAAATTCAAGGGTAATGCTCTCACCGGGTGAAGCCCAGCCCCATGTTTTCAATTCTGCATCACGCTGGAGCACAATGCCATCACTTTTTAGCCGGGGCAGCCTCACCTGACCGTTCATGGGAAGGATGAAGAAAATTGCCAGCAATGTCGCGGAGAGGATATGAATTTTTGTTTTAATGGTCGTGGGTGTGTGGGTATTCGGGTTATACATTTCTTTATTCCCCCGAGAGCCTGCGGGTATCGGGGCCGGCTCGACGGGGATAGTTGGGTTTTGTTGTCCGTTCTACAATTCTTGACCCTCTACGAGGGTCATTAATGACTTCTGTCCCGCAGATATACAATTCTTCAAGCTCTACGAGCTTTCGCCGTTACACTCTTGCCTCTTGCCTCCTGCCTCTTGCCTCCTGCCTCTTGCCTCTACTGCCCGCAATAGCTCTCCGGCGGGCCGAGATATGATGGTCGCAGTCCACCTGTGTTCACAATTATCTTTTCGAGTACTATTCCCGGGTCAATCATCCACACCTTCAGGGTATGGTAGCCGGGTTCAGTAACAGTGATTTTTCCTGTAACGTACCGTGTACTGTTACGGACTGTCTCTTCCCATTCCCTGTTGAAGTTCTCGGCATTGAAACCCGCGGGAACGACGGTGATAAGTTGAGGTTCACCGTCATCAACAGAGAGACCGATTTTAAAGTCCCTGTCAGGCAGGAAGTTGAGTGAGGGAGCCATGTGCAGCACTGCTTCAAACTCACCTGTGGAGAAGAGATACATTTTATAGTCAAGCACTGGTGAATCTTTACCTGGCACTGCAGGAGGGGCATCGGTCACCGCCGAGGCACGCATGCCCGAGCGGGTTCTGCCATAGTCCTCAATGCACTGCCATTGCCGGTTCTCAGTATCATTGCTGGCAGAATAACTTTCCGCCTCCATTGATACATATCCGTCTGCCTCAACAAAACCTTCAACAGTGCCGGGGTCAGGAGTTACGGGCCGGAAGGCTGTTATTCCTATTTGCGTCTCACTGCCTGCCGCAGTGACAGTAACATATCCTTCGTTAAGTTCATGGGTCAGCTCATCCCAATTAACGGATACCTCCACTCTTTGCTGGTCAGTAATGGTTCCGGAGGTTTTGCTTATAATGATCCATGGCTTGCCCGGTTCAACATTGTATTCAAAAGGCTCGGTGCCGCGGTTAAAGATCTCAAAATATCTTGTCTGTTTATTGAAAACATCAAACGGGGGCAGAAGGGGAGACGTCTCTGATCCCGGCCATGCTTCCAAAGACCCTTCCACTGCCACGGCAGGCGATGTGCCCGGAGCTGTTTCAGGGCGCTTTAGCTTTATATGACGGAGGCTGTTCTCCGGCGGATCATTCCAGGCAATGTATCCAAGGTGAGCCTGGTCCATAAAGTGCTTCCACCTGCCTCCGGCATAGACACGGTTGTAGTAACCCATGAGTGCCGTGTCTGTCCTGAAGAGCTCTTCGGTGCGGTCAGCCATTTCCCCGGTTGCTGACCTCCCCTGGGAGGCATAGAGAGCATTCTTTCCTGCCGTGAAATAGAGTTCATTTACCACGGCGCAGGCCTTGACCGGGAAGAAGACCAGATGGAAGTATGCATCCTTCATCTCCTCCGGAATCTGTTTGCCAATAGCTTCCGCCTTGGCAACCAGGCTTTTGTATTCTTCAACAATCCTTTCTGCCTCGTTGTAGTTCACCAGGCTGTAGGTGTCAGGCCGCAGCAGTTCCGGCTTGCGGCGCCCGTTGAACCGGGTGTATTCTCTTATTATCTCAGCTATTTCGGCTGCATGTTCCGGTCCGAAAATAGCAGCTGCCCACTGCCGGGTCCAGGAAGCCATGTCATCACTGCCGAGTGCGCTGGTATTCCATCCGAGGTTCAGGAAGTACTCAATCGGGATCTCATATCCCCTGAAGTGTCCCACATTTACAATCCATATCCTGTCGGCGCCATACTGTTTGGCCAGTGACATCTGGTCCCAGATCTTCGGAATGGGGCTGGTGTTGATCCACTGGTAGCTTCGTGGCCCGCCGTGATAATCAAAATGGTAGTAAACCCCTGCTCCCCCGCTGCGTTTTCTCTCTTCGGCTGTTGGAAGGCGACGCACATTACCCCAGTTGTCCTCTGCCCAGAGCAGAGTCACATCGTCAGGCACCCTCATCCCCTCATAATAGTAATCCTGTACCTCCTTATAGAGACACCACATCTGCGGTACTTCAGTCACATCAGGATTTATCTCCTCAGAAATCATTTCGCGCTGCACCTTCACGATCTTTTCCAGTCTGGCGATATTGGCTGCCGGTCCGCCCGGTCCCATCTCCGTATCATCGGCTCCACGCAATCCGATCGTTACAATACTCTCATAATCACGGTTACGACGTATCCCGTCACGCCAGAACTTTACAAGGGTGTCTTCGTGATGAGTCCAGCTCCAGCTTCCCAGGGTTTTCTGGTAACGACGGTCCCACTCCTTCTGCGCCCTGATCATCGGTTCCTGGTGTGAGGTGCCCATAACGATGCCATACTCATCGGCCAGTGCCGCGTTGCGGGGATCATCCTCGTTGAAGGCATTGTTCCACATTGCGGGCCAGAGATAGTTGGCTTTAAGCCTGAGCAGCACCTCGAAGATCCTGGAGTAGAATTCACTGCCATAGTTTGCCACACCTGGAGGAACAGGAGGGTTTACTGAGGGTGTCACATCGCCGTATCTGTAGGCGACCCATCTTGTCAGTGCCGGGTACTCATCGTTAAGGAAGATGCCCCGGTATTTTACCGAAGGTTCGCCCCATACGTAACGGCCGGGATTAACATAGAGTTCACTGCTCTTCCGGGCCGGCACGTCGGCCCACCAGTACCAGGGTGAGATGCCTGCCTGCCTTGAGATCTCATATATCCCATAGATTGTGCCCCGCTTGTCGCTCCCTGCTATCACCAGGGCTCTCTTCACTCCGGGGAAAGGCTTTTCAACAGTCTGGATAAGAAATGATTCCCATTTACCCCGGATATCAGTTACATCTATCCTCCCCTTGCTTATCAGCCGGTCAATCAGTGCACTCCTGCCTATAGTGCCGGCAATCACAATAACTTCAGAACGTACTGCTTTTGAGGATGATATCATTACAGGTCTGACTCCGGTAACCATCTCCAGGTCATTCTGAAGGTCACTGAGAGCCCTGACTACGCCTTGCCATTCTCCGGGACTGACACATAGCGTGGCGGCCCTGCCAGAAGCAACCAATGGGAGTGATCCGGTCATGTCCGTACCGGTAACGATCCGATTATCTTCCCCGGGCATACCGGCAAGGGGCAGGCAGCAGAAGGAAGCGGTAATGAAAAGTATGGAGATTAACCTGGGCATAACGGGGATGTTATTTGAGTTTTAGATTTCCAGTACTACTGTCGTAATTGAGAACGGCTTCAATACAAGATACTTATCCTCGCCTATTGTTTCTATTGGTTCGTAGAATGAAGAAGCTTCAGTCTGAACGGCACTTATTGAACTTATGGTCTTGCCAGTAACGCTGAACTTGAAATTAGCTTCATCGTTATATGGATTGACGGCAACTACGGTTATTTTACTGCCGGCAGGATCCATGAAGGCGGAAATGGGCATCGTGGGAAGTCCGGTATCTATCTTTACCCGTACATATCCTTTGTCGATCTCTTTTGAGAAATGTTTCATCACATAGTAAAAGGGCGTAAGAGAGTATGTGCCCGAACTGCCAAGTTTGATCATTGAATGATCATCTCCGTCGTGCCAGGCCATCAGCCAGTAGAGATAACCCGCGGCGTTGGCTTCATTCAGGTTCTGAATGATGAACCACGCGGTATTGAGCCAGGTGAAGTTTGAATACTCAGTCATGATACAGGGCTTGTTGCCAAAATTATCACGTATCATGTTGAGGTCTGATTTTGTCTGGACTACCAATGTTCCGGCATTGTAATTATACGTATGGTAGGCATAGGCTGCCAGGTTAGGGTTACTTTTAAGAGGGTTTGAGAAAACGGTGAAGGTATTGCCGCCCAGTTTGCTGCTGAAACCTATGTTTTCAGCCTCGGGACCGATCATCTTCGGCGGATTTGTCCGTGTGCTGATCTTATTGTAAACAGCGTCGAAGGCTGCATCATACCCGGGGAATTCCGTTGTTTCTGCGGGCCGCCACTCACACGTCTCCCAGTCGGGTGTGACCCATCCGGGTTCATTCTGAATGCTTATGTAATCAGGCTGGAAAGTAAGGTTGTCAAGCATGTCATTCCAGTATCCTGCAAAAGCGTCATACATGAAGACTCCGTTATCTTTCCTGAGGGTTCCCTCGCGCAGATTGCCGTTGCTCTTCAGTGCCGAGGGAGGGGTCCAGGAGCTGACCAGTATCTGAATGGCGGGATTATACTGCCTGGCAATGGAGCTGAGTTCGCCGGTGACAGTCCAGAGTGTTCTGATTGATGCGTTCTCCATGACATTCGGGCTTTTCACATCCGGATAGCCATTGGGATAGTAGTTGTTCTTGAACCTGATCATGTCCGTCCCCAGGTCTTCGAATAGCAGCTGACAGATGTCGTTTTTCGAGGGGCTGATTATTATCCTGTCGGCATACCATGTCAGTGATCCTCCGAATCCGATCATCTCCTGGTATTGCACGGCAGGATCAACTATGGCATTCACTATTACCGGGACAATATCCGGCTCCTCAGGTCCTTCAGGATCACCGCATGACTGGCACAACAGAATCATTCCTGCTGAAATTGCATAGACTATCAGTATTTTCATAAAATCAGAATTCATTAAACCTATGAATCATTTCAAACAAAAGGTCCTATAACAATCCCTGTTTCAGGGTTTTAAACAACGGTCAGCACCTTGTTATGCAGATCCCACTCCCTTGGCGAAGATCCTGTCATTATCCCGAAATCGCCAGGATCCAAGACAAAGGTGTTCATTCTCACCAATGTCAAGATATAAGCCTTCCGATAATTTCTCTGTATGCAGATTTACAATACGTTCCATACTTATTTCTGCATTAAAGCAAAGATAGTGATTAATTGTCAATTTATCCCTTTTTAAAATGAACCACAACAATACTGCATCACCCATTCCAGGCTTTAGCCCGGGGTGCCTGCGCCTGTTATTATCACCCGGGCTCTAGCCCTGGCTTTGATGGTAAAAAAAACGAAATATTAAAATAAAATGATAGATTTACCAAAGGTTTTCTCCGTGAAAAAGCTTTCATTTGGACCGCCTTCAATGGGTCAATTGGTTCCACGGAATGGGGTCAGATTGACAGGCGTATGTAAATCTTCAACTAATAATAAAAAAGTATGAGCCTAGCTTCTCAAAAGATCACAGTGTTCGAAAAAGTAGGGTATAGCCTGGGAGACTTTGCCGCGAACCTGGTTTTCCAAACATTAATTACTTATTTGGCTTATTTCTATACAGACATTTATGGCTTGAAAAGCACCGATGCCTCAATAGTAATGTTAATTGTCGGCCTGGTTGCCGCATTTGGGTTTAATCCACTGATTGGCATATTGGCTGACAGAACCAATTCGAGATGGGGCAAATTCCGGCCCTGGATATTATTCACTGCTATTCCTCTTGGTGTTATTGCCATACTGGCCTTTTCAACGCCGGATTTTTCATACAAAGGAAAATTAATCTATGCTACTACAACTTACACTCTGTTGTTGTTGATGTATGCTTCCAGCAATCTTCCGTATGCAGCACTGAGCGGTGTCATAACCGGCGATATGGGAGAAAGAAATAGCATCTCATCTTATCGTTTCGTTGCTGTGATGTTTGCACAGTTCTTTGTACAGGTGTTCATGCTGCCGATTATTGAATATGTCGGCCATGGAGATAAAGCCGCCGGGATTGAATCAGTTATGACCTGGATGTCAGTCATTGGCACTGTAATGTTGATTATTTCATTTCTTTCAACCAGAGAGCGTATTGTTCCGGATGTGGAACAAAAATCATCAGTTAAGGATGACCTTTCTGATCTTTCGAAAAACAGACCCTGGCTTATAATGCTTGTCTTAACCATCTTGGTGTTCGTCACTCTTGCGATGAAAGGAGGCGCTTATGTATATTATTTTAATAATTACGTGGATGAAGCTGCCCTTACCAGATTTATTCACCCGATTATTACCGGTCTGTCAGGTATAGGCATCAATTTCTTTGGATCAGACCCGGTTTCTGCAGGCTTTGGTTTATTTAATGCAGGAGGTATAATATTTATGATTGTTGGAATATCATTATCTAAGAAGCTCGCAGATAAATACGGTAAACGTGATGTTTATAAGTATGGGTTACTTGCTGCTGCCATTTTTGTCCTGATCTTTATATTTTTCAAACCCGAGAGTGTAATCTTAATGTACACCTCGCAGATTCTGCATGGATTTACTTATGGGATTACCATCCCGATTCTTTGGGCCATGATTGCTGATGTTGCCGACTATTCAGAATGGAAAACAAATCGCAGGGCAACTGCAATTATCTTTTCTGCCATGATGGTAGGCCTTAAGGCAGGGCTTTCAATAGGAGGTGCTCTGGTTGCGTGGATCTTAGGTTTATACGGATATATCCCTTTAGAAGGTGCGGTTGCCGGGGCAGAAATTGTTCAACCTGAAACTGTTGCTACCGGATCAAAAATGCTTGTCAGTATTTATCCAGCCATCCCCTTCCTTATAGGAGTCGGATTACTGTTTTTCTATGTTATTGATAAAAAAATGGAAGTAAAAATTGAGTCAGACCTCAATGCCCGCAGGGAACAAGTGGTTCTTAACCGATTTTAATTAACAAAACAGAATAAAAATGAAAATCAAGACCATTACCGCAATAATTGCCATTATTTTTATGTCAAACATATCCGCTATGGCGCAAAAGACAATAGCTAAGGCTACCAAAGGCAAATTTCTTTTTGGAGTAGCTGTTAACATGCAACAGGTTAACGGCAATAACCCCATAGAATCAGAATTGATTGCCAGGGAGTTCAATGCCATTGTTGCCGAAAACTGCATGAAACCACAGCCGATTCATCCGCAGGAAGACAAATACCACTGGACAGATGCAGACAAATTTGTGGCATTTGGAGAAAGAAACAAGCAGGCTATAACAGGGCATTGCCTTATCTGGCATTCTCAGATAGGCAGGTGGTTCTTTATAGATGAAGAAGGTAAGGATGTTTCCCCGGAAGTTCTCAAGGAACGCATGCGTCAACACATTACTACAGTTGTAGGTCGGTATAAAGGTCGTGTGAAAGGCTGGGACGTTGTAAACGAGGCCTTTGAAGACGACGGCACATACCGCAAAAGCAAATTCTACCGGATACTGGGCAAGGACTTCATCAAATATGCTTTTCAGTTTGCCCATGAAGCCGACCCGGATGCAGAATTGTACTACAATGATTATAATGTAGAAACTCCCGCAAAATGCGATGCGATTGTGGAACTTGTAAAAGAACTCAGGGCGGCAGGATGCAGAATTGATGCGGTTGGTTCCCAGGGACACATGCACATGGATGATCCTACACTTGAAGCGACAGAGACCAGCTTAATGAAACTCAAGGCTGCCGGTGTGAAAGTTCATATTACTGAATGGGATATTTCAATTCTTCCAAGTCCGTATTCCGGTGCGAACATTTCTGCCCGCTTCACCTATTCAAAGGAGATGGATCCCTATCGTGAAGGTGTTCCCGACTCAGTTCAACAGGCATGGAACAAACGCGTACTTGATATGTTCGAACTCTTTCTGAAGCACAATGATGTGGTTGATCGCGTCACACTGTGGGCATTGAACGACTCCACATCATGGCTGAACAATTTCCCTATCCGTGGAAGAAAGGATTATCCTGTGCTTTTCGACCGCAATAACCAGCCCAAGAGCGTGGTTGATGACATGATTATAATGGCAAAAAAATACAAGCGAAAAAGATAAAGAAGCTTACCCGGATCACATCTGATGACCGTAAATAATACAGAAGAAAATAAATTATAAGGAGAAACACAATGTCAAAGGAGAGAGATGATTTTGTTGCAGCGAAAATCGCGAAAATGAGCCTGCTGGAAAAATGCGGCCAGCTGCTGACCTTCACCTGGAGAGGAGCTATCCCCACACCATCGGGGATCGAACAAATTACAAAACTGCATGCAGGCGGCATTTGTCTGGAACCATATGCACTCGAAACATGTAAAAATCTGTATTGGGGACGCTCGCAGGTTGATCCTAATTTTAAAAAGCCCGATGATTATTTCGACATTGCGCACACATGGTTCAATTCCCGCGCCTTTGGCGTGAGTGTAACGCCTGAAGAACTCACCGAAGCGCTCAATAATATGCAGAAAATTGCTTTGAACCGGCCTTCGGGAATTCCTCTGCACGTTACAATTGATATGGAAGGTGATTTCAAGAACGATTATACAGCAGGCGGTGTGCTTCAGTTTATTCCTCCGATGGGTATTACAGCCATCGGGGATGTGGATCTTGCTTACAAAATAGCAAATCTGATGGGCCGTCAAATGGCCGCAATTGGCGTAACCCAGTTCTATCATCCGGTATGCGATGTAAATATCAATCCGCTGAATCCCGAGATTGGCGTCCGGTCATTCGGTGATGATGTAAGCGTTATCTCAAAATTCATTGATGCTACTGTCCGGGGATATGAGGATGCAGGTATCACTGCAACTATTAAACATTTTGCCGGTCGTGGTGATTCGGCGACTGACGCGCATGATGTACTCGATGTGTGCCGCGGCGATAAAAAGCGCATGCAGGAAGTTGAGTTGGCTGCATTTCAGGCAGGTGTCGATGCCGGCGCATCGGCCCTTATGACAGCACATACCATTTTCCCGGCTTATGATGATGAGTACCCGGCTACCCTTTCCAAAAAGATCCTTACCGATTTGCTAAGAGGTGAAATGGGATTTGATGGTATCATTGTTTCCGACGCCATCGGTATGGCCGCAATCCTTAAAAAATGGCCACTCCCGCTCGCATGTGCCATGGCGATCAAAGCAGGTGTTGACACTATCCTGCTCAAAGCTGACGACGAATCCCGCTCACAATGTCTGTTTGGTATCAAGAGCGCCGTTGAAAACGGAACTTTGCCTGAAGAGCGCGTGAACGATGCTGTCCGCCGTCTGCTATGCAGGAAATACGATCAGGGTCTGTTCGAAAAAGCCGGCAAGATGGATCCGGCCGAAACCGCCAAAATTGTCAGGAACAAGGAAAACAGGGACTTTTCCTGGGAAGTTGCGCACAAAGCTCTGCTGGTAGTCCGCGATGACAAAAAACTGCTGCCCCTGAGCAAAGACAAGAAAATCCTGGTGATCGAGCAAACAATCCCCTATGAATTCCTCGGAAAGGATTTGTACAGTCATGCCCATATGTTCTGCGAGCAAATGGTCAAGCATTCCACTAACCTGATTCTTGATGACACCCCGTTCCATGCTGAAGAGGAGGACATCGAAGAAGCGCTGCGACTTGCAAAAGAAGCTGACCTGGTGGTCATGACCAACTACTACGCACGTATTGAAAAGCGCGGCAATAATACCCATCTGGTCAAAGCCCTTAAGGCCGCGGGTCATACGGTGGTGGTCGTTACAAACTTCCCGTACAGGAAGGGAACAACTACTGTAGCCGATGCTGTCGTATGTAATTTCTCGGGTACACCCGATTCAATCAGGGCTTCAGTTGATCTCCTTTTCGGAGCAATCAAACCTTATCCTACCACCAAGATGCCGATTGATCTGAGTGCTGAACAGAATCTGCCGGAAGAACCAGATCCCGCCCCCAGAAAATCGCAGGAGAAAAAACCCGGTAATGTATGGGGAGGGAAGTGCTGAGACTTATAATACGGAAAGATTAAACTAACATGCTGAGCGCCGGTGAAGATTATTAATTCAACACTGGCGTTCAGATTAATCCCAGGGGTGAAACTGTCTGCAAATTGCCCTCATTTTATATTTATTATTACGAAAACTAAGCGAGAATAAAATGACAAAATCAACATCCTTTAACATTCAGGATATCTACACAATCAATGGCAATGAAATCGCAAAAATTTATGAAGAGAATTTCATGTCAGTGCATTTCCAGGGAATGTCCAAATGTCTTCAGTTTCCTCATACTGTGGCATTGCAAGGCGCACCTACCTGTTCGATAGGTATTTCACCGTATGGTTTATATAACCGGTTTAACGATGCCGGTCGCCTTATCCTGCTGAATCAGAAAGCGGTTCAGTTCGGCTCAGCGCCCTATATTCGTATTGGTGATGATTGTATAATGCTGACGCAGAAACTGCCGGGTGAAACTGAACTCCCCGATGATATCCCGGCAGTTAAAAACTACTATCCTGCTCCGGTTGAGAAAGAGAACATTGCAATGACAATTGCAACTCCCTCGCTGGAGATTGCCTATAAATTTGAAAATGTGAAAGTCGTCAGAAGACTGATTTCTCCTTTATTATCCGGGGGAGAACAGACATTGATGCCGCTAGGTGTTGAAGAATATACAGTTGAAAACGTTACCGGATATGATCAGCAGGTCACACTCGTAATACCAAGGCCATCACTGGTCAATCTCCAGGAAAAGGAGCTCAAACCCACTGATCAGGACAGTGTTTTTGTAGCTACTGCCGCAGTTAACGGACAGAAACATGAAGAGTTCCGTCTGGAAGGTATCCGTGGTGTAACTATGGGCAGCAATGACAGTCAGAACAGGATGGCGATAGCTGTTGCAGACGTTCCGGGTGTTGCCGTGGATACCCAACCTTATTTCTGTCTCAATAAATACTCCGGTGACCTTCTGCTGAGCAGTGATGGCAGCTTTTATGAAAAACGGCAACCTGTTATCCGCAGTGATTATGGGGCAGCTGTCAGTCTGACGTTTACGCTGGGACCATTTGAGTCAAAGACTGTTCCTTTCGCTGTGGCTCTTGATTTCCCCGTACAGGATTATATTGACGGAACTACTTTTGAAAGAAAATATGTAAAGAACTTTTCAAATGCTGAGACGCGAATTCTGGACCTGGTAAAAATTGCGTTGACCAATTACCCGAAATGGTGGAAACGTACCATTACAATCCAAAAACGGATCTTTGATCTGATCTCTGCCTCTTCTTCCTACAAGGAAGACCGCGAAGGAGCATTGCGGCTGACAAGGTTAATGCTGAATGAACTTCATTTTCCATTGTCCAACGCCATCGTCTGGGTAGATGATGAAAACGGTGAGAGGGCCCGGTTCCTGGAATGTTTTGACTATGCATATATCGATCCTTCGGATGTGGATTGGTATTCGATGGTATTGCTGATGCTTTTCCCAAAGGTCGAAAAAGACCTGTGCCAGGCATTTATCAATTCCATCGAGGCGGTAGATCCGACACCGCGATGGTATCATCACCACGCTTCTTTTGTGCAGGCACAGATGCATTTTAATGAACACCGCGAGGAATACGAAGGCGTATCACTTAGGCAGATCCGTGATGATTTCAAGACCAAAGGCAGTGTCGCCCATGATGTCGGTGCCATGCCCAAAGGTCATCCGCTGCGCAACGTGAGTGACTATGCATGGTACAATAATAATTACTGGGTCGATCTGTATCCCAAACTGATGATGCGTGTGTTACGCAATGTAAAATTCACAGGGGATATGGAATTTCTCAGATCGAACTGGGAAACGATGAAGTTCGGACTGGAATCGTTGCTGAAACTTGATTTTGACAACGATGGGATCCCTGAAGGTCATCCGGACGATGTTAAAAATACTTTTGATAACCTTGTGCTTTTCGGCGCTGATGCATATGATGCAACTCAATTCCTGGGAGGATGCCAGGCATTGATCAAAATGGCCCGGATGCTTGGTGAAAAGGCTGATGAGGAATACCTCCAGAAAAAGTACGATAAAGCATGGAACAGTTTTGAGAAATTATGGCGCGAGGATGTAAATAAAAAAGGTGAGAAACTTGAATATTACGTTACCTGTTTTGATCCTGAATCAGGAAATACGAATACGGATGTATGGACCAATCAGCTTGACGCTTTATGGTATCTGACAGCTATTGGCGAGCCTCCCGCAATTCCGGAAGAACGGGTTAAAAAGATTCTCAAGGCTGTTTATGACACAAATCGCTCGTTTATGGGCTGGGCCATGTGTAAAACCAAAGATGGAGAGCCAGTTGAATCTGAACAGGGGCAGGATGTGTATACCACTACGAATTATGTTTTCGCCCAGTTGCTGGATTATTACGGTATGGTCGAAGAAAGCAAAGAGGTTTACAAACATATGGATCGCGTAGTATTTAACTATGCAAATACACTGACAACTCCGGATAATCTCCGGGCAGAGCTGGAGCTTGAAGCCGGTGAAAAAGAACCCTGCCCGCATTATATAGTGGCAGCATATCCCCGGCCCGGTGCTATATGGTCACACCTGGTGATGAACCACATCAAGGATCTGCAGGCGAAAAACAAGACCATGACAATCGGGCCGGAAGACCTGATGCCTTTCTATCCCTGGTTGCTGAGTGACTCGGAAGAATAAACTAAACAAACCCTTATTACTTTAATGAACATAAAAATCAGAAGTCGGTTGGTATGACAAAAAAATATGATATCACATTTGTCGGGCACATGTGCTATGATGAGATCGTTCCGTTCGGAGGAACGCCACGTGTAGCTCCGGGAAGCGCTGTCTTATGCGGGGCCATGGTTGCTGCAAGAGTTGGCAGGAAGGTTGCCGTAGTTGCTAAAATGGCCATGAAGGACGAGGAGATCCTTCAGCCCATGAAAGATCTGGGCATTGATTGTTATCTTATTCCCAGCGCAGAAACTTCGTATAACAGGGTTGTACACTTTTCTGCAAATGTCGATGAACGTGAAATGACCCTTATCAAATCGGCCGGGATAATCGATATTAAGGAGATTCCTGAATTGGATTCAACATGTGTTCACCTGGCGGGAATTTCGGATACCGAATTTGACATGCCACTCATGAAGGAGATGAAAGCCAGAAACTTCCCAAGCCTGTCGGTTGATATGCAGAGCTTTGTTCGCCATATCAATCCCGTGACAAAAAACCACGAGTTCAGTGACGTGGCAGAAAAAAAGGAAATTGCCGCAATGATGGACAAACTGAAACTGGATGTTGTGGAAGCCAAACTTCTAACCGGCACGGATGATCTTGAAAAAGCTGCAATAATCGTTGAATCATGGGGTTGCCCCGAAGTTTTAATCACACATTCCGAAGGAGTGCTTGCGAGGGTCAAAGGGGAAACATATTATGAAAGATTCTCCAACAACAGTGTAGCTGGCAGAACCGGCAGGGGTGATACAACATTTGCTGCATACCTCTCACACAGATTGGATCACAATGTTCGGGAGTCGTTGAAGTTTGCTGCTGCTCTTGTATCAATAAAAATGGAAACACCCGGCCCGTTTAGCGGAACACTTGATGATGTTTATAAAAGACTGAAAGAAAAACATTCTTGAAAAGGCCAGATATAACCGGGCCGGCTACTGCTACTGCCAGACGGCCTGCAAAGAACTGCACCGCAGTTGCACCGTCACCGGGACTAATCTTCTCTTTAGCAGATAGTTTTCCTGTTTCCGATTGCATAATCATTTAGTTATTTTTAGATACGCAACCGATTGCAAAAAAATAGTTCAGAAAATTTCAAAAATAGCGGTATTCTTACTTATTTTGAAGAATTATGACCGGAATGAAGAAAAAGGCCGAGGTCACCATCTATGATATCTCCAGGGCGCTGAATATCTCGGCATCAACGGTCTCGCGCGGCCTGAACAACAGTCCGCAGGTCAGGAAAGACCTGCGGAAAAAAATTATGCAGACGGCACAGGAGATGGGATATCAGCACAATAAGTTTGCCGCTAACCTGAGACAGAAAAGGACAAGGACACTGGGGGTAGTCATACCCCGGATAGACAGCCACTTCATGTCATCAGTCATCTCAGGTATGGAGAAAGTGGCCAATAATGCCGGTTACCAGCTTCTCATCAGCCAAAGCGAGGAGTCGGCCAGACTTGAGGAGGCAAATATCCATGCACTATTCAACAGCCGGGTAGACGGCATGCTGGTATCACTCTCCTATGAAACAAAAAACAGCGACGGATTCAGAAACATCTTCCGGAAGAATATTCCCCTGGTCTTCTTTGACAGGGTGCTGGTATGCAATAACTGCGTCAGTGTCATAATAGACAACTACCTGGCAGGATATGAGGCCACCGACCATCTTATCCGGCAGGGGTGCAAAAAGATAGTGCATGTTGCAGGAAGCCTGAACAGGAATGTGTACAATGATCGATACAGGGGTTACAGGCAGGCATTGTCTGACAACTCCCTTCCGTTTGACGAGAAGATGCTCATAGTGACCGATCTGGGTGATGGCTCAGGGGTGACCATACTTAAACATCTGCTGAACAACGGAACAATGCCTGACGGTATCTTCACAGCCAATGACAACTCGGCCGTCTCACTCATATGCGAGCTGAAGAAGAAGGGGTACCGCATCCCTGATGATATTGCTGTTGCCGGATTCAATGACGATCCCGTTTCACGGATAGTTGAACCCAATCTTACAACTGTGCATTACCCGGGCAGGGCAATGGGAGAGGTGGCCGCCTCAACCATGATAAGGATACTCGAGGGCACACAGTACGAAAAGGTGAACACTATAACCCTGACACATGAACTCATTATAAGGCAGTCGTCACTCAGGTCAGGCAAAGAATGATACATATGACAAGGAGATCATTGCTGGTAATATTACTTCTGGCGCCCATGCTGGTGACGCTGAGAGATGACGGGCAGTTTGAGCATGTAGGGCAGATGCTCGGGATACAGGCTGCAGAGGCCCGCTGTGGGAAGGATGCCTGCCTCCTCTATTATCAGACATTCTCACGGATGCCCTTCCCTGAAGGGGTTGAGCAACCACTGCATAGCCTGGAATATTACCGCGGTTTGAGATTCCATTATGTTCCCGGCATTTAGTTATTGTTGAACAAAGCTTACCTGACCTATGAATGACAGACACTGGGAGACCCTTTTAAAGGTTATCAACGGAGAAAAAACAGAAGAGAGGCCTGTGGGATTCATCATTGACAGTCCATGGCTGCCCGGCTGGCATGGAACAACAATCCTTGAATACTTCGCTGACCCTGTCACCTGGTTCGAGGCTAACCTCCACGCCCAGGAAGCTTTTCCTGATGTGATGTTCCTTCCGGGCTTCTGGTCCGAGTATGGGATGTGCACGGAACCTTCGGCGTTCGGAACCAAAATGGTATGGACTGAGAACGATTTTCCCCACCCGGTTAAGCTGAACTGTTCCACCGAAGCCATATCAGCATTGGTAAAACCCAACGTTAAGACTGACGGTCTTCTTCCCTTCGTCATAAGCCGCATGGCGAAATATGAGGATAAGGTTAAGGCAACCGGATGTCACTACCGCTTTGCTGTCAGTCGCGGGCCACTCAATATAGCCTCCTTCCTGTTCGGCACCACCGAGTTCATGATGGCACTGGCGGTCACCCCTGACGAAGCACAGAAGGCACTGACGGTAATAACCGACTTCGTGATTGACTGGCTGGAGCTGCAGCGTGCCAGGTTCCCTGACATAGAAGGCATTCTGGTGCTGGATGATATAGTGGGTTTCCTCGGTCAGCCTGACTTTGAAACATTCGTCCTGCCTCACCTGAAGAGAATATACGGCACATTTAATGCAAAGGTTGGCTTCTTTCACAATGATGCGGCTGGCGTGATTACAGCCCAATACCTTAAGCAGATTGGTATCAACCTCTTCAACTTCAGTTTCAATCATCCGATCACGGAGATAAGAAAACTTGCCGGCGAAGAAGTCATTCTTCTGGGCAACCTGCCGCCAAGGGATGTTCTTGCAATGGGTTCAGCAGCAGAAGTGGAGGCGGGCGTGAAGAGCATGATGCGCGAGGCCGGTGACACAAAGGGAGTAATTTGGTCATGCGGAGGAGGCATGCCCCCTGATGCACCTACGGAAAATATCCGTACATTTATCTCGACAGTGAGAAATTATTCCTAAAACAGAATCTGTATGCTATTATTAGGTATTGACCTTGGCAGCTCATCGGTGAAGGTATCCGTTATTGACGGAGAGACCGGAAGGGCTTTATCATCATCATCCTATCCCCCAACCGAGATGGAGATATCCGCTCCTTATCCCGGCTGGGCCGAGCAGGATCCTGAAGAGTGGTGGAACAACTTTACCCTCGCCCTGGCAGCATGCCTTAAACCGCTTGGCGCAAAGCGAAAAGATATTGGCGCAATCGGGATATCATACCAGATGCACGGCCTGGTGGTTGTGGATAAAGATCAAAAGGTGCTTCGCCCCTCAATCATATGGTGTGACAGCAGGGCTGTGGAGACAGGCGACAGGGCCTTCGATAAGCTGGGGAGGGACTTCTGCCTGCATCACCTGCTCAACTCTCCGGGTAACTTCACAGCATCCAAACTGGCATGGGTGCGGGAAAATGAGCCTGATGTCTTTAATAAGATTCATAAGATCATGCTTCCCGGCGATTACCTGGCAATGAAGATGACCGGTGAGATCAGAACCACCTTCTCAGGCCTCTCCGAAGGGATCTTCTGGGACTTCATGCGCAATGAGGTCTCCGAAGAGTTGCTGGATTATTACGGTATTGATCCTGCCCTCCTGGCTGAGCCTGCCGAGTCTTTCTCCATACAGGGAGAACTGACAGGCCGGGCCGCTGAGGAGCTCGGCCTGACAGCCGGTATACCTGTTTCCTACAGGGCGGGGGACCAGCCTAACAATGCGCTGTCACTCAACGTGCTGCAGCCGGGAGAGGTGGCCACCACGGCAGGCACGTCAGGTGTTATCTACGGGGTGACTGACAAAACCCAGTTTGACCCGATGTCACGGATCAACACTTTCCTGCATGTCAATCATACGGAGAGGCTGAACCGGCTGGGAGTGCTGTTGTGCATCAACGGCACGGGGATACTGAACTCCTGGCTCAAGAAGAATGCCGGAGCGGGGCTGACCTATCCTCAAATGAATGACATAGCTGCTTCTGTGGATCCCGGCAGCGACGGACTGTTTATCCTGCCCTTCGGCAACGGGGCGGAGAGGATGCTGCGCAACAGGGATATCGGTGCCTCTGTCCATGGACTCAACTTCAACATTCACCGGCAGGGTCATCTCTTCCGCGCCGCCCAGGAGTCAATAGCCTACTCCTTCCGCTTCGGGCTGGAGATAATGAAGGAGACAGGCATCAACCCCACCGTTATCCGTGCCGGCGAATCAAACATGTTCCTCAGCAAGGTCTTCCGTGATATACTCTCAAGCCTGACATCCACAGTGATTACATTATATAATACTGACGGATCGGTAGGCGCCGCCCGCGGGGCAGGAATAGGGAGCGGCTGGTTCAAATCAGAGCAGGATGCTTTTGAGGGGCTTGAGGTAACCGGATCCAGCGAACCTGATAATCAACTCTCCATGATCTATGACGCAAAATACATGGAATGGCTCGAGATACTTCAAAATTACTTTTACGAATAATTATAACGTTATGGCAAAAAAAAGCAAAAGTGAAATTTTTCCCGGTATAGGGAAGATTAAGTATGAGGGCAGGGACTCGAAGAACCCCCTGGCATTTAAATGGTATGATCCTGAGGCAAAGGTAGGCGGCAAAAAAATGGAGGATATCCTTCGCTTTGCGATAGCTTACTGGCATTCATTCTGCGGTGACGGCCTCGACACCTTCGGTGCAAAGACAAGGGATTTCCCTTATGACGGGCTGGAAGGTGATGACAGGATCAAGGTCAAGCTTGACATGGCATTTGAATTTTTTGAAAAGATCGGAGCACCCTATTATTGCTTCCATGATACTGACCTCGTTGGTGACGGATCCGTATTTGAGATTGAGAAACGTCTTGAGAAATGGGTCCCTGTCATAAAGGCAAGGCAGAAGGAGACAGGCATGAAGCTACTCTGGGGTACAGCCAATGTCTTCAGCAATCCCAGGTACATGAACGGTGCTGCCACCAACCCCGATTTTAACGTTTTAACCAATGTGGCCGTGCAGTTGAAGAACGCCATTGATGCCACTATCGCACTGGGCGGACAGGGTTATGTGTTCTGGGGCGGACGTGAGGGTTATCTCACATTGCATAACACGGACATGAAGCGTGAGCTTGATCATCTGGCCATGATGCTTACCCTGGCGCGTGACTACGCCCGCAAGAAGGGATTCAAGGGCACCTTCTATATTGAGCCCAAGCCCATGGAGCCCACCAAGCACCAGTATGACTATGATGCTGCAACGGTGATCGGCTTTTTACGTCACTACGGGCTTGACAAGGACTTCAAGCTCAACGTTGAGGTCAATCATGCAACCCTGGCAGGCCACTCTTTCCAGCATGACCTGCAGGTTGCTGCCGATGCCGGGATGCTGGGAAGCATTGATGCCAACAGGGGCGACTACCAGAACGGCTGGGATACTGATGAGTTCCCGACAAATATCAACGAGATAACAGAGGCGATGCTGGTCATTATGATGGCAGGAGGCTTCAAGACAGGAGGCATCAATTTCGATGCCCATGTGAGACGTAACTCCACCGATCCTGAAGATCTCTTCATTGCCCACATTAACGGCATGGACACCTTTGCCAGGGGCCTGGTCATTGCTGACCGCATTCTGAAGGACTCTGATTATCTTAAGATGCGCAAGGCGAGGTATTCATCGTTTGACAAAGGCAATGGCGCCCTCTATGAGAAGGGCAAGCTGACCCTTGAGGATCTGCGGGCACTGGCCATGAAGGCAGGTGAGCCAAAGAAAATCAGTGGCAAGCAGGAGCTTTACGAGCAGCTGATAAACATGTACATCATCTGATAAGGCGATGTCCTTTTTCACTCCCCTGCGCCGCTGGCAGCCTGCATTCAGGCCTTTCAGCAGGCCGCCGGCTGGAAGGCGTTTTCTTGCCCTGACGGAAAGGGTGGTTAAGGGTCCCCTCTTTGGATGCAGGATGTGTGGCAACTGCCTCCTCCAGGAGACAGCCTTCATTTGTCATATGGCCTGCCCCAAGGGACTCAGGAACGGACCCTGCGGAGGAGTGAACAATGGTTACTGTTATGTTGACCCCACCAGGCGCTGCGCCTGGTATCTGATCTATGAACGGTCACGGAGGATGCACCGCGAGCATAAGCTGCTCGAAGTGCTTCCTCCGGTTGACTGGGACAGGGCCGGCACGGAGACATGGGGAGAAGTGGTGCGGGCAGCCCGGAAGGCCGGATTCAAAAAATTGTTCATCCCTTCAGCCAGGGAAGGCAAAAAGCTGCGTGAGGTGCTGGAGGAAAAGGTCTTCAGGCCCATACGTCAGCCGGACTGGTGGAAGGGAGATTCCGAATATCATCCGCCCGCGGTGACCGAGCCGCAGTCGGCTCTGGAAAGAGAGCTGCGCAGCGGCCGTTTTGTCATCACTGCTGAGGTAACCCCTCCCCTGAGCGCTGCCACAGGGAGGCTGAAGGAAAAGATAATGCTCGTTAAGCCCTGGGTAGCAGCTGTCAACTTCACTGACGGATCGTCGGCGGTGCCGAGGATGTCAAGTGCCGCATGCTCCGCCGTGGCGGCTTCGCTGGGAGTAGATCCGGTGTTGCAGATCTCCGCCCGCGACAATAACCGCAACAGCCTGCAGTCAATGGCTATAGGAGCCAATGCCATCGGGGTGCATAACATACTATGCCTCTCCGGTGACAGCCCACGTGTAGGGCCAACTCCCCGGAGCAATATGAACATCAATGACATCGATTCGGTGCAGATGCTCTGGATACTGAGAAGAATGAGAGATGAAGGCATCTATCTTGACGGGAGAGAGATAAAGAACAGACCCGGCCTTTTCCTTGGCGCTGCGGCAGCGCCAAATTCAATGGATCCTGCCATGCAGGCCATACGAATAAGGAAGAAGATAAATGCCGGGGCTCAGTTCCTGCAGACAAACCTTGTCTTTGACCCTGACAGCCTCGATCCATGGCTGGAGCAGCTGGACAGGGAGGGACTGCTGGATAAGGTCTTTATCCTCGCCGGCATCTGCCCCCTTAAGTCGCTCAGACTGGCACGCTATCTTAATGATAATATCCCGGGAGTGAACGTGCCGGAACAGGTCATGAAGCGCCTGGCTGATGCCGGAGACCGTTTTGCTGAGGAGAGTATAGCAATCACAGTTGAGAACGTGAAGAAGCTGAGGGAGAAGAAAGGGGTGAACGGTGTGCATATAATGCCGCTCGGTTGGGAGGAGTCCGTCTCCCTGATAATTGACAGGGCCGGCCTCACGTCCGTGTCTGACTGATAATTAATATATTGTTTGTAAACAGGCAGCGGCAGGTCTCAGACCTGCCGCTGCACTGAATGACGTGAATATCCGGATCAATAGAATTTATATCTCAGATCCTTAACCTCTTTCTTGTCACGGATGGCCTGGTAGGCTTCATAGGATGCACGGATCTGGTAGCTGGAGTTCATTCTCTCCTTGACCATTGCCAGTTCTTCAGTTGCAGCCGGGGTGGCGTCATTGACCATGAACATGTAAACTCCGTTATTGCCTTCAACGGGTTTTGACAAAACCCCGGGCTCTGATGCTGAGGCTGCAGAAATGAGTGCCGGCTCTATTCCGGCTCCCGGTACCGAGTATGATCTGAAATTTATGCCGCTGGCATCCTGCACCGAGGTATTGTAGTGCGCTGCCAGCTCATTGATTGTTTTGCCTTCAGCAACAAGCTTCTTCATTTCATCGGCAATAATTTCCGCCTTCTTTTCCCTTGCAAGGATGAACCTGATATCCGTTGCCACATCTTCCACAGGTGCTATACCCTCTTCCTGAACCCTGGTGCAATAGGCTACAACATACCTGTCAGGTAGCTCAAACACCACCTGGCTGCTGTTGTCAAGCACTATGGCGCCGGCTTTGCTGTTCTGAAACAGAGCCATTACAAGTCCTCTTGACTGTGTCAGGCCGGGAAGCTCCTTCTGATCCGGGGTGACATTCATTGCCAGTTTCTTGTTCAGGTTGCCCTCAGCAACGGCATTGTTGAACTTTTCGTAAGTGTCATTGGTGCCGGCAAACTGTGAAGCCTCTGAATAGATACGCTGGGTGGTACTGCTGCTCGGGATTACCAGCCGGTCAACCACGCCGATGTCATATTTCCTGACTCTGCGGCTCTGGTCAATTATCTTGATGATATGTATCCCGAAGGTTGTTTCGGCAGTGACAAGGTCCCCCTTCCTGTTGGTGAAGCATGCATTATTGAATGGTGTAACCATCATACCTTCACTGAACCATCCAAGATCGCCGCCTACCTGTGCCGATCCCTGGTCATCGGAATTGGCCATGGCAAGAGCATTGAAATCAGCTCCGCCCCTGACAAGGGCAATCAGGCTGTCGGCTTCCTTTCTTGCCTGTGCGAGGCTCCTGGCCGGGTTGGGTGAGAGCAGTATGTGTGCCGCCCTGACTGAATCAGGACGGTCAGCTATATCTACAATGCGAGCCAGTTTGTAGGCGCCGTCCTCAAGCCAGGGACCCATTACTGCAGACCTGTCGCCCGACTCTGCCAGCGGGCGCAGGCTCTCGGGGAGCTCCTGCAGTGACCGGAAAAAACCGGGATGACGTGAATCTGCAGTCAGATTGATATACTGCACAAGGTCAGTGGCTGCTGCAAAATTCTCCTTCTCGTTCTCTGCCCAGGTCTCAGTCTCCTTCATGTCAGATTCCGAGGGAACAACATCGAAGACAATGTATTCAATATCCCTGGTTGCTCCCCTTTTATAGTTTTCCTTGTGCTTTTCGTAATAGCTCTTTATCTCATCCTGGGAGACTTTTACGAGGCTGTCAGGAATAGCTGCATAATTGCGCATTATGTAGCTGAAATTGACAGTGTTGGTTGCCAGGCTGTTTTCAAATTCTGACTGTTTGCCGGTCACATAGAGACCTTTTGACATCAGGTTCACCAGCTTGGTATTGAGCCTGTCATTGATGATCTGATCCTCAAAGAAGAGCCAGTATCTCTTTGTTGCATCATCCGTCTCGGTGGCCTTCAGGAAATTGACCAGGAATGACGGATTGAACATGCCGGTGTTGGGGTCTGTGAATAGCTGTCTGACAATGGGATGGGGGTTTTCGCCAAAGACGAGCATCTCCACCTCGTCAGGACTGACCCCGAGGCCAGTCTTGTGGTAGGTCTTGTCCATAAGCTTCTCGGAAAGCATCTGCTGCCATACCTGTTCCCTCAGGCTCTGCATCATCTCATCATTCACCTCTGAGGTGCCTGACATCTTGTAGATATCAACAAGGTCCTGGACACGGGCTTCAAAATCCTGGTATGATACTGCCTCTCCGTCTATCAGTGCGAGCTGATAATATTTATCTGCCTGTCGGCGCTGGGATGTATTGTTCCCAAAAAAATCACTCACTACAAAAAGAAGCAGGGAAACACCAATCACTATTGCCACAAGCGGACCTGCCTTCTCTCTCAAATCCTGAAGTATTGCCATCTGAATACTATTTAAATAATGAATTTAGCTCTTGAAAAATACAGGCGACAAATATAACAAAAATCAGTTAAACAAAAGGATGCACTCTCTTCTCATTGAATTTAACTTCCGGCAAACATGATAATTCTCATTTTTAAGGTATGGCACGCTGTAAGTTAATATATTGGAAGAATGAAAAATGAAAAGCCATGTCCAGGAATCTGAGAGGCCTCTCATCCAGAAAAGGTCTGGAAGACAGCCTTTATGAGAATATTGCCGGAGCGGTACCGGAGGGCCGGAATCACCCTGAAGAAAGACTGAAAGCGATAGCCGGCGAGTTCATGACAGGTGACGCTGCCGTCCTGAGTGCCAGTTCCTTTTATGATTTTCTGCAGCCTGCCCATCATGCGAAAAAGGTTTATATGTGTGACGGCACTGCCTGTCTGACATCAGGGAAGAGTGATGAGGTAAAACGAAGCCTTCTGAAAAGCTACGGTGAGAATGAGATTGGCGTTGTGACATGCCTTGGTCATTGTCATTCCAATGATGCTTTCATGGTCAACGGGGAGATACGGCTATGCCATAACGGCGACCATCCCGCAAACGTGAGAGTAAGCTCCAATACCGACATGCCGGTGCTGATCACTCCCACAGGTGATGTCGGGGAGTATTACAAACTGGCACGATTGTGGATTGGCAGGGCAGAGCATGCCCTGAAGGAGCTGGAGGTGTCAGGATTGAGGGGTCGGGGCGGCGCAGGCTTTCCGTTCCATGTCAAGGTGCGCTCATCACGTGATACCAGGGCTGACAGGAAGTATGTTGTATGCAACGGCGATGAGGGTGACCCGGGAGCCTTCTCAGACAAATGGTTGCTTGAGGAGAGACCGTACTCAGTACTGTTCGGGATGCTGATGACCGGCATCATTACCGGCGCGGATACGGGTGTGGTATATATCAGGGGAGAGTACCCGCTGGCAGTGAGAAGGGTTAGGGAAGCTGTCAGCCAGCTCGGGGCTGCCGGCATAGCTGCAGGCGAGGACGATGATCCGGTCTCAGGGTTCCGGTTTCATGTGGTGGAGGGCTCAGGCGCATACATCTGTGGTGAGGAGACCTCCCTGCTAAACTCCATTGAAGGACTGCGCCCCGAGGTGCGCACACGCCCGCCCTTCCCGGCAGTATATGGTCTCTTCGGCAGGCCGACGGTGCTGAGTAACGTGGAGACATTCGCAAATATTCACTATATCCTTGAGGAAGGAGGGAGAGCCTGGGCTGCCATGGGCACTGAGAAGTCGCCCGGCACGAAGCTGGTATCGCTTGACGGCGCGTTTAACAGGGCCGGACTGCTGGAAGTGAAGATGGGTACTCCGTTAAGAAGAGTCATTGACGAGATGGGAGGAGGAACAAGATATCCCGTCAAGGCATTCCAGGTGGGAGGACCTCTCGGAGGCCTGGTGCCGGCATCAAAAATTGATGACCTGACCCTTGACTTTGAATCTTTTGCCCGTGAGGGGTTCCTTCTTGGCCATGCAGGGATAGTCTCTGTTCCTGAAGATTTTCCAATGATAAGGTTTCTTGAACATCTGTTTGAGTTTACCAGAAAGGAGTCGTGCGGCAAGTGCTTCCCCTGCAGGCTGGGTTCAGCACGTGGCCTTGAGCTGCTGTCCGGTGCCGCTGCCGGGAAAGGGAAAATTGACCGCCAGCTTTTTGATGATCTCCTGGATACAATGCAGCTTGGTTCGCTCTGCGCACTGGGAGGAGGACTGCCGCTGCCGGTGAAGAATGCACTTCAATACTTCCGCGATGAACTGAAGGAATATTTCACAAATGAAGAGGCATGACCATGGAAAAGATTGCATTTATTGATAACAGGCCTTATGTGATCAGGGAGGGTGAAACCATCCTTGAGTTTGTCCGAAGAAACTCCGGTCATGAGCTTATACCTACTCTCTGCCAGGCTGATAACCTGGAGAACTATGGTTCATGCCGCATCTGCTCCGTGGAGGTGGCCCTGAAGGAGGACGGGCCCGGTAAGGTGATGGCATCATGCCATACACCCGTGGCTCCGGGATATTATATTTATCCTTCCACTGAAAAAATAAAGAGGCTGCGCAGGAATATCCTTGAGCTGGTGCTCTCTGAGTATCCGCCCGACAGACTTGAGCCGGAGCCGGGGATGGTGCCGACGGAGTTTCAGAGAGTAGTGGCTGCAGCAGGCATTGAAGAGGTGCGGTACAGGCAGAAGATCACCGTTCATGACAGGGACAGGAGCAGACCATATGTCTGGTCAGATCTTACTGAATGCATTAAATGCTACCGGTGTGTCAGGGCCTGTGATGAGCTGCAGGCCGAACATGTGCTGGGAATATACGGAAGGGGCGACGGAAGCCGGATAATCAAGGGCTTTGATACCTCCTTCCACGATTCGCCCTGCGTATCATGCGGGGCCTGCGTGCAGACCTGCCCTACCAATGCGCTCTATGACCGTTACTCGGCCAAGACTCTCAAGGCTGACGCCATAGTACGCACAACCTGTACCTACTGTGGGGTTGGATGTAACCTCGATGTGAAGGTTATTGACGGGGTGGTGAGGGGCATCCAGGCCCCGCTTGACAGCGCTGCCAACAGAGGTCATACATGCCTCAAGGGCCGGTATGCCTTTGAGTTCTATAACCACCCTGACAGACTGCGCTCACCCCTGGTCAGAAAGGAGGGGGTGCTGACAGAGGTGACATGGGACGAGGCATACGATTATACAGCCCGCAGGTTCAGTGAGATAAAGGAAAAGTATGGCCCTGATGCGCTGGCGGGCATCTCCTCGGCCAGGTGCACCAATGAAGAGAATTACCTGATGCAGAAGTTTTTCAGGATAGTGATCGGCACCAACAACATTGACGGTTGCGCCAGGGTGTGCCATGCCCCCACGGCCATGGGTATGCAGTGGGCTTACGGCACAGGCGCTGCCACCAATTCAATTGATGAACTGTACAAGACAGGTTGCATCCTGATCATTGGTGCAAATCCTTCATCAGCCCACCCGGTGACGGGCGCACGCATCAGGTCCGTGGTGGAATCAGGTACGCCCCTGATTGTCATTGACCCGTTAAAGATAGAGATAGCCAGGCTGGCAAAACATCACCTGCAGATCAATCCCGGTTCAAACGTCGCGGTACTGAACCTCTTTGCCTTCTATCTGCTTGCAGAAGGACTTATTGATGAGCAGTTCATCGCCGGCAGGACTGAGGGATGGGAGGGCTTCAGGAAATACCTGGAGGCGCTTGACGTTGATGAGATGGAGAGGATCTGTGGGGTTGACCGACATCAGGTGAGGGCTGCAGCCATTGAGTACGGTTCGGCGCCGTCAGCCATGGAGTTTCATGGCCTGGGCGTCACCGAACACTGGCAGGCCACCAAGGCAATCACCCTCATCTCCAATATTGCCATGATGACAGGCAACATAGGCAGGGAGGGGACCGGGGTTAACCCGCTGCGGGGTCAGAACAACGTACAGGGAGCTGCAGACATGGGCATCCAGCCACATCAGGGCGCCGGGTATCTCCCTGTCACCGACCCGGCCAGCATTGAACTGTATAATGCTTACTATGGTTTGGAGCACCCGTCAGTACCGGGCTACCGCATCCCCGAGATGTTCGTTGCCGCCGCCAGGGGCGACCTGAAGGCACTGTGGATCATGGGTGAGGACATTTTGCAGACTGATCCCAATACCTGTCATGTGAAAAGCTCACTCCAGGGTCTTGACCTGCTGGTGGTGCAGGAGCTCTTCATGACCGAGACGGCTCGCATCGCTGACGTCATCTTCCCGGCATCATCCTTCCTGGAGAAGGAAGGCACCTTCACCAATGGCGAACGGCGGATACAGAAAGTTCAGAGGGTGGTGGAGCCGCTTGAAGGAACAAAACCCGATGGCCAGATAGTGGTTGACATGATGAGGAGGATGGGATACAATCAGGATGGATACTCAGCCGATGTCATACTGAAGGAGATTGCCGGTATAGTGCCGTTTTTCAGGGGAGTCAGATGGGATGAACTGGGCAAAAGCGGTAAACAGTGGCCGGTAAGGGAAGACGGAACGGACACAAGGATATTGCATACCGAAACATTCAAACGTGGAAAGGGAAGGTTCCATTCGTGGGATTATGACATCTCACCGGAGCTGAATGAACACGCGGAACGTTTTCCATATATCCTCACCACCGGCCGGTTGCTGGAACATTACAACAGCGGAACCATGACCCGTCGCACCCCTAACAGTGAGATAGTCACGGAAGACCTGCTGTACGTTCATCCGCTTGACGCGAAGGCCAAGGGGCTGGTGAACGGTGATTATGCAAGGATATTCTCAGCCCGCGGCATAACCACCATGAAGGTAAAGGTGACAGATGTTGTCAAGCCGGGCGTGATCTATACCACCTTCCATTTTCCGGAAGCTGCAATCAATTTCCTTACCAGCGGCATAGGAGATGAATTTACCCTTACTCCCGAGTACAAGGTGGTGGCGGTTGATTTTGAAAAATCACAATACGGGATCTTTACCCGTGCAGAATGCCGTACAATCATAAAAACTGACTAAAAAATCAAAATTACCCCTCAAAAATAGGGGGTAATCAACAAAAAACATATAAATTATCAAAAAATAACCCCCAAAATAGGGGGTGTATTCTGAAATGATCTATTTTTGACAAAAAATCAGATCATGGCAGAATTACGTTTTAGTGCACTAAAGGAGCTTTTCAGCAGGGAGCCTGTTGAAGTTTCCGTTCCGGCCGCGCCGGTTTCCAGCTATTTTTCCGAGAATGTCTTTGACAAGCAGAAGATGGAGCGTTACCTGAGCCGTGAGGCTTACAGGGCGGTGATGACGGCAATTGATGAGGGTACGCCTATTAACAGGCAGATAGCTGATCAGGTGGCTACCGGCATGCAGGCCTGGGCTTTGGAGCATGGGGTGACTCATTTTACGCACTGGTTCCATCCGCTGACAGATGCAACTGCTGAGAAGCATGACTCATTTGTCGGGCGGGGAGAGATGGGCTCAATCATTGAGATATTCTCAGGTGAGGTGTTGGTGCAGCAGGAGCCTGACGCATCGAGTTTCCCCAGCGGGGGTATAAGGAACACATTTGAAGCCAGGGGCTACACGGCCTGGGATGTCTCGTCACCGGCATTTATTGTTGGCAATACCCTATGTATACCTACAGTTTTCGTGTCATACACCGGTGAGGCGCTTGACTACAAGACCCCTCTGCTCCGTTCGCTTGCCGTACTTGACAAGGCTGCCGTGGAGGTGTGTCATCTGTTTGACAAGGATGTAAAAAAGGTTATTGCCACCCTGGGATGGGAGCAGGAGTATTTCCTGATTGACGAGGCGCTTTATTATGCCAGACCTGACCTGATGCTGGCAGACCGCACCCTGATGGGGCATCCCTCTTCCAAGGATCAGCAGCTCTCTGATCATTATTTCGGGTCAATACCTGACAGGGTAAAGGCATTCATGAAAGAGTTCGAGTTTGAGGCCTATAAACTGGGCATTCCTGTAAAAACGCGTCATAATGAGGTTGCTCCGAACCAGTTTGAGTGTGCCCCGGTCTTTGAGGAAGCCAACCTCGCCGTTGATCATAATCAGCTGATAATGGATGTGATGCGGCGGGTAGCCAGGAAGCATAAGTTCAGGGTCCTGTTTCATGAAAAACCCTTCGCCGAGGTTAACGGATCGGGTAAGCACAGCAACTGGTCAATGATGACTGATACTGGTGTGAATCTGCTCTCCCCCGGCAAGAATCCGAAGACGAACATGCAGTTCCTTACCTTCCTGGTAAATGTAGTCAAGGCTGTCAATGACAACCAGGAACTGCTGCGGGCCAGCGTGACCAATGAGAACAACTCGTACAGGCTGGGCGGTCATGAGGCGCCGCCGTCAATTATATCGGTGTTCCTGGGCAGTTACCTCTCTGATATTCTGGACAGAATTGCCAGCAAGGTGAAGGACAAGAAGATGACCCCGCAGGAGAAGACGGAGATCAAGCTGGGCATTGGCAAGATACCGGGGATCTTCCTTGACAATACTGACCGCAACCGCACCTCGCCTTTTGCCTTTACAGGAAACAGGTTCGAGTTCCGGGCCGTGGGCTCGTCGGCCAACTGCAGCTCAGCCATGATTGTGCTTAATGCAGCCGTTGCCCGCCAGCTCATGACATTCGCTGATGAGGTCAATGCCATGACTGATAAGGGCAGAAAACGTGATGAGGCTATCTTCCAGGTACTTAAAAAGTGCATTATCGACTCCAAAAGGATACGATTCGAAGGCGACGGGTACAGTGCGGAATGGCATAAAGAGGCTCGTCGCAGGGGTCTCTCAGCGGAATCCAGCGTGCCCGGGACGTTGAAGGCATACACCACCCCTGAGTCGCGTGGGACACTGGTCGGCACAGGCGTGCTTACCCAACGCGAGCTGGAGAGCAGGATTGAGGTGGAACTTGAAAAGTTCACCAAGAAGCTGCAGATAGAATCACGTGTCCTGGGTGACCTGGCAATAAACCATATTGTACCCACTGCAGTGAATTACATGACCTCTCTGGTGGATAATGTCAGGGGGTTGCGGGAGATTTTTGACGACAATGACTTCCTGCGACTGGCCGGGGCACGCAAGGAACTGATAGTGTCAATTTCTGATCATATATCCATGATAAAGAAACTGGTCACCGAGATGATAGATCAGCGCAGGAAGGCAAATGTCATTGATGACATCTATAAGAAGGCGCTTGCCTATGAATCAAATGTCAAACCTTACCTGCAGGAGATCAGGACTCACATTGACAAGCTGGAGCTGGTGGTTGACAATGAACTATGGCCTTTACCCAAGTACCGCGAGCTTCTTTTTACCAGATAGCAGTTTTTTTTCCATGAGGTTTTTGGTTGGTAATGCCCTTCATAAGGAGGGCATTATTTTTGTGGGCGGTCAAGGTAGCCGGTACTTAATGAAGCATCGGTACGTTAACATAAATAATTACTTTTGCATAAATCAATATGGCGGTCAGAATGAACAGAACAGTTGTTCTTATAATAATAGTTGCCCTGGTGTTTCCATCCCTGCTGCAGGCACAGAAGCAGAAGACCGAGCGTGCCTACGCCGCTTATGAAGCCGGCAGCTATTACGATGCAATAGACCACTTCAAGGATGTCTACTCAAAGACCCGTGACAGGCAGCTGAAGGCTGAGATGGTATTTATGGTATCAGAGTGTTACCGGCTGATTAATGACCCTAAGAATGCTGAATTGTGGTATAAGAGGGCAGTCAGGTCGCCTTTCCCGAAGCCCGAGGCGCAGTATTGGCTGGCAGACAGTTACAAGAAGCTGGGACGTTATCCGGAGGCAATAGAGGAGTTCCGGGCATACCGTCAGCTGGTTCCCGGGGATCCACGCACCGAGCAGCAGATACGTGCCTGCGAACTGGCTATGGAGTGGCAGGCATCACCGGAAGCATACAATGTGGAGGAGCTGAAGGATGTCAATTCAAGGGATTCTGATTTCAGTCCTGCCTATGCCCGTGATGATCACGGACTGTTATGGTTCACCTCTTCACGTGATGATGCCAGGGGCAACAGGGAACATGGCGCCACCGGCCAGAGCTTTACTGACATATTTGAGACCAGGCTTGATAAGAAAGGCAAATGGAGCACTCCCGTGCCGGTTGATTTTCTCAATACTGAATTTGAGGATGGCACACCTTCCTTCTCATCGGACTACACTGAGGTGTTCTTTACACGCTGCGAGGCGGGCAAGCGTGAGAGCAAGGGGTGCGTGATAATGTATTCAAGCCGTGAGGGAGTCAACTGGAGTGATCCGGAGAAGATTGAGCTCCTGGATGACACGCTTGTGGCTGCTCATCCCGCGCTCTCTCCTGACGGCCAGACTCTCTACTTTGTCTCTGACATGCCCGGCGGACGGGGAGGCAAGGATCTTTATCGTACTACCCGCACCTCGCCGGGCAGCCCCTGGTCTCGCCCCGAGAACCTGGGTACTGATGTCAATACCCGGGGCAATGAGCTGTTTCCTTTCGTTCACGAGGACGGAACCCTTTACTTTGCTTCTGACGGCCATATAGGAATGGGCGGACTGGATATCTTCAGGGCTGTTCCCCAGGGTGGTGACGCGTGGCTGGTTCAGAATATGATGGCCCCGGTGAACAGCCCCGCAGACGATTTTGGAATTACCTTTGAGAGGGGGTCAGAGAAAGGCATCTTCAGCTCTTCAAGGAAAGGCAGGACCGCCGATGACCTTTATACTTTTGAGATGCCGCCTCTGCTCTTCAGCATTACCGGCCTCGTCAGGGATGAGAAGACAGGCCAGCCCGTGGAGGGTGCCACCGTACAGCTCATCGCAAGCGACGGCGCAAACATGCAAACAGAGACAGGCGCCGCGGGTGACTTCAGGTTCACTCTCCGTCCGGAGGTCGACTATATATTCCTTGCATCCAGAAAGGGATACCTGAACGGCAAGGAAAAAGAGACCACGAGGGGACAGGACAAAAGTCGTGATTTTATGGCAACAATACAGCTGACCCCCATTGACAGACCCATAGAGCTGCCGAATATCTTCTATGACTTTGGGAAATGGGATCTCAGGCCTGAGTCGATGGTCTCTCTTGACAGGCTTGTGGAGACCCTTAATGACAACCCGAACGTGACCATTGAGCTTATGTCTCATACTGACTCGCGTGACACGGAGGAGTTTAACCTTGATCTCTCCCAGAAGAGGGCCCAGTCTGTGGTTGATTACCTTATTGCCAAGGGCATAGCGGCCGACAGGCTCACTGCCCGCGGCTATGGCGAAACCAACCCGAAGGTGGTGGATCAGGAGATAATAAAGAACGCTCCGTTCCTCCGTTCAGGCGCTACGCTTAATGAGCAGTACATTAATTCACTGGCCAGCGAAGAGCAGAAGGAGATAGCACACCAGATAAACCGTCGCACCGAATTCCGGGTTTTGCGGACTGATTACGAGCCGGCACAATAGTTATGATCATCCTGCAGGTATCATGAGTGACAGATCACGCTACGCCAGGAGAGGAGTCTCCTCCGGCAAGGAGGAGGTGCATGCGGCAATAAGCAATATTGACAGGGGACTTTTCCCGAAAGCATTCTGCAAGATCATACCTGATATCCTGGGTGGAGATGCAGACTGGTGCAATATAATGCATGCTGACGGCGCCGGCACAAAATCGTCTCTCGCCTATGTCTACTGGAAGGAGACGGGAGACCTCTCCGTCTGGAAGGGTATAGCACAGGATGCCGTGGTGATGAACCTCGATGACCTCCTCTGCGTGGGAGCAACAGACAATATCCTTCTATCGTCAACAATAGGCAGAAACAAGAATCTTATTCCCGGCGAAGTGATCCGTGCCCTGATTGAAGGGACGGAAGAGTTCCTTGCCCGCATGAGGGATGCCGGCATCGGTATCTGGTCAACGGGAGGAGAAACTGCCGATGTAGGGGACCTCGTAAGGACAGTGATTGTTGATTCTACGGTCACGGCCCGGATGCCAAGAGCTGCTGTGGTTGACAATGCCGGGATACGCGCTGGCGATGTGATTGTGGGACTGGCATCATACGGACAGACAACCTACGAGGGTGAGTATAACGGCGGGATGGGCAGTAACGGGCTGACCTCAGCACGGCACGACGTGTTTGGCAGGTATCTGGCAGGGCTCTATCCCGAGAGTTATGACAGATCAATCCCTGCTTCACTGGTTTACACCGGACCGATGCGGCTGACAGACTCTACCCCTGTTGCGGGAACAGATGCAGGAAAACTGGTCCTCTCGCCCACACGTACGTATGCCCCGGTGATAAAAAAGGTGCTAGATACCATGCGTCCTGTCGTTCACGGTATGGTACACTGCTCTGGCGGAGGCCAGACCAAGATATTGCATTTTATTGAAGACCTGCATGTTATAAAGGATAACCTCTTCCCTGTTCCCCCGCTGTTTGAGCTTATTCAGAAGAGCTCCGGCACACCGTGGGAGGAGATGTACCGGGTATTCAACATGGGGCACCGTATGGAGCTCTATGTTGACGAAACCGATGCTACAGCTGTCATTGACATAGCCGCAGGTTTCGATCTTGAAGCGCGCATAGTGGGCCGCTGTGAGGCCGCCCAGGGCAAGCACCTGACCATCCGCACCTCCAACGGCGAATTTTCATACTGACTGCCAACTGCCAACTGCCAACTGATTGCCTGCCGTCCTGACACTTCGTGTGCGGGATTGAGTCTCCTCATTCTTCGGAGCCTCAAACCGCCAACCGGTACCGCCAACTACACTATTGCCTAATGTCCCGATCCGCCATCCGTCGGATCGAGGATCCTCGGCCCCGATTTTCGGGGCCGGGACCTAATGCCTATTGCCTCTTGCCTATTGCCTTACAATGATTACCTTTGCACCCTGAAATTTGGCATCTGATGGCAAAAAACATGATTCTGGAAAGGCTTCTTGGTGTCAAGAGCCGTTTTGTGGAGGTAGGTGAGCTTCTGACCTCAGCTGACGTGATGACTGACATGAAGCGGTACATCAAGCTCAACAAGGAATACAAGGAGCTGAAACCGGTAGTGGAAGCATACGAGCGGTATAAAAGCGCCCTGGACAACCTGGATAGCGCCAGGGTGTTGCTGGCAACAGAGAAGGATGAGGAGATGCGTGAGATGGCAAAGGCTGAAATAGACAACCTCCTGGAAACCATACCGGAGATGGAGGAGGAGATCAGGTTTCTGCTACTGCCTGCTGATCCCGAGGATGAAAAGAATGCGGTCATGGAGATCCGTGCCGGCACCGGAGGAGATGAAGCCAGTATCTTTGCCGGTGATCTCTACCGGATGTACTCAAAGTACATTGAGTCAATGGGCTGGAAGATGGAACTCAACTACTATACCGAGGGTACGGCAGGGGGCTATAAGGAGATTGTCTTTAACGTGACAGGCGACGGCGTTTACGGGATCCTCAAGTATGAATCGGGTGTCCATCGCGTACAGCGTGTGCCGCAGACAGAGACCCAGGGCCGTATACATACTTCCGCAGCAACAGTGGCCGTGCTCCCCGAAGCAGGCGAGTTCGACATAGAGATACGCAGTGAAGATATACGAAAGGATACATACTGTTCCTCCGGCCCCGGAGGCCAGAGTGTCAACACCACATACTCGGCCATCAGGCTGACCCATATTCCAACCGGACTGGTGGTGACATGCCAGGATGAGAAATCGCAGATCAAGAACCTTGAGAAGGCTATGAGGGAACTCCGGACAAGACTCTACAACCTTGAATATCAAAAGTACCTTGATGAGATATCTCACAAGCGCAAGACAATGGTTTCCACCGGCGACCGGTCGGCAAAAATACGCACATACAATTACCCCCAGGGACGAGTGACTGATCACCGTATTAACCTGACCCTCTATAACCTGACTTCTGTGCTTGACGGAAATATACAGGAGCTGATTGACAAGCTGCAGATGGCTGAGAATGCCGAGCGGCTGAAGGAGAGCGCTTACTAATCACTCTATCATGACATCAAAGGAGATTTATCAGCAGATACTGAAAAAAAGGTCCTTCCTGTGTGTAGGCCTTGACCCGGAGATTTCGCGGTTACCCGATTGCCTGGCGGGTTCGGATGATCCGATTTTTGAATTCAACCGGCGGATTATTGACGCCACCCATGAGTACACTGTGGCCTACAAGCCCAATTTTGCCTTCTATGAGTCGTATGGCCCGGCAGGAATGGCTGCGCTTGACAAAACGGTGAGGTATATCAACAGGCTCGACACCAACATATTCATTATTGCCGACGCCAAGCGCGGTGACATAGGCAACACCTCCAAGATGTATGCCAGGGCAGTTTTCGGTGAGATGCCTTTTGATGCCGTTACGGTAGCGCCATACATGGGTGAGGATTCTGTTACACCGTTCCTTTCCTATCCCGGAAGATGGGCAATAATCCTTGCACTGACATCAAACAGGGGGGCGGATGATTTCCAGTACCATACCGATAAGGGTCAGAGGCTGTTTGAGAGAGTACTGACTGTGTCACAACGGTGGGGCACCACTGACAACCTGATGTACGTTGTTGGTGCAACCAGGGCAGAGATGCTTGCTGATATCCGCAGGATTGTCCCGGATCACTTCCTTCTGGTACCAGGTGTGGGCGCCCAGGGCGGAAGCCTTGAAGAGGTGGCCCGTTATGGCATGAACAGCCAGTGCGGCCTGTTGGTAAACTCATCCAGGGGCATCATCTATGCTGACAGCAGCGAGAATTTTGACTCTGTCGCCGGCGAAAAGGCCCGCGAGATGCAGGAGGAGATGGCCCTCTACCTGGCAGACAGGTTTAAGGTCTGACGGCCAGTCGGCAGTACCAGTCGGCAGTACCAGTAGGCAGTCGGCAGTACCAGTCGGCAGTAGGCAGTACCAGTCGGCAGTACCAGTAGGCAGTAGGCAGTACCAGTAGGCAGTACCAGTAGGCAGTCGGCAGTACCAGTCGGCAGTCGGCAGTACCAGTAGGCAGTAATATACGATCACTGCTGACTGTGGACTGTGGACTGAGGATTGATCTCCGCCTTCACCATCGCCCTGATTGGCGGAATGATAAACGCTGCTATACCCAGCAGGGAGATGCCGCAGCCGGAGATGATGAAAGCGTTGCCTATACCAATGGCGTCAGCAATGAATCCGGTGGCCAGAAGGCCTATCATTGATGGAAGCAGAGTTATACTGGCATAAAGAGAGAAAACTCTTCCCAGTGCAGCCGGTTCAACCATGGTCTGCACTATCACTGTGAATGACCCTGAATACATGGTCATTGAGATGCCTCCTATGACTGTCACACCGGCGAACCATGCAAATCCTGAGGGAGGCAGTATTCCCGAGAAAACAAAGGTAAGTCCAAGAACCAGGTAAGTCAGGTTGATAAGAACCACCTTATAGTTATTGAGTCTTTTGTGTCCGATGATGGCTCCGCCTATCAGCATCCCGATTCCCCATGCTATCTCCACAATGCTCATCATATAGGTTGTGCCGTTGAAATGCTCCAGGGTCATCAGCGGAAAGAGTGCCGCCACCGGCATGATAAAGAACATGGCTGACAGTGCAAGGATGAACAGCCACAGCAATCCCGGCTTGCTGTATATCTCCCTGAGCCCTTCCAGCAGCTCCCTGCCCAGATGAGGAGCCGCTTTCTCTCCCTTCTCAGGATTGGGTATAATAACCATCAGGAGGGTTATCACGGCAATGATTGCTCCTGCCACATCAATGAGCAGGATCCAGTGCAGCCTGAACAGGCTGATAAGGAGGGCGGCCAGGGCGGGGCTGGCTATGGTGCTTATTGAATGGATCATGTTGTTTATCCCGGCTATCTTCATCAGCTTGTCCTGCGGCGCCAGCAGCGGAACAGAAGCCTGCATGGCCGGCACGTGAAAGGCCATGCCGGCAGATCGCATCACCAGCAGGAGATAGACATAGAAGATCTTTGGCTCCGTGATAAAAAAGAGCGAGGCAAGCAAAAGTGTGCACAGCGCAATGAACAGGTCTGCAAAGATCATTGTACGCTTGCGGTTCCAGCGGTCAACAAATACACCGGTAAATAGTCCCAGTACCATCTGGGGCAGCAGTGAGGCAATGGTGGCATAGGCCAGCACCTCTGCCGAGCGGGTTTCAACACTTAGCCAGAAAATGACCGCATAGCCAACCACATAACTGCTCAGGGTGGAGAAAAACTGGCCGGTGAAGATGATTGTGAAGACTCTTTTCCAGTCTGATTTTTCCTGTTTCAGATTATCCATTTCCCTTTAACAACAGAACTGTAAATATAATTTCTTTACTATCATCTTGTTGTATCTTGAAAATTACTTCTGCTGTCAGTTTGTCGCTCATTCTTTTGCTGGTTTATCCGTTTGTGCTTAAATTTGATAAGCTGCATTTCTAAAATTTCCGATCATGAAAGAAGAGTTCCTCCACTGGCTGTGGAAAAACAGGCTTTTTGAAGAGGGGAGCCTGTGTGACAGGGAAGCCGGGAAGATTGAGGTGATAACCCCCGGGGATTACAACCGGGATTCCGGGCCTGATTTTTTCAATACCCGGCTTATCATCGGCGATACCGGGTGGGCGGGCAATACCGAGATACATATAAACGCATCGGACTGGTACCGTCATGGTCATCACACTGATCACGCCTATGACAATGTGATTCTTCATATAGTGCACAATGAAGATGCAGATGTTTTTACAGCCTCCGGGCGGCGTCTGATCACCGCCCGGTTGCAGTATGACCCTGCCCTCTGGGAGAACTACCTCGGATTTGTCAATAATCCTTCCCCTCTGCCATGCAGCGGAATCATAGGGATGGCTGACGGCTTGATTGTCAAACGATGGCTGTGGACGGTTGCGGTTGAACGCCTTGAAAGGAAGAGCGATGAGATCAGGGAGGTTCTCGTGAAGACTGGCAATGACTGGGAAGAGACACTCTACCGGCTTGTCTCACGCTATTTTGGCTTCCGGGTCAACACTGATCCCTTTGAGATGCTGGCTTCCCGCCTTCCGCAGAAGATCATAAGAAAGCATTCCGATAACCTTCTGCAGGTTGAGGCGCTGCTCTTTGGTACGGCTGGTCTGCTTGACGAAGCTCTCTTCCGTGAGGCTGTCAGGGACAGTTATTACCTGCTCCTTACCAGGGAGTACCGGGTGCTGAGGATCAAATATTCGCTGCAGCCTGTTGACGGCTGGCTCTGGAAATTCCACAGACTGAGGCCCGCCAACTTCCCTACTGTGCGTTTATCGCAACTGGCAGCACTGCTCACGCATAGCGAAGGGCTTTTCTCCCGCATCCTTGAGTGCCGTGATAATGACAGCCTTCGTAAAATGCTTACTGTCAGCGCGTCCGGATACTGGAGCTGCCACTACCAGTTCGGGAAGGAGGTGGAGTCAACAGCAGGAAAAGCCGGCCGGCAGTCGGTAGACCTGCTTATCATCAATGCCGTAGCGCCATTGCTCTTCGTTTATGGCAGAACAAGACAGCAGCAGGAGTGGTGTGACCGCGCCGTTGACATTCTTGATTCGCTGCCGCCGGAGGAGAACAGTGTGGTGACCGATTTCGCGAAAGCAGGGCTGAAGCCCGAATCGGCGTTCGCCTCACAGGCCCTGCTTGAACTGCGGAACCTGCGATGCAGGTTCCACAGGTGCCTTGACTGCGCCATAGGATCATCACTCATCTCCCGGGGCAGCAAGGTCAGTCGCTCAAGCTCACTCTTCCTTGAACCCTGAGCATCCTTCCGCAATATTTCCGGCAGCTTATCAACAGGAAAATAAAGTTTTCAGCAGGCGCAACTTATGGCATGTTAGTTGCGTCTTTTAAACAGGAACCTCTCCTTACGGATCCTCCCGCGGACCTGAGCGAGAATACCGGTAGTCAGATGCAAAAAATTATTCAAATTGTTTGAATTATTACAAATAAGAGTTGTATCTTTGCGATCCAAAATTGGAGAATTTATTAACAATCTATTGGATAAGGATATGTATTTGACTACGGAGAAAAAACAGGAATTTTTCAAGACTTTCGGATCTTCAGAGATGGATACAGGCAGTGCTGAGGGTCAGATAGCTCTTTTCTCCTACAGGATTGCTCACCTCACGGAGCATTTGAAGAAGAACAAGAAAGACTTCAGTACTCAGAGGGCGCTGATCAAGCTGGTCGGAAAAAGAAGGCGGTTACTCGATTATCTGAAAGTAAAAGATATCAGCAGGTATCGTGAGATTATCAAGGCGCTGAACCTGCGTAAGTAAAGAAAAAAGGCAATTTCAGATTGCCTTTTTTAATTCCTGAAGCAGTATTTCCCTTTTTATCATTTATCCCGCACTAATTTGAGAAATAAATGTATAAGTTAATTGAAAAAAGCATTGACCTTGGCAATGGCCGGTCAATCGTGATTGAGACGGGCAAGCTGGCAAAACAGGCTGATGGCGCGGTGGTTGTAAGGATGGGTAAGACCATGCTTCTGGCAACAGTTGTTGCTGCGAAAGATGCCAAAGAAGACACTGACTTCATGCCTCTCTCGGTCGAGTACAAGGAAAAGTACGCGGCATCGGGCCGTTTCCCGGGTGGTTTCCTCAAGAGGGAAGCCAGACCCGGCGACAATGAGATATTGATCTCACGTCTGGTTGACAGGGCATTGCGCCCGCTCTTCCCGGATGATTATCATGCAGAGGTTTTTGTAACCATCAACCTCATCTCTGCCGAGAAGGACATCATGCCTGATTCACTGGCAGGACTGGCTGCTTCGGCTGCACTGGCAGTATCAGACATACCCTTCCACGGACCAATATCCGAGGTCAGGGTTGCTCGTGTTGACGGACAGTTTATTGTTAATCCCACCTTTGATGAGGTGGAAAAGGCTGATCTGGATATCATTGTTGGAGCAACCTATGAGAACATAATGATGGTTGAAGGCGAGATGAAGGAGGTCTCCGAGGATGTGATGCTGGAGGCGCTGCGCATAGCACATGAAGCTATCAAACCGCAGTGTCTGGCACAGAAGGAGCTCTCGGAGATGACCGGAAAAACGGTCAAGAGGGAGTACTGCCACGAGAAGAATGATGAGGATCTGCGCAAGAAGATATGGGATGAGACCTATGACAAATGCTATGCACTTGCAGCCAGCGGATCCGACAAGAAGACCCGCACTGACGGCTTTGATGCCATCAAGGCTGAGTTCCTTGGACAGTTCCCCGAAGATGAGCCGGCTGATGAGATGCTGGTGAACAGGTACTTCCACGATGTGGAAAAGGAGGCAGCGCGCCGGCTGGTACTTGATGAGCACAGACGGCTTGACGGACGCAAGACTGATGAGATACGCCCCATATGGTGCGAGATTGATCCTCTCCCTGCAGCCCACGGCTCAGCTATCTTCACCCGCGGCGAGACGCAGTCGCTTACAACAGTTACCCTGGGGACCAAACTGGATGAGAAGATGATTGACGAGGTTCTCAAGCAGGGATCGGAGAAGTTCACCCTTCATTATAACTTCCCGCCCTTTGCCACCGGCGAAGCCAGACCGGCGCGCGGTACCAGCCGCAGGGAGATCGGTCACGGCAACCTGGCCCACAGGGCACTCAAAAACATGATGCCCCCGGAGGAGACCAATCCTTATGCTATCCGTGTAGTATCGGACATCCTGGAGTCAAACGGCTCATCTTCAATGGCTACAGTCTGTGCCGGCACGCTGGCACTAATGGATGCAGGCATTAAGATTGCCAAACCTGTCTCCGGCATCGCAATGGGATTGATTACCGACAAGGACGGAAAGAAATTTGCAGTGCTCTCCGATATCCTCGGTGATGAGGATCATCTTGGCGATATGGACTTCAAGGTAACCGGCACCCGTGACGGCATCACCGCCACCCAGATGGATATCAAGGTTGACGGGCTCTCATTTGATGTGCTTAAGCAGGCTCTTGAACAGGCACGTGCAGGCAGACTCCATATCCTTGACATCATGGAGCAGACAATACAGGAACCCCGGCCGGAACTCAAACCTCATGCACCGAGAATAGAAAAGCTCTACATACCGAAAGAAATGATTGGCGCTGTAATAGGTCCCGGCGGAAAAATCATACAGGATATCCAGGCTACCACCGGGGCAACAATAGTGATTGAGGAGACCAACGGTCAGGGAATGGTGGATGTTTTCGGAGAGAACTATGAAGTGATCAGGGCTGCCATAGACAGGATCAACGCCATCTGCGCCGTGCCTGAGGTGGGCAAGGTGTACATCGGCAAGGTTAAGACAATCACCCAGTTCGGGGCTTTCGTGGAGATCCTCCCGAACAAGGACGGGCTGCTACATATCTCGGAGATGGACTGGAAGAAGGTTGGTACAGTAGAAGACCTCTTCAAGGAAGGTGATATTGTTGAGGTACAGCTCATTGAAATCGACCAGAAGACTGGCAAACTGAGGCTTTCACGCAGGCCCCTCATACCCAAGCCGGAAGGATGGGTTGAGCCGCCCAGGCGCGAACATACTGAAAAAAGAGATCATCAGGGATCACGTGACGGGAACCGCGGAAACCGTGAGCATCGCTCACACGACCGCCGTCGCGACAATAACCGGTAAATATCATCCGGTTAACCATCCGGGATCGTTTTTTAGAAGAGGCATGCAACAGTGTGTCTCTTCTTTTTTGGTTTGCATTATGGCTGCCAAATGTTAATTTTGATATTGAATGCAATGAGGAGACCGGATGGAATCAATAAATTATAATTATATTGTTATTGAGGGAAATATCGGTGCAGGGAAGACAACCCTGGCCACAATGATCGCCGGGGAATATAATGCCAAGCTCATCCTTGAAAGGTTTGCCGATAATCCTTTCCTTCCTAAATTCTACAATGACCCGGCACGGTATTCATTCCCCCTGGAACTCTCCTTTCTTGCTGACCGCTACAGGCAGCTCAAGGAGGAACTGGTGGAGCAGGACCTGTTCAGAAGCTTCACGGTAGCTGACTACTATTTCATGAAATCACTTGTCTTCTCATCAAAAACACTGGAGCATGATGAGTTCAGCCTCTACAGGCAGATCTTCTATATAATTTACAGCTCCCTGCCCAAACCGGACCTGTACGTCTATCTGCATGTGCCTCCGGAAAGGTTGCTGAAGAATATAGCCCTGCGCGGCCGGGAGTATGAGAAATCAATAACTGCAGAGTATCTCACCGGCATACAGGAGAGCTACTTTAACTTTTTCAGACAGAACCCCGAGAACCGATACCTGGTGCTTGACGTGTCTGATATCGACTTCGTGGCAAATCATGACGACTACATAAGGGTCAGGGATACAATTTTTACCACTCAGGTATCTCATGGCATCAATCTCCGTGATTTCTGATTTTTTCACATGTAGTTGCATGTATTGACTAAAATTATCTTAAATTTGCAACCAAATCAGAAATGTCGTATAATTGCTTTATTAATCGTTACTGATCGCAACTAATAAAAAACAGATTATGAAAAATTTCACCAGACTTTTTGTCATTCTGCTTGCTGCTGTACTGATGTCAGGTTGCAGCAGTCTCGACAAGATGAAGAGAAACGCCAATCTCGTCACGTATGAGATTACTCCAAAGGTTCTTGAAACTCATGCAGGTATTGTTGCTGCCCAGCTTAAAGCCACCTATCCGGAGAAGTATTTTGACAAGAATGCCACACTGAAGATTACCCCCGTTCTGGTATATGAAGGTGGTGAAACAGCATTTGATGAAGTGCTCTTTGCACAGGGAGAAAAAGTTCTTGCAAACAACAAGAGTGTTGCATGGACAGGCGGCTCCGTCAACTGGTCAGGTGATGTAAACTACATACCTGAGATGAAGGTCTCCGAGTTCCTTCTCCGTATCGATGCAGAAAAGAAAGGCAAGACCCTTTCCTTTGATCCCATCAAGCTTGCTGACGGCGTGATTGCCACGTCAACTCTGGCTGAGATTCATCCTATGCCCATGTCGCTCAAGGATAACTACCAGCGTATTGTTCCCGAGCAGAAGATGGCTGATATTCTTTATAACATCAACCAGGCAAATATCCGGACCTCTGAGCTTAAATCCGCTGACATCCAGGCTCTCAAGGATTATGTTACCCTTGTTATGGAGAATGAGAGGATGGAAGTCAAGGGTGTTACCAACAGCTCATACGCTTCTCCTGATGGCCCGCTCACACTCAATGAGAGACTGTCTGAGCAGAGGAGCAAGGCTGCTGACAAATATCTCCAGAAGGAGTATGGCAAGATCCCCGAACTGGCTGAGCTCTTTACCACCCAGACCACCGCAGAAGACTGGGAAGGTTTCAAGGCACTGGTTCAGGAGTCTTCAATTGCTGACAAAGAACTCATCCTGAGAGTGCTCTCAATGTATCAGGACCCCATCGTTCGCGAGCAGGAGATCAAAAACATGTCTACCGCCTATGAAGCTCTGGCAAAGGATATCCTTCCGCAGCTCAGAAGGTCAAAACTGATTGTTGACGTTAACCTGATCGGCCTCAATGATGAGGAGATCCTTGCTGCCATCAAGAGTGATCCCTCATCACTCAGCCTTGAGCAGCTGCTCTATGCCGGCACCCTGACTGAAGATCCTGCAGAGGTTCTCAAGTACTACCAGCTGGCTGCCGAGAAGGAACCGAAGTGCTATCGCGCATGGAACAATATCGGATGGACACTCCTGGAGATGGGCAAGGCAGAAGAGGCCATGGAAGCCCTTGAGAAAGCCAAGGCTCTCAAATATGATGACACAGTCAAGAACAACCTGGGCTTTGCCGCCCTTCTAAGTGGTGACATCAAGGCTGCAGCAGAATACTTCAACTCAATGTCAGCCGCCACTCCCCAGTCAAAATTCGGATTGGGTACCATTGCTATCACTGAAGGCAAATATGACCAGGCGGTCAACCTCCTTGGTGACACACCTACAATGAACCTTGCTCTTGCTCAGCTTCTGAAGGGTGATCTTAACAAGGCCAAGACAACCATGGAATCAGTTGAACCGTGCAAATGCGGAGCTCCTTCATACCTGAAGGCTGTCATCGCAGCACGCCTGGATGATAAGGACGGAGTTATCAACGGTCTTCGCGAGGCTATCGGTTACAACAGTGACTGGAAGAACTTTGCACAGACTGACCTTGAATTTTCCAGGTTCTTTACTGATGACCTGTTTATGTCAATAACGAAATAATAAAGACATTTTATAAAAAAACCCTGTCAGATCACTGACAGGGTTTTTTTTATCCTTTCCTGCGGCCCGCCAGTTCCCACAGAACTATGCCTGCACTGACAGCCACATTGAATGAATGCTTTGTTCCATACTGAGGTATCTCCACACTCAGGTCGGATAACGCAACAACCTCTTCGCTCACCCCTTTTATCTCATGACCGAAAACAAGTGCATACCTCTTCCCGCTTTCAGGTATGAAATGGTCAAGCGGAACTGACTCATCAGTCTGTTCAAGCGAGATGACTGAATAACCGCTGCGCTTAAGCTCCTTCACCGCATTAGCACTGTTCTCAAAATATCTCCACTCAACCGATTCGGTGGCTCCAAGGGCAGTCTTGTGTATTTCCCTGTGTGGCGGTGTGGCCGTTATGCCGCAAAGCCATATGGCTTCAACAATAAAAGCATCGGCTGTACGGAATATAGATCCTATGTTATTGAGGCTGCGCACGTTATCCAGCACAATGATGAAGGGCGCTTTCCCGGAGGACTTGAATTCCTTGATGCTCTTGCGGTTCAGCTCATCATTTGTCAGCTTCCTCATTCAGTGAATTTTTGTCGAATTTAATTATAAAAAGAGTAAATTACATACCTGAATAATACGGCATGGCATTCTGACCTCTTAACTTAACCTGATCCAAACATGAATATCCACGAGTACCAGGGTAAATCCATTCTGCAGGCACACGGTGTGGCTGTCCAGGAAGGATTTGTTGCTGAAACCCCGGAGCAGGCTGCAATGGTAGCTGAAGAACTGAAAAAGAAGTATGGCACGGAAATTTTTGTTATCAAGGCACAGATACATGCCGGAGGCCGGGGCAAGGGCGGAGGGGTGAAGATAGCCAGGTCACCTGAAGAGACGGCAGAGGTTGCATCACGCATGCTGGGGATGACCCTGGTGACTCCCCAGACAGGCCCGGAGGGGAAGGTGGTCCATAAGGTCCTGGTAGCCCGTGATGTCTATTATAAGGGCGAATCGGAGATCAGGGAGTTCTACCTCTCTTTGCTGCTTGACCGCAGGAAGGCATCCTATGTGGTTGTCTACTCCCCCGAGGGAGGAGTGGACATAGAGGAGGTGGCCTCCCGCAACCCTGAAGCCATCTTTACCGAGGTGGTTGACTCCACCTGCTGTCTACATGAGTTCCAGATGAGGACCATAGCTTCAAACCTGGGGCTCCATGGAAAGGCCTACCGCGAGATGGTTACCTTCCTCAAGGGACTATGGGAATCATTTGTCAATTCGGATGCCTCACTGATGGAGATCAACCCGCTCCTTAAAACCAGTGACGATAAAGTGCTGGCTGTTGACTGCAAGGTGATCATTGATGACAATGCCCTTTACCGCCATCCTGAGCTTGTGGCCATGCGTGACCTTAATGAGGAGGACCCCACCGAGGTGGAAGCATCGCAGAGCAATCTAAATTATGTCAAGCTTGACGGGGATGTGGGATGCATGGTCAACGGTGCCGGACTGGCCATGGCTACCATGGATCTCATACAGCTCTCCGGGGGCCGGCCGGCCAACTTCCTTGATGTGGGCGGAGGAGCCAGCCCACAGACAGTGGAGGCAGGCTTCAGGATAATATTGAAGGACCCCAATGTGAAAGCCATCCTGGTGAATATATTCGGTGGCATTGTCAGGTGTGACCGCGTTGCCGCCGGTATCATCGAGGCGTATAAAACCATAGGTGACATAAGTGTCCCGGTAATAGTCAGGCTGCAGGGCACCAATGCAGAAGAGGCCAGGGAGCTGATAGACAGCTCAGGGCTGAGGGTCATTGCCGCGGCCACCTTCAATGACGCAGCTGAAAAAGTGAAGGCTGTCCTTAGTTAGTAAGCCCATTTTTGAACCGTTGATAAATTCATTTCACGGCTGGGGCCTTTCTCCCGGTTTATTCTTAATTTGCCGCCGTTTCATGCCATGAAGTACCTCTACGCTGATATTATCATTCCTGTTGCACTCGAAGGCTTGTTCACCTACAGCATACCTGAGTCCATGAGGAAGGCTTTGCACAGGGGCAGCCTGGTGACAGTGCCTTTCGGAAGAGGCAGCGATTCAACCGGGCTGGTAGTCAGAATACATGATTCAGCCCCGGAGGGAGTAACTCTGAAAGAGATAACAGGGCTGCTGCCGGGTGAGGATTCGGTCAATGACCGGCTCACAGATTTTCTGCTATGGATGGCGGATTATTATATGGCTTACCCGGGCGAGGTGATGAAGGCGGCCATTCCGGCGGCTGAATATCTTCCCGGCCGTCCGATGAAGCGCCGGCGCAGGGAAAAAGAGCGGGAGGAGGATGAAAGTCATCCTCCGGCGGCGCCGGCTGACCTCAATGAAGTCCAGAATGAGGCATATGAACGGATCAGGGAGCTCTTTGCCGCCCGTGAGACGGTTCTCCTTCATGGAGTCACTTCCAGTGGCAAGACAGAGATATATATTCACCTGATGACTGAGCAGATGAAATCAGGGAGGCAGGTGCTGTACATGCTGCCGGAGATAGCTCTGACAACGCAGATCATTGAACGTTTAAGAAGATATTTCGGTAATACCATAGGTGTGTTCCACTCCCGCCTGACACCTGCTGCCCGGCGCAGGGTGTGGAAGGGCGTCAGTGAAGGAAGCCTCAGGGCTGTTCTGGGAGTGAGATCATCTCTCTTTCTTCCCTTCAGGGACCTGGGACTGATCATTGTTGATGAGGAGCATGACTCATCCTACAAGCAGTATGACCCTGCTCCCCGTTACCATGCTCGTGATGCCGCCATGATGCTTGCCCGCCTGCATGGAGGCAAAACCCTCCTGGGATCGGCCACCCCCTCTCTGGAGAGCTATCATAATGCACGGTCAGGCAGATACGGACTCGTTGAGCTGATGACCCGCTATGGCAATGTGATGTTGCCGGAAATGATCATCGCTGACACCAGGAGTACCGGTAAAAAGAGAGGACCGGAAACATACTTCACACCCCGCCTTCTGGAGGCCATAGAGGAAGCCCTCAGCAGAGAGGAGCAGGTAATACTTTTCCAGAACAGGAGAGGCTTTTCGCCATTCCTTATGTGCTCTGAGTGTGGCCATGTGCCGGCATGCACCAACTGCTCGGTGAGCTATACCTACCATAAGAGCATCGGGAGACTGGTCTGCCATTACTGCGGAAAGAGCGTAAGGCTCCCGTCGGTGTGCCCTGAATGCGGTTCAACAGGTCTTACAACAAGGGGTTTCGGCACTGAGAAGATCGAAGAGGAGATCAGGCTGCTGTTCCCCTCAGCCAGGGTTGCACGGATGGACCAGGATACCGTAAGGAACAGAAATGCAGCCTCGGGGATACTGGGCAACTTCGCCGCAGGCGAGACAGACATACTGATAGGTACGCAGATGATCTCCAAGGGGCTTGATTTTGAGAAGCTGACAGTTGTGGGGATACTTGATGCCGACAACATGATGCACTTCCCTGATTTCAGGGCGCATGAGCGAAGCTTTCAGCTCATAGCCCAGGTAAGCGGACGGGCAGGGAGAAGGACCAGGAGGGGTAAGGTGATAATACAGACTGCTGACCCTGCCAACCCGATCCTGAGGCAGGTGCTGAAAAACGATTTCCGGTCAATGAGCGGATCACAGCTTGAAGAGCGGTCGCTCTTCGGCTATCCGCCCTTCGCCAGGATAATCAGGATAGCCATCAAACACCGTGATCAGCAGGAACTTAATATTTCCGCAGCCAGGCTGGCCGAAAACCTCCGCAGGCACCTGGGCAGCATAGTGCTGGGCCCCGAATTCCCGCAGGTGATGCAGGTCCAGAAATGGTATATCAAGAATATAATGATAAAGATAGGCGCCGGCCTGTCCCAGTCAAAGGTTAAAGAGATCATACGGCGTGAGACTGAAAACGAGCTGAAAGTCCCCAGAAGGGGACTGCTCAGGATACAGGCTGATGTGGACCCTCAGTGAACTGCTGTTGCCCTTATCCATTAAAAGCTTATTTTTACAGGTTTAAAACCGGCTGACTGAAGATTACATGAACAGGAGAGCCCGACAAAGGAACGGATTGCCCGGTTTCAGGCAGACAGGTTTCAACTCAAAAGAATAACTTGTAGATTGATGAAAATAGAGGTATCAAACGGTGAGATTGCAGACAAGCTGACGATCATTGAGCTCAAGCTCGGGAGGATAAGTGATCCGGATAAGCTCACCAACCTGCGGAAGGAACATGCCATACTTGAGAAGGCCCTGGCGGGATTCATGGAGAAGAGTGACCCTCTCTACCTGGAGCTCTACAGGGTAAATTCCGATTTGTGGGAGATAGAGGATCACATTAGAGACCTGGAGAGGAAGAAGGATTTCGGCAGGGAATTCATTGAGACAGCAAGGTCAGTCTATTTCAGGAATGATCTTCGTTCAGAGATCAAGAGAAAGATTAACCTGGTGACCGGATCCGGACTGATTGAGGAGAAATCTTACGAAAAGTATTGAGATGAGTCTTCTTGTTATACGCACATCATCCATGGGTGATGTGATAATGACTCTGCCCCTGCTGCGGTCATTTGCCTCAGCTTATCCGGATGAAGAACTGGTCTTTGTCACCAAGAAGCCTTTTGACCATTTTGTATCCGATAACACCGGTATCAGGGTTTTTCTTTCCGATCACCACGGCAGGCATCGGGGGCTGGGCGGGCTGTATCGCCTGTGGAGGGAGTTGCGTGCCCATTACAATATTACTGCCATTGCTGATCTTCATGACGTCATCAGATCGAAGATTGTTCGAACCCTGTTTCGCCTTGATGGCTGCCGTATTGCGGTGATAGACAAGGAGCGGGCGCTCAGGCGCAGGCTGGTCCGGGGGAGGCTGTCCGCACCAATTACCCATACCGTTGAGCGATACAGAGCTGTCTTTGCCCGTGCCGGCTACCCGTTGGATAGCCTTCCCGGACCCTGGCTGAAACCATCACCGGCGGGTAGTAAGGAGGCTTCAGCGCAGGCCGAAGGTAAGGTCAGGCCGCTGATAGGAGTGGCGCCTCTTGCCAGGCACCGGCTGAAGATGTGGCCTGCAGACCGCATGGAGGCCATGCTCAGGATGCTCTCTGCCCACTGTGAATGCACAATCTTCCTCTTCGGCAGTCCTGATGAGGCATCAACAATAAGCGAGATGGCCTCCAGGGTGCCCGGAGCAATACCTGTGGCAGGCACAATCAGCCTTGAAGGTGAGATAGCCCTTATCTCACAGCTTACCCTGATGGTGGCCATGGACTCCTCCAACATGCACCTCGCTGCCATGCTGGGAGTGGATACACTCTCCATCTGGGGAGCCACACACCCCAGAGCAGGATTCAGCGCATGGGGCATGCCTGAAGAAAACCAGATACAGATACCCGATACCCAACTTACATGCAGACCATGTACTATCTACGGCAAAGGAGAATGCCGGCGTGGTGATCTTGCATGCCTCGAATGGATTACCCCGGAGATGGTGCTTAAAAGAGTACTTGACAGGTTGAAAAGAGAGTAAATGAAAGATTTGATTAACAAAAATCTATCGCAAAGAGCAATTGCAGCCCTGATCATATCAGTGGCGCTGTTGTCGTCATGCCTTAGGAACAATCATTCTGCAGAAATGCAGTATGAGCCTGTTGACCTCGTAAGTACCCTTATGGGAACAGATTCAGAGTATCTTCTTTCACACGGCAATACATACCCGGCTGTGGCACTGCCCTTCGGAATGAATTTCTGGACCCCTCAGACACGTAAGAACGGTGATGGATGGGCATATACATATGATGATCACATGATAGCGGGCATCAAGCAGACACATCAGCCCAGCCCGTGGATAAATGATTACGCAGCCTTCTCACTCATGCCCGTCATTGGCGGCAACAGGCTGACCGTGGAACAACGTGCATCATGGTTCTCACATAAGGCCGAGGTGGCAAAGCCTTATTATTACAGCGTCTACCTGGCCGACTACGATATCACTGCCGAGGTGACCCCCACTGAAAGGGCGGCATTCTTCCGGTTTACTTTCCCGGAAAGCGACTCTTCAGCGGTGGTGATCGACGCCTTTGCCGGGGGCTCCATGGTTAAAATAAGCCCTGAGAAGAGGATGGTGGCTGGCTATTGCAGGAACAACCATGGGGGAGTGCCTGAAAACTTCCATAATTACTTCGTCATAGAGTTTGACCGGCCGTTTGATTTCTGGTCAGTGGCACTGGATGGCGACCGGGAGGCGGGAGGCAAGTCAGGGGAGGGTGATCATGCGCAGGCTGTCATAGGATTCAAAACAAAAAGAGGAGAGGTCATTACAGCCAGGGTGGCATCATCCTTTATCTCGCCGGAGCAGGCAATCATAAACATGGAGAGAGAGACGGGCAGTATGAGCTTTGATGACGTCAGCAATGCGGGCAGGGAGAGATGGAACAGTGAACTGGGCCGCATAAAGGTTGAGGGTGGCACAGATGACCAGCTACGCACCTTTTATTCAACCCTTTACCGCACGATACTCTTTCCGCGAATGTTCTTCGAGTATGACAGTGCAGGCAACATTATGCACTATAGCCCGTACAACGGAGAGATATTGCCGGGCAGACTCTTTACTGACAACGGATTCTGGGATACATTCCGTGCCGCCATGCCGCTGGTGACACTGATGTATCCGGAGATGAGCTCCCATATCATGGAAGGGCTGGTAAATGCATACCTTGAGAGCGGATGGCTTCCCGAGTGGGCCAGTCCCGGACACCGCAACTGCATGATAGGAAGCAACTCAGCGTCACTGATTGCTGATGCCTACCTGAAAGGTATCAGAGGTTATGATATTGATACATTGTGGAATGCCCTTATCAGGAACACACAAGGGCATGGCCCGGTGCATTCCGTGGGCAGATACGGTGCCGGATACTACAATAGCCTCGGATATGTTCCCTATGATGCAGGCATAAATGAGAATGTGGCACGGACACTTGAGTATGCATATGCCGACTGGTGCCTGTGGATGCTGGCACAGGCGCTTGACAGGCCCCGGGAGGAGATTGAGCTCTTTGCAACCCGGGCGCTTAACTACAGGAATGTATATGATCATCAGAGCAAGCTGATGAGGGGACGGAACCTTGACGGCTCCTTTCAGTCGCCTTTCAGCCCCTACAAATGGGGTGATGCCTTTACCGAGGGCAACAGCTGGCACTATACCTGGAGCGTATTTCATGACGTGGCAGGGCTGGCAGAGCTTATGGGAGGAGAAAGAGAGATGGCACGCATGCTCGACTCCGTTTTTGTTGTGCCGCCGCTGTTTGATGACTCCTATTATGGCTTCCCCATACATGAGATACGTGAGATGCAGGTGATGAACATGGGCAACTATGCTCACGGCAACCAGCCAGTCCAGCATATGATCTACCTTTACAACTATACTCCCGAACCATGGAAGGCACAGGCGAGGGTACGAGAGGTGATGGACAGGCTGTACAACTATACTCCTGACGGTTACTGCGGTGACGAGGACAACGGTCAGACCTCGGCATGGTATGTCTTCAGTGCCCTGGGCTTTTATCCCGTCACTCCCGGCACCGGGGAGTATGTGCTTGGCTCTCCGCTCTTCAGGAAAGCCACGGTGACTTTTGCTGACGGGAAGGAGCTGGTGATAGAAGCACCAGGAAACAGCAGTCAGAACATCTATGTGAAAGAAGCATGGTTGAATAGCAGGCGTCTGGAAGTTAATTACGTAACCCACGAACAACTAACTGCCGGCGGCACCCTGGAGTTTGTCATGAGCCACGAGCCTGAGCGCGAGCGTGGCACAGGAATATCAGCAAGACCGTATTCCATGAGCAGTCACAGAGAACAAATCAAAGAAGACCAGAGATAATATGGCCACACTCAGCTTAAAGGGCATCTTCCCGCCACTGCCAACATCCTTTGACAGGGATGAGAACCTGGTGGCTGACAGGATCAGGTTCAACATAGAGAAGCTCTCGGCATATAATCTGGCGGGTTTCCTTATACTTGGTTCCAACGGTGAGCAGGTGATGCTTTCAACCACCGAGAGGATAGAGGCCGTGGCTGCCGCCAGGGAGGCGCTGCCGGAAGGCCGCCTGCTGCTGGCAGGCACCGGATGTCCGTCGACCCGTGAGACCATCTCCCTTACCAGGGCTGTGGCCGGAGAGGGCGCTCACGCTGTTCTGGTGATCAATCCCTCGTATTACAGGGGAAACATGAACCATGACGAGCTGGTGAGGCATTATCATGATGTGGCTGACGCCTCACCGGTACCGGTGCTGGTCTATAATATGCCGGCAAACACAGGTATTGATATGACTGCGCGCATGATCATTGCCATGGCTGAGCACCCCAATATTATAGGGTTAAAGGAGTCAGGAGGCAATGTGGCCAAGATGGGTGAGATCCTGGGCAATGTCAGGCCCGGATTCCAGGTGCTTGCCGGCGGGGCCGGCTTCCTGCTACCGGCCCTTTCTGTGGGTGCCGCGGGCGGCATCCTGGCCGCTGCAAACATTGCTCCAGGGCACTGCCTGGATATCTTCAATGCATTTGCTGCCGGTGACATCGCACGTGCCAGGGAGCTGCAGCAACGCATCATTCCTCTGAATGCTGCCGTGACGGCCCGCTGGGGCGCGCCTGCCCTGAAGGCTGCAATGGATGAACTCGGGCTATATGGAGGGCATGTCAGGAGACCCCTGCTGCCGCTGGATGATAAGACAACAAAAGAGCTTCTTGACCTGATGAGGAGTGATGGACTTGATCTTTACAGGCAAATAAAATAACAGGCTATGAAAGGAAGAAAACTATTGATGATACCCGGTCCGATAGAGTTTGAACCGGAGGTGATGATGGCCGTCGGAGTGCCGACAACCAGCCATGTGGCGCCTGACTTCATTGAAACATTCGGCAGGGCGCTGGAGATGATGAGAGAGGTGTGGCTGGCTCCTTCGGGTCAGCCTTTCATCATGGCAGGCAGCGGCACGCTTGCAATGGATATGGCCGGTGCAAACCTGATTGAGCCGGGTGACAGAGTACTGGTGATATCAACGGGCTATTTCGGGGAGAGATATGCAGAGCTGCTGAAACGTTACGGCGCCACGGTAACAATACTTACAGCCCCCACAGGCGATGTGGTCAGCCCGGTGGCTGTGGAGGAGGAACTGAAAAGATCGCGGTACAAGCTGATGACCTTTACCCATGTTGACACCTCAACCGCCGTCAGGGTGGACCCGGAGCCGCTGTCAGCACTGGGAGACAAATACGGAGTTATCACTGTTCTTGACGGGGTATGCTCTGTGGCCGGCGAAGAGATAAAACAGGAAGAGTGGAAGACTGATGTTGTTCTTACAGCCTCGCAAAAGGCTGTGGGAGTGCCCCCGGGACTGGCCCTGATGGTAGTATCAGAGCGTGCCATGGAGGCATGGAGTAAACGGAAGAGCCCGGTGGGAAGTTATTACAGCGACTGGACCCACTGGCTGCCGGTGATGAAAGCCTACGAGGAGAGGCGCCCCGCATACTTCGGCACCCCGGCAGTGAACCTGATATGCGGTCTTGAGGTGAGTCTCAGACTGATTCTGAAGGAGGGAATGGAGGCCAGGTTCAGAAGGCACAGGGAGCGAGGCGCTGCATTCCGCGAAGCAATCAGGGAGATGGGGATGAGGATGATTCCCGTCAGCGAGGAGGTGAGCGCCAACACGCTCTCGGCACCATTCTATCCCGACGGTGTAAGCGGAAAACAGTTTATGAAGGCTATGGCTTCATCAGGTGTGATAGTGGCAGGCGGACTGCTCCCGGAAATAAAGGATGATTATTTCAGGGTGGGACACATGGGATCAGTCAGCCGTGGAGACATACTGGCCACTGTTGATGCGATAGCCGGAGCCCTGTCAGCATGCGGCTACAGGAAATGACTTAAATTTGTTATAGTCTTACACATATAAAAAATAGCAGAAACATGTCACTTACAGAGAAAATTGCCGGAGACCTGATGGCGGCCATGAAGGCGCAGGACAAGAAGGTCCTTGAAGCACTCAGGGCGGCGAAGACTGCCTTTATCCTGGCAAGGTCAGAGAGAGGGCAGGATGCAGTACTGGGTGAAGAGGAGGAGATAAAGATCATCCGTAAGCTCGTTAAACAGAGAAGAGAGTCGGCTGCCATCTACAGAGAGCAGAACCGGCCTGATCTCTATGAGAAGGAGGAGAGTGAAGCAGCGGTGCTTGAGGCATACCTTCCTGCAGCAATGAGCAACCAGGAGCTTGAGACTGTGGTTAAGGAGATAATCAGCCGTGTAGGGGCCAGGGGCCCCTCAGACATGGGAAGGGTTATGGGTATTGCCACGAAGGAACTGGCGGGCAGGGCCGAAGGCCGTGAGATATCTGCAAAGGTTAAACAGCTGCTTGGCTGAGCTGTTCCAGGCCCGCTATCCTGGTTACGGCCAGCCAGCCGGTCATGTGCCCGTGCTGCCGTGCCGTTGCTCTTTTCGCATTCAGCCCTCTTCAGCACCAGGCGACGCATCGTTGTTCCTTTCGCATTCAAGCATCTTCAGTATGCGGCGCCGCTTGGCAACCAGGTCTGTGAGCTCTATCAGCATGTCAGCATTGACCTGCATGGCCATGGGAATCACATACTTCTCCGTCTGGTCAAGGTAGTCAGATATCTTCTGTTCTGACTGAATATCACGATGCAGGTCGGTGAGATTGCTTATCCGGTCAGCACATTTGAGGAGCATGGCATTGCGTGAACCGTACTCCAAAAGACGTTGCAGGTAACGTTCCTTTGACTCATCCTTCCTCCTGGTGACTTCCAGAACCAGCCTGACAACATCATCACCATCACTGTCAATCCACCTGATCTCGTCTACCTGCGTCTCAGGCAGGTCTTCAAGAAGGTCATGCAGTAAAGAGGCTTTCAGCAAAATACTGTTGGTGAAAAACTTATAGTCGAGAAGTATGCCCAGGGTTGAGAAACAGTGACGGAACTGGTTTCCTCCAACCTCCCTCTGCACGCTTATCAGGGCTGTTGCCTTCAGTATATATGGGGCGAGCACCAGATTCTTCAGTATCTCCAGGGTAGTCATAAAAGCGGGTTAAAAACCCTAAAATTAAATATCTCATTGTTTCTACCATGTTATGACATCATACTAATTATGAACAGTCTGTCCACAATATCAACCGCTATTCAGTGCTGCCGGGCCTGGTTCCGTATGGTTATACTGATGTTTTATAACCTGAGCATGACTGGTCATGTAGCGATTCCCGGCACATATGAATGATGTATCAGGTAATCATGGATAAAGCAGTCTGACGGTCCATCCCTGGTCATTCTCGTTTCTGGAATACAATATCCTGTCGTGCAGGCGATGTTCCCTGCCCTGCCAGAACTCCATGTAATCGGGTTCCAGAAGATATCCTCCCCAGTGCGGTGGTCTTGGGACGGGACGGTCGCGGTACTGCTCATCTGTCTCGCGTGCTTTCCGTTCCAGGAGCTCTCTGCTCTCAAGGAACCGGCTCTGCTGTGATGCGACGGCACTGATCTGGCTCTCCCGGGGCCGGCTTCTGAAGTAGGCGTCAGACTCCTCCGCAGGCAGCCTTGATACACGTCCGCCGATTCTTACCTGTCTGTAGAGCTCGTTCCAGAAGAAGGTCATTGCAGCGTGGCTGTTCTGTTCCAGTTCATCACCTTTCCGACTGCCGTAACTGGTAAAAAAGGTGAATCCCAGCCGGCTGAAGTCGCGCAGCAGTACAATCCTTCCCGATGGTTTTCCGGAAGAATCTGCTGTTGCCAGGTGCAGGGCGTTAGGGTCCCTGATCTCTCTGGCGATGGCATCCTCCAACCATTTTCCGAATTGGTCTGCAGGGTCATCTGCAAAATCAGAAAGATCAAGACCTTCACCGTGGTACTCACTCCTCATCAGGGTGGTCATTCTACGAATTGAATTCATTGGATGTTCAGTGCTTGATGTGACTACTGAATAACACTTTATGCAGAATTATGTTTACTTTATGCCGGTGGTTCTCATTTATATGAAAATGTTACCTTTGTTCGTGAAAAAATAAAGAGTATGTTTTTTAGACGCATTCTGCCTATTATCGCACTGATAGTATCAGTGGCACTGCCAACGGCAGTCAGTGCACAGGTCCCCGTAGAGGTGTCAGATGAGAAAGTCGTTACTGACGGCAGGGTTTTTTATATGCATGAAGTGCAGAAGAACCAGACCCTTTATTCCATCTCGCGTGCTTACAGGGTTTCTATAGATGCCATCACACGTGAGAATGTCATTCCACCCAATGGCATTCAGACAGGACAGATCCTGAGGATACCGGGCTCAGGGCAACAGGCTGTTCCCACAGCACAGCCGCGTCCGGCTGTACAGCAACCGGCTGCACCTGCTCAATCACGTCCGGCAGCATCGCCATCACGGTCACAGGGCTCTCTGGCTGATGTACAGATGAGTGACGGCACCTGGATCAGGATAGCGGATGAAAAGATAGTCTCAGGAGGAAGGACATACTACATGCACAGAATTGAGAAAGGGCAGACTCTCTATTCGATAGCAAAGGCGTACAAGGTAACCATTCTTGATATTGATCGTGAAAATTCTATTCCGCCCGGTGGCATAAGGGAAGGACAGGTATTGAAGATCCCGGCTGCAACGGCTCTCACAGTCATTGAGGAGAGAGATATTCCTGATCAGGCTTCAGCCCGTCCTGAAAGATCGGAGGCAGCAGGTGCAGGCAGAGAGGTTACAGCTGAGGGAACAGTAGTGCCCCGTCAGGAGACGCAATTGCCCCGTCAGGAGACACAGTTGCCCCGTCAGGAACAGCCTGCAGCAAAACCTGACGAAGCTGCCACGAAGGATAATATGGCAGACAAGCCCGCAGAAGCTGAGAAGAAGGCTGAGGTGAAGCCTGCCGCCAAGGTTAAGGCACAGCCTGAATCGAGGCAACAGGCTGAGACACAGCAGCAGACACCTGTCACCTCACAGAGTCAGGAGAAACCAAAGCCTGATCAGCCCGTAAAGAAGAAGATCCACAAGGTCCAGAAGGGCGAGTCACTCTCTGATATAGCAAAGAAATACGGCATTACCGTCCAGGAGCTCAAGCAGGCCAATAAGGGAGTGATTTTCGCGATGCCTGACATGCGCCTGGTGATCCCTGTCAGGGAGGAAGAATAGCACTGCAGCCTTTGTTTCGCTATGCGTTTGATTGTTCCGGCAACCTTCCTTCTTCAGGAAGGTATTGTCACCGTGAACTTGCTTCCTTTACCGGGGGCGCTCTCCACGGTGATATTGCCTCCGTAAAGATCAATCATTTTTCTGGCTATTGAAAGTCCGAGGCCGCTTCCGGATATATTCTTCGTCTCACTGGTCCTTATCCTTACAAAATCCTCAAACAGCTTCCCCTGGTCCTCGGTGTTGATGCCAATTCCAGTATCTTCTACAATGATACGCCAGATGTTATCCGTTCTTGAGATAGAAATAAACACTTCACCTCTGTCATGGTTGTATTTTATTGCATTGGAGACCAGGTTGCTCAGAATGATCTCCATCTCACTCCGGTCAGCCCTTATAAAGCAGTTCTCCGGTATGTCAGCATGAATTTTCACGCTCTTCTGTCTTGCCATTGGCTCAACAGTGTCTATGACACTTTTAGCCACCTCGTGCAGGTCAATATTAGTGACATGGCGGTTTTTCTGCCCTGCCTCTATCTTCGTCAGGTCTATCAGGTCAGTTATAAGCGCACGCATTCCCTTCAGCCTCTCCATGCACCTCTCAAGCATGCCCCTGTAATCTTCAACCGAGTCGCCCGCCTGCTTGTCAAGAATAATCCTTACGTAACCTTCTACTGCGTTGATGGGCGATTTAAGCTCATGAGATAGAACTGACAGGAACTGGAACTGGCTCTCCCTGCCTTCCCTGCTCATCTGGCTTGTCATGCGTTTGAGAAATAGGTTCTTGGTAATGCCCTCAACCGCAGTTCTCAGTTCCTGGGGGGTAAAGGGTTTGGGCATGAAACTGTGCGCTCCCATGGTTGTGGCTTTGACAGCCAGATCCAGTGAGGCATAGGATGTGATCATCATCACTGCGGCGTCATACTTCTTTTCCCTGATATATTCCAGGACCTCTATGCCATCTATGCCAGGCAGCTTGTTGTCAAGCAGTATTATATCAACGGGAGTGCCGTCAATTATCTCCAGGGCCTGTTCACCGCTCTCGGCTGTCAGGATCTCGTAGGTGAAGTCATCATCAAGGAAGGGGTAACTGACCGAGAAGTTTCTCATCACCCTCTCGGTTCCTGATCTTATACCTGGTTCGTCATCAACAACCAACAGATTGAGTACGCTCATACTTTAATAAGATAAATATTCAGATTCTGATAAATATAGCGAATTATTCAAAGAATATGGCTATCACAGCCTGTTAACTGACCCTTGCCGGACACTGAGAAAGGGGCTGGCATCCCGCATTAAAGCCGGCGGTCTGTTTCTAAAGGTTATTGATAGCATCAAAATCGTTAAATTAGTGGATAAAACATTTTAACAATGAGTGATTTTAACATGCTGATAGATGAGCTGGTCAAGTTCCGCGATGCGAGGCAGTGGAAGCAGTTTCACAATACAAAGGACCTTGCCCTGGCGCTGTCAATTGAGGCTGCGGAGCTGAATGAACTTTTCCTGTGGAAGCCGATTGAGGAGTGCGAGAAGGTAGACCGCGAAAGGCTGAAAGAGGAGCTTGCCGATGTATTTGCCTACAGCCTTCTGCTGGCTGGTAAACATGACCTTGATGTGAAGGAGATAGTCCTGGAAAAGATCAGGAAGAACAATGAGAAATATCCGGTTGACAGGTCAAAGGGTTCTGCAAGAAAATACAATGAGCTGTGACCTCCTGAGAGCCATCCGTAAAAGTGCAAATTCCGAAATGACTGAACTATGATTAAACTGATCAAGGGTGACATTACGAAAATCCCGGCTGACGCCATAGTCAACGCGGCAAATTCGTCGCTTCTTGGCGGGGGAGGTGTTGACGGGGCAATTCACAGGGCCGGCGGTGAAGCTATCCTCAGAGAATGCAGGAAGATTGCTGAAAGGCAGGGTGGCTGTCCTCCGGGTGAGGCAGTGATAACTACGGCCGGAAAGTTACCGGCTAAATATGTTATCCATACCGTCGGGCCGGTATGGCATGGTGGCATGAAGAATGAAGATCAGCTGCTCTCAGATGCATACACCAATTCATTGAAACTTGCGGTTGAGAACGGGGTAAAAACAATAGCGTTTCCGAATATCAGCACCGGGGTCTACGGCTTCCCGAAAGAAAGGGCGGCCAGGTTAGCAATCGAAGCAGTCAGAAAGTTTCTGAAATCTGATGAGACAATCAGGGAGGTGATCTTCGTTTGTTTTGACCTGGAGAACTACGTAATATATGAGAGGCTGCTGAATGTCTGAGCATTGTTTTTTCATAAAATAATCACAGCGAAAAATTAAGGGAATTCTGAAGGAGGGAATTGAAAAATCCCCACATTTGGAGTCTGATCAAAACCTGTAGACAATGAGAAGCCCTGAAAGTTTAAGAAGGAAAATAGAGATGGAGGAAAGAAGTCCTGTGACAAAAGCGACTCCTTCCGGAACAGCAACAATAAAGGTGGGGGATGATTCAAACTCAAGTGAGATACTTGTGTTTACTTCTCTCTGTAATGTTTATAAAGTTCAGAAGAAGGAACTTACGGACAAAATACAGGCGCTTCAGAAGATTGATACCGAACCAGGGGAAAGACCAGTATATCTTACCGGAGAAAAGAGGTACAAGGGCTTTCTGATAGTGGCATTTGAAAATGGCAAGGTTGGGAAGATATCCATGGAAAGTTTTAAAACCGAGTACACAAGGAAAAAACTGAGGAATGCCTTCAATGGTGAATCTCGCCTTGTTTTTATTGAACTCATCGGGCATGATATTGACCTGGTTGTCATGAGCAGCATCAAAAAGGTTGTTTTGTTCAACACCTCTCTGATCAATGTGGTGGATAGCAGGACAACAAAGGGTGTTCAGGTGTTGAAACCCAAGGATGGCAGCGTGATGATAAGGGTTAACAGGCTTGAAAACACAAAACTGGCTGATCCTGAGTATTACCGAAGGAGTGATTCACTTAATGCAATCGGGTTTTATCTGAAGCCGGGAGATGAGATCTGATTACCGGCCGACTTCCTGCGGGCAATCTGACAGAGAGGAAGCCTCGCTTGCACTTCGCTGATGCCGTGTTTTGTTTCTCCGTATGCCCGGAACCAATGTTTCGCCGCGCAGAAAAAATTAAGCCTGCCACACCAGAAGGCGTGGACAGGCTTTTAATTATGTCGGGGTGATGTGACTCGAACACACGACCCCTACGTCCCGAACGTAGTACGCTACCAACTGCGCTACACCCCGATACGGCTTCATTATCCGCCAATCGTCGGAATAGGAGGCCTCCCTGAAAAAAATCAGGTTCGCAAAAATAATAAAATTTTCGTGCTGAAGGAACTTTTTGATTATTTAAGAGTCAGCTCGGCTATCTTACGATGCAGGTCGCTGCTGCTCACCGGTTTGGGCAGGTAGTCGGTGCATCCGGCATCAATGGCCCTGGTACGGTCATCGGGGAAAGCATATGCTGTTACCGCCACTATAGGTAGTTTCAGAAACGCCTCCTCAGTCCTTAGCCTGCGGGTGAGAGAGAGGCCATCCTCATCTCCTTTCAGAGAGATATCCATAAGCACCATGTCGAAGGTTCTCTCATGCAGCAGGTCCCATGCGTCTGCAGCGGACTCGGCCACTGCCGTGTCATACATACCGGCCAGCAGCTTGGTGAAGTAGAGCTGGCTGTGCGGATCGTCCTCCACAATGAGCACAGCTTTGCGTCTTGGTGATGACGGGTCCTTCATATCTTTTTTAATTTGTACGATGTAGATCCCAGTTTAATTTTCTCCCCGTGAAGCAGGGCAGTGTTCCAGTCTGTATTTCCATGTGCCATCCGGAACTTGTCTGCTCCGCTCATATCAATCTTTTTATCCTTCTCCCGCAAATGCCATGCCGCAGGTGCTGCCACCACCATATCGGCGCATGCTTTGTCAAGGGCCACCGGATCAGTTGAGGCCGCTATGCCTATGTCCGGCACCAGTGGAAGGTCATTGTGACCCCAGCAGTCGCAATCGGGTGAGACATCCATAATAAAGTTAATGTGCAGAGCCGGTTTGTCTTTCACAGCTGCGTATGAATACTCGGCTATTTTCTTGCTCAGGGTATCACCCTCGGAGCTCCATTGCACCCTGGCGGCGTCATACTGGCAGACAGCAATGCACTGACCGCAGCCGGTACACTTGTCGGTGTCAATGCATGCCTTTCTTTCCTCATCCAGGTGCACTGCATCATGTGCGCAGTTAATGACGCACAGGTTGCAGCCGGTACAGTTTTTCCTGCAGATGACGGGCGGGTTGCCGGAGTGTTGGAAGAGCTTCCCGCCCACCGAGGCGCATCCCATCCCCAGGTTCTTCAATGCACCGCCGAAACCGGTCTGTTCGTGCCCCTTGAAGTGATTCATCGAGATGATGATGTCAGCATCGGCTATGGCTGTGCCGATCATCGCCCTGAGCGTATATTCGAGGTTTACCTCTATCTCACGATAGTCAGTGCCCTTGACGCCGTCACCGATGATGACATGGCATCCCGCACCGAATGGATTATAACCGTTTTTGTATGCAGCTTCAAGATGGTCCGGAGCATTTGAACGCTCCCCGTGATACAGGGTGTTGCAGTCAGTCAGATAGGGTTTGCCTCCCTTTTCCCGGACCATGGATACTATCCTGGCGGCGAAATTTGGCCTCAGGTATGCCAGGTTGCCCGGCTCGCCGAAATGGATCTTTATGGCTGTCATCTTGCGGTTGAAATCAATCTTTTCAAATCCGGCAGCCCTGACCAGCCTTTCAAGCTTCTTCAGAAGATTGAGTGAGGGCGTGGCATGCAGATCGGTGAAATATACCTCAGAAGGTTCCATCTGATAATAAACGTTGGCCGTCAGACATTAAGTATGTCAATGATGTCTACCAGGTGCTGGTTGAGTCCCTTATGCTGCTTTATTGCTTTTCTGAAGGGCACGAGCACTATCTCATCGCTCTGCAGTCCTACCATAACGCTCTGCTGTCCGTCGAGCAGCGCTTCCACGGCGGCGTTACCCAGTCTGCTGGCATTGACCCTGTCAAGAGCCGAGGGTGATCCGCCCCTCTGCAGGTGTCCCAGGATGGCCACCCTCACCTCATAGCCTTTCAGCTGTGGTTTAAGCCTTTCAGCCAGGGCTATGGCTCCTCCCTCTTCATCACCTTCGGCCACAATGATAATATTGCTTGATTTCTTTCTCTTGTTGCCGGTCTCAATCATCTTTGTTATGTCGCGTGCTTCTCCCTTTATCTCTGGCATAATGATGGCTTCGGCCCCGCTGGCAATGCCGCTGTAAAGAGCAATGTGACCTGCCTCGGCACCCATAACTTCAACGAAGAACATCCGGTTGAGGGCACTGGCTGTATCACGTATTTTGTCAACGGCCTCTACTACCGTGTTAAGTGCGGTGTCATAGCCTATTGTATAGTCGGTACCGTAGATATCATTGTCTATTGTTCCGGGCACACCCACGAAGGGGATATTGTACTCCTCATTAAACACGCCGGCACCCTTGAACGAACCGTCACCGCCGATAACTACAACCCCGTCTATGCCTGCTGCTTTCAGGTTATCATAGGCCACCTTTCTGCCCTCGGGGGTTCTGAAGGCCTCGCATCTGGCTGTTTTCAGTATGGTGCCTCCGCGCTGTATGGTATCTGATACCGTATGGGCGTACAGCGGTTTGAAATTCGCATTGATCATCCCCATGTAGCCGTGCCTTATACCAACCACCTCGAGCCCGTTATATATTGCAGTTCGTGTTACAGCGCGAATGGCTGCATTCATGCCGGGAGCGTCACCACCCGATGTGAGAACGCCTATCTTATTAATTTTAGCCATTGTGGAAATAATTTATTTGACGGTGCGAAATTACTACAATTTCAGGCATTATCAATCTGTGGCATGAACAATATCAAAACCCCTCAACAATTTCGGCAACCTCATGAATCAGCCACCTTGGGGTTGAAGTTGCTCCGCACACACCGGCGCTGGCGGCATCCCTGAACCAATCCCTGTTCAGTTCTCCAGGTGATGAGATGAAGTGGGATCGTGGATTTTCCTTCAGGCACACCTCGAAGAGCATCCGCCCGTTGGAACTTTTTTTACCGCTGACGAAAATTATTACGTCATGCTGCTGTGCGAATTCCCTGAGTCTGGGTTCCCTTCCCGACACCTGCCTGCAGATGGTGTTATGCACCTTCAGCGTATTGCCGGGATGATCCTTTGACTGCTTCTCCAGGTTCAGCCTGATTATCTCTGCAACCACCTCATACTGTACCTTGCTCTTGGTGGTCTGTGAGAATAGGAAGACAGGCCTGGTGTAATCAATCCTGCCAAGATCCCCTTTGCCTGTGACAAGGATACCCCTGGGGCCTGCAGCACCCATCAGTCCTATTACCTCGGCATGCCCCTCTTTTCCGAAAATAACTATCTGTCCCTTCTCTTCGCGGGCAAGATCAGCCACCTTTTTTATCTTCTCCTGCATGGAGTGAACAATGGGGCAGGTGGCATCAATTATTGTGATATTGTTTTCTGCGGCCTTAAGGTAGGTTGATGGCGGCTCGCCATGCGCCCTGATAAGGACTTTACCATCGCGCAGCTTCTCAAACTCATCATGTGTAATGGTTACCATACCCAGTGCGGTGAGTCTGGCGACCTCCAGATCATTATGAACTATCTCCCCGAGGCAATAGACTGTTTCTCCCTCCTTCAGGGCGTTCTCAGCTATCGCCACGGCGTTCTCCACCCCGAAGCAGAATCCTGATCCCTGTTCAACGTCAACTTTCATCTGTTCTCTTTTTATAAAGTTTCCTGAACCATATTATCTGTTCCTCCGGGGTCATGTCACTGTTATCCAGCTCAACCGCATCATCTGCTTTCCGGAGCGGACTGGCCTCTCTTGAGGAATCTATCCGGTCACGCTCCGTAATATTTCTCATGACCGCACCGAAGTCGGCCGGCATTCCCTTGCTAACCAGTTCAAGGTAGCGTCTCTGTGCCCTTACCTCCGGGCGTGCGGTCATGAATATTTTCAGTTCGGCATCAGGGAAGACCACGGTTCCTATGTCACGGCCATCCATCACCACTCCTCCGCCTTTGCCCATTGCCCGCTGCAGTTCAACGAGTCTGGCCCTGACACCTGCTATGGTACTGACGGGGCTCACATTGTCAGACACCTCGCGGTCACGTATCTCCCTTTCCACCTTTTCGCCGTTGAGATAGGTGGCTGAGAAGCCTGTCTCGCGGTCAGGCTTGAAGGTGATGGTTATCTCCGGCATCACCTCCAGTATCCGTTGTTCATCGGCCACACCCCCTGCAACCAGTCCGCGGCGCAGGGCGAAGAGGGTGACGGCCCTGTACATGGCGCCTGAGTCGATATAGACATAGCCCAGCTCCGTGGCTATCGCTTTCGCGAAGGTGCTCTTGCCGCATGATGAGTAACCGTCAACAGTAATGATTATCTTCTTTTTCCTTTTTTTCATTCTCTGTGTACTCTAAAACGATATAAACTTCTTTAAGGTTCACTCAGGGGTGTTTCCAAAAATCTTCTCCGGTCTCAGCGTCAGGGTGAAGTGACTTGCTCCCCCTGCAGGATGGAAGGAGTCATACCCCCATGCCAGCTCAAAGGCCTTCAGACGGATACCGAACCCTGCCGTGAAGCCGGCCATGCCGGTGCGCTGATCCGTACGCATCTCCGCCCGGCGCTGGTAGTTCAGCCCGGCACCAATCCAGAACGACTCGGAGGGGATGAGCTCTGCACCGAACACCAGGTGCCGCAAAAGGTCATCCCCGAAACCGCCCGGCATATTATCATCTTCAGTATCATAATCGTATGTCATATCAGGCTTTTCCAGGTGCCTTACTGTCAGTGAGAAGCTGAAGGGTGCGTGGGCAAGCCTCTTGGTGGCGCCGGCGATAATCTCAAAGGGGAGGGGCTCTCCTCCCTGTCCCGTGTAACTCCTGATCTGAAAGCCGGCATTGCGAATGACAAGGCCGGCATCAAGCAACAGTGCTTCATTATGATAGGAAGCGCCTATATCCATGCATATGCCGGCAGAAAAATAGCGTTCCAGGTGTGAGAGCACCGGCTTGAGATTGATACCGGCAGTGAAGGACGAGTCTATTTCCATTGACCAGAGAATATTGAACCCATATTCGGCTGCGGTGAAGCTGCCGGTTATATTACCGGCCTGATCGGCCTCGGTAAAGCGGCCGTGACTGATGAAGCTCACCCCGCCGGCAAAGGTGCCCATACGCTCCGTATCCATCGCATAGGAGGCATAACCGTATCGTATGCCGGCAAGCCACGTGGAGAAACTGAGTGAGACGCTGTTGTCCATATTGCTGTTCAGCAGGGCCGGGTTGAAGTAAGGGAGACTCAGGTCATTTCGCCCCTGCGAGACGGTTATCCCGCCGGTGGCGGTGGCATAAGCCGAGTGACTGAGGTTCAGGAACTCATAGGTGTTGTCACCCCCGGTCTGGCTCCTTGCCGGCAGCGCCATGACAGCCAGCAGCAGGCAGAGAGCATTAACCCTGACCGGCAGCACCCTGTTGGCCAAATGTGAACAGGGTGTTCTATCCCTTGCCGGCAGCACCCTGTTGGCCAAATGTGAACAGGGTGTTCTACCCCTTGCCGGCAGCACACTGCAGATCAGACGCAGATAAAGAGTCCAGACACTCATCTTCCTGTTGATTGAAAACAAAGATAGTAATCCCGGCAAAACGGCATGTCCATGGCCATAAACTAAGGGATTCAGGCGCTTCTGCCCGCGAAGTCGGTGTCAACTACCACCTTTGTGCTCTTCCTTGCCTGCGACAGGAAGAGCCCGGCAATCACAACTGCCATGCCTATCCCGTTGCGTGCCGTCAGTCTGTCGCCTATGACGAAATAGGCAAAGATGGCAGTGAATACCGGTATCAGGTTACTGAAAATATTGCCACGGGCTATACCCACGTATCTCACTGACCATGCGAAAAGAACAAAGGCGCCGCATGAGGCGAAGATGGCAAGCAGCACTATTGAACCGAAGCTCTCGGCTACAATTCCCGTGGCCAGGACTTTTTTCAGATCGATGATCAGGAAGAGCGGCAGAAATAGGATTGCGCCTATGATGTTCTGCATGTTAACTATTGTGACAGGGTTGTACTGGTGGGTAAGCCTGTGGAGTACCATATTATAACCTACAGCAGATACCACTGCCAGGAACATCAGGGCCAGCCCCCTTGGATTCATGTCTATACTTCCGGTGCTGGTGGTGATGAAGATCAGAACCCCTATAAAGGAAAGTACTACACCCAGGTAGTTGATCAGTTTCAGGCGCTCCCGGTAGAGGACCCAGGCAAAGATGACAGCAAAGACAGGTATTGTTGAGATGATTACTGATCCCACGGTAGAGGAGACATATGTAAGCCCGAAACTCTCACCCAGAAAATAGAGGAATGGCTCAAAAAGCGCCAGGAGAAAGAAGTACTTCCGGTCCTCCTTTTTTACCCTGATAAACCTGCCCGTTACCCACAGATAGACCGAGAGAAACACTATCGATATGCAAAGTCTTATGAAAATGATTGCAATCGGATCATAATCCTTGTTGGCAATCTTGAACCATACAAACGAAAACGACCAGAAGATCATTGAAAAAACAAGTGCAACATATGGCCTGGCTTTCATGTGAGAACGCAATATAAGAGGGTGGTTGTGTCGGCGGCGAAAATAACTGATTTTTTGATACAGTGATCAGGGCAGAAGGAAGAAGTTGCTGGTTTCGAACGGGAGGCATCCGGATAGAGCCGGGATATCATAATGACCTAAATGTCAAGATTATAAAAGACCCTGGTATTTCGACCGGGATTCATAAAATAGTGAATGAGTGGCTTCCGGGTACAGTTTTTTATTATATTTGCCACTTCAAAAGCGAGAATGAGATGAACGGAATCAAGATCGTTGTACTTGCCAAGCAGGTTCCGGACACCCGGAATGTGGGTCCTGATGCCATGAAGGCAGACGGTACTGTGAACAGGAGTGTGCTGCCTGCTATCTTTAACCCGGAGGATCTGAATGCCCTGGAACAGGCCCTGCGCATAAAGGAGCGCTATGAAGGCGTTACCGTGACGTTGCTGACGATGGGTCCGGTACGGGCTGCAGAGATCATACGTGAGGGGCTATATCGTGGCGCCGATGATGGTGTTTTGCTGACTGACAGGGCTTTTGCCGGTTCGGACACCCTTGCCACATCATATGCCCTTGCACTGGCAGTGCGCAAGCTGTCGCCCGACCTGGTGATTGGCGGTCGGCAGGCTATTGACGGTGACACTGCGCAGGTGGGACCACAGGTGGCTGAGAAGCTGGGATGGCCGCAGGTAACCTATGCTGAGGAGATGCATTTTGAAGGAGACAGGCTGATCATACGGCGCAGACTGGAGAGAGGCGTTGAGACCGTCTCCGCCCCGCTGCCATTGGTGGTGACGGTCAACGGCACCGCCCCGGCATGCCGCTACCGCAATGCCAGGCTGGTGATGAAGTACAAGTATGCGCGTACTGAAACTGAACTGCAGGCTGAGAACGCTGACTACATCGCTGCAGGCAGACCGCTCATTAAGATCACCGAATGGGGCGTGGATGCCATCGGCGCTGACCCTGACCAGCTCGGACTCTCAGGATCACCCACCAAGGTAAAGGAGATTGAGAACGTAATCCTGCAGTCCAAAGAGTCAAAACGACTGACCTCTTCTGACAGCGATATCGAATCCCTCGTCAGGGAGTTGCTTGAGAATCACACAATTGGTTGATAATACGGATAAAATATTTTTGCAGTGAACAATCTATTTGTCTTTTGTGAGCTTGATGAAGGCAGACCTGCCGAGGTGAGCCTCGAGCTGCTTACCAGGGGCAGGGCACTGGCCAACACCCTTGACTGCCGTCTTGAAGCCGTTGTGCTTGGAAACGGCATAGACGGCATTGAGGACCAGCTCTTCCCCTACGGAGTGGATGTGGTACATGTGGCTGATGACCCGGTGCTTGAACACTACCGTACCATGCCGTATGCCTCGGTGGTAGCCGGTATCTTCAAACAGGAACAGCCACAGATAGCCCTCATGGGCGCCACCACAACCGGTCGTGACCTGGGGCCAAGGGTCTCCTCGGCACTGCACAGCGGGCTGACAGCCGACTGCACCAGCCTTGAGATAGGTGATCACTATGTCAAGAAGAGTGACGCAACCTATAAAAATATTCTTTACCAGATCAGGCCTGCCTTCGGCGGAAACATCATTGCCACTATCATCAACCCTGATCACCGGCCACAGATGGCCACCGTCCGGGAAGGTGTAATGAAGTGCGAAATAGTCAATAAAAACTATCGGGGTGAGGTGAAGAGAATAGATATCTCTGAGTTTATCAGGCCGGAAGACCTGGCGGTGGAGATAATTGAGAGACACATGGAACCCCGCAAGGTAGATATAAAGTCGGCCCAGATAATAGTCTCAGGAGGTTATGGCATGGGCTCAAAAGAGAACTTCGCCCTGCTCTATGAGCTGGCCTCAGTACTGGGAGGAGAGGTGGCTGCCTCCAGGGCAGCCGTCGATGCCGGTTTTGCCGGGCACGAACGACAGGTAGGACAGACAGGGGTGACGGTGAGGCCAAAGCTCTATATAGCATGCGGCATTTCAGGGCAGATACAGCATACTGCCGGGATGAACCAGAGCGGAAAGATCATTGCCATCAACAATGATCCCATGGCTCCCATAAACAGCATTGCCGATTATGTTATAAACGGCGATGTGGCAGAGGTCATACCCCGGCTCATCAAACACTATAAGGCAAACGCCCGGTAGACAAAGGGCATACTGAACATAAAAGATATCACCAATGGCAAATTTTTATACCGACAACAGGGACCTCAGATTCCACCTTACCCATCCTGCGATGGAAAAGATCGTCAGATTGAAGGAGATGGATTACCGGGAGAAGGATCAGTATGATTATGCCCCGCACGATTTTGAGGATGCCATGGACAACTATGAAAGGGTGCTGGAGATCATCGGTGCCATTTGCGCCGAGGTCATTGCTCCAAATGCCGAGGATGTGGATCACGAGGGGCCGACAGTTACCGACGGTCATGTGACATATGCAAGGGGAACCCGCGAGAATCATGAGGCTCTCACCAGGGCCGGTGTGATAGGAATGAACTTTCCTCGCCGCTATGAGGGGCTGAATTTCCCCATGGTACCCTACGTCATGGCTGCCGAGCTGGTCTCCAGGGCTGATGCCGGATTTGCCAACATATGGGGGCTGCAGGATTGTGGTGAGACTATTTTGGAGTTTGGCTCAGAGGAGATAAGAGAGGAGTTCCTGCCACGGTTTAACAGAGGAGCCACTGCCGCCATGGACCTTACCGAGCCGGACGCCGGCTCTGACCTGCAGGCTGTACAGCTCAAGGCTCACTATGATGAGGCCCGGGGCACATGGCTGCTCAATGGCGTAAAGCGTTTCATCACCAACGGTGATGCCGAGATATCACTTGTGCTTGCACGCTCCGAAGAGGGTACAGCAGACGGAAGAGGGCTATCACTATTTGTTTATGACAAGGCTGACGGGGGCGTCCTCGTCAGGCGCATAGAAAACAAGATGGGTATCAAGGGATCGCCCACATGCGAGCTGGTCTTCCGCAATGCACCGGCAAAACTTGTTGGTGAGCGTCGCCTGGGGCTCATCAAGTACGTGATGTCATTGATGAATGGCGCCCGGCTGGGTGTCGCTGCACAGGCAGTGGGCATAGCTCAGGCAGCCTGGGAGGAAGCTGCCAGGTATGCCTCGGAGAGGAAGCAGTTTGGCAAGACGATAAACAACTTCCCTGCTGTCTACGAGATGCTGACACTGATGAGAGTACGTCTTCAGGCAATGCGGTCACTGCTATATGAGACTGCCCGCTTCGTAGACACATACAAGGCATGGGCATTC
>Ga0209604_1000054_pt1 | contig 97231 bp, 70 predicted proteins | sample AD_UKC097_MetaG_FD_184405 | JGI IMG/M metagenome (GOLD analysis project Ga0209604, IMG submission 184405) | Active sludge microbial communities of municipal wastewater-treating anaerobic digesters from USA - AD_UKC097_MetaG (SPAdes) (version 2) | ecosystem: Engineered > Bioreactor > Anaerobic >...
CCTCCTCGTCGCGTGGTGCCTCCTGCGCGGCATCCCGCTCCGGTTCTCGGCGCGCGACCATGCCCGGCTCGCGCTCCTCGGCTTCCTCCTCTTCGGCCTGAACTACGTCCTCGTCTACCGCGCCGAGCAGCACCTCGCGTCGGGACTCGTCGCCGTGATCTTCTCGTTCCTCGTCTTCTGGAACCTGATCGGGGCCCGCGTCTTCTTCGGGACTCCGGCGCCGCCGGCCGTCGCCCTGGGCGCCGTCCTCGGCGTGGCGGGCGTCGCGCTCCTCTTCTGGCCGGAGGTGACGAGCCTTCACGCCGGCACGACGCAGCTTCGCGGGCTCGTTCTCGCCCTCGTCGCGACGCTCTTCGCCTCGGCCGGGAACCTCTACTCGCAGCGCCTCTTCTCGACCGGGCTGACCGTCGCCCCGTCGATCGCCTTCGCGATGGGCTACGCCTCCCTCGCCGTGGCGGCGTGGTGCGCGGTGAGCGGCATCCCGTTCACGTTCGACGCGAGGCCCGGGTACGTCCTCTCGCTCGCCTACCTCGCGCTCTTCGGGTCGGTCGTCGCGTTCATGGCGTTCCTCACGCTCCTGAAGAGGATCGGCGCGGGGCGGTCGGGCTACACGGCCGCCGTCATCCCGCTCATCGCGATGCTCGCCTCGACCGCGTTCGAGGGCTACCGCTGGTCGGCGGCGCCCGTCGCCGGGATGCTCCTCGTCGTCGGCGGCACGGTGCTCGTACTCCGCGCGAAGGAGCGGGTGGCCTGAAGCCGCCGGGGCGTGCGGCGATCTGCGGCGAGGTGCGGCGAGGTGCGGCGAGGCTCGCGCACTCCGGCTCGCTCGGGACCGGTCGCCTGCCGTCCCCGCTATTCTCCGGAGCCGAAGGGATCGAACACGATGCGAGCTCGCCGCCCACTCTCGACCGTCCTCGTCCTTTCCGCTGCCTTCATGGCGGCAGCGCCTTCCTCGGCCGACGCTCAGTCGCCGGAACCGGCGGCCTCCGACGCCCCGCGGAAGGCGGCTCCTGGCTCGCCCGCGCCGGCCGACGAGTTCCTCTCCCGGCTCGCCGGGCTCTGCGGCCAGGCCTTCGAGGGCCGCGTCGTGGCGGACGAGCCGGCCGCTCCGGGAAGCGCGTTCGCCGGTAAGCGGCTCGTGATGCACGTCCGACGGTGCACTGCGGGCGAGGTGAGGATCCCCTTCCACGTCGGAGAAGACCGCTCCCGCACGTGGGTGCTGACGCGCACGCCCGACGGCCTGCGCCTGAAGCACGATCACAGGCACGAGGACGGCACCTCCGACGCCACGACGATGTACGGGGGCGACACGGCCGCCGCGGGCACCGCCGTCCGTCAGGAGTTCCCAGTGGACGCCGACTCGGTCGCGGCGTTCCGCCGCGAAGGGCTGACGGCCTCGGTCACGAACGTCTGGGCCATGGAGGTCGAGCCGGGCAAGCGCTTTCTCTACGAGCTCTCGCGCCCCGGCGGACGCCTCTTCCAAGTGGAGTTCGACCTCTCGAAGCCGCTCGCCCCTCCGCCGGCGCCCTGGGGTCACGACTGACGACTCGGGCTCACCCGGCGCCGCGCACCTGACCGTCCGCCGAACCCGACCGGGTCCGCTTCTGCCGATTCCGAGGACGACGATCGACCCCGCAGCGGAGCCGGCGTCCGGCCGGCTACTTCCCCGCCGGCGCCGCTGCGTCCGCTCGCTCGGCCGCGAAGCCGAACCCGTCCCACGCGAGGACCCGGGTGTCGTCCGAGGCGCGGCCGCTCCCGCTCCCGGAGCGCGTCTGCCGGAGCGTCCCGGAGTCGTCGAGGTGCAGGACGCCGCGGCCGAGGGCGGCGAGCCCCTCCGGGTACGCGACGAACGGCTCGCCCCACGCGGCCTGCCGCCAGAGCTGCACGGAGAGGTTCCGCCCGTTCACCTGCTCGACGGCGAGAACCGCGCCGCCGTCGGCGCCCGCGAAGAGGGCGACCTTGACGTGGCCGCCCGGGAAGCGGAGGAAGAGCCGGTCGGGCGACTCGGCCCCGATCGTGAACGCCCCGCCCGCACCCGTGGTCAGCAGGGCCTGCCGCTCGGCTCCCTCGAGGCCGTCCGTGGTGTCGTCGAAGGCCTGCGCGGGCAGGTCCGCGACAAGCGCGCGGAGCGGGGAGTCGGCGGGCGCGAGGCGCCGCAGCGGCGCGTCGTCGCCCGTCAGGACGCGCGCCAGGGGGCCGGTCTCGCCTCCGGCGGCCTCGACGCGGAGCCGGCCGTCCGCGCCGAGCGAGAGCCGCAGCCGCTCGGGGGCCCAGGTCCCGTCCGAGGCCGTCATCGCCTCGGGCAGGGCCTCCCACGCGGATGGGCCCGAGGGGCGCGCGACGCCGCCGAGGCGGAGCGGGACGTCGCGGGGGACCTTCGGGAGGTCGAAGCCGGGGAGGTCGGCGCGCACCGCGAAGGTCAGCGCGTCTCCGAGTCGACGGACGGCGATCGTCCCGCCCCGGCCGTCGGAGTAGAGCGTCTCTCCGAGGGCGGTGCGCGGCGGGTCGAGGAGCGCGCCCAGGTAAAGGACCCGCTCGAGCGTCCGGAGCGCCTGCTGGCGCAGGTGCGTCGCCGTCCCCGGCCCGACGGCCGCGGCGTCGTCGCCGTCGACGAGCGTGAAATCGCGGTATTTCAGCCAGCGCCGCTGGTCGGCGCGCAGCGCGGCGACGGATTCCGGGGGCCGAGCCGCCACGAGGCGCCGGTACACGGCGTTCAGCTCCCGGTCGACGGCCCCGAACGCCGCGCGGGCGGCGGCGGCCCGCGCCTCCTCGCCGAGCCGCGGGTAGCGGCCGGCGAGAGCGTGGACGCTCCCGTCGCGCAACGTCACCGAGCGGGGCGACGTCCACTCGAGGGCGCTCCCGTCGGGGCGGACGCTCGCGCGGAAGGCGAGCTCCTTCCCCTCCAGGCGGGTCATGCCGGAGACCTCCCAGCCGTCTTCCGTCCGTCGGCAGGTCGCGCGGGTCGGAGCGGGCGTCGCCGCGCGGACCTCGACGCGGTTGCCCGCGAGCAGCTCGAGCCGGAGGTGGCACGGCGCCCCGGCCGTCTCGGGCTTCTCGAAGGTCAGCGCGACGGAAGGCCGCGCGACATCGCCGAAGTGGTGTCGCGGCGGCTCTCCGCCGGAGCTTCCGGCCGCCGTCGCGAGCGCCGGTGCGCCGGCGGCGAGGCCGATCGCGACGAGGCGAAGGACGAGTGCGCGAGAAGCTGACATTTCGGGCCGCTCCTTCGGCTTGGAATTCTAAGGCGGTCGACGATGTGCCTCGCCATCAGGAGGCTGGGGATCGAGATGCCTGTGCCACAGCAGTGTTCGTCGTCCGCCGATAGGACGGCCATTCCGGTCGCGATCGCGGCTCCCGGGCGCCAGGCGCGCGGAGAGCGCAGCTGCGGACCCCGCGAGCCAGCCCCTCATCTCACCAGCCTGACCTCCACCCCGGCCGCGTTCTTCTTCCAGGCCGAGTCGACCGTGAGGGCGGCCAGATCGAGCTCCTTGGCGAGGGCGAGGCAGGCGCGATCGCCGAGCGACAGGCCAGCCTTCCTCGTGCCCGTGCGAAGCTCACCCGCATTCCACGCGGCTTCTTCGTCGAAGGGACAGGCTTCCAGCCCAGTTCCGCCGAGTGCGTCCTCGGCGACCTGGCGGGGCATTCCCGTCTCGACCAGCTTCCCGACGACCTCGGAGAGATTGACGGCGCTGACAACCGCGTCCTCGATGGCTTCGACCACGGCGGCCGCCCCGGGCTCGTCGTTGAGGAGGACGAGGATCGCGGAGGCGTCGAGGGCGACTCGACCCACGCTTCCACTCCGCACGGCGTTCCGCGATCAGCTCGTCCGCGAGCCGGCGACCCGGCTGCACGTACCTGCGGAGCTTCTCCTGGGCGAGCCTGACGGCTTCGCTCCGAGCGACGACCCGCAGCTCTCCGTCCGTCACACGTAGGGTCACGGCCTCGCCGGGCGGGGCCCTCAGCTCCTTCCGCAGGGCGGCAGGCACCACCAATCTGCCAGACGAATCGATATGCGCCGTCATCCCGTTCATCTGCCACCTCGACGGCATTTCACCGTTCACGCACTGACCTGCCATTCCCGTATCCCGACGCCGGACGAAGAGCCCCTCCTCCTCACCCCTCTTCCCCCGAGTCCGGCCGGTCGAGCAGGAACCGCCAGGCCGGGACGGCTTCGATCGGGCCGTCGTCCGCCGCGATCCGCTCCGCCTCGTCTTTCGTGACGATCGTCCCGGAGCGGAGCCCCTTCCCGGCCCTGGCCGTTTCCAGCGCCGAGGTCTCGCGGGTGCGCGTGGCAGGGTCGGCGAGCGTCTCGCGAACCTGGACGAGGGCCCGGGGCCGCCCGCGGCCGGAACTCGTCTTGCAGTAGCAAATCTCGGGGCGAGCCCGGCTCGTGGTCGCCCAGCCCGTCGCGGAGCGGGCCGAGGCCCGCCTCGATCGCCTTCCCGAGGCCAACGCCGTCGGCGATCAAGAGTCCGACGCGCGGCATCCGAAGCGCCTTGCGGAGAGGCTCGAGAAGGCGAACACGCTGTCGCACGACCGGGCCGCTGCTCGCTGGACCTCGGCGAGCACGCGTACCGATTCGCGCCCGGGCCGGTCCCGCCGGAGCTGGTCGCGAGGTGCGGGCCGGCGACGACGGTCGTCGCGCAGGTCCGATGGAGACGCGGGCCCGCCCGCCTACGCCGCCGCGAGCGTGACGAGCGCCGCGGCGAGGCGGACGGCGTCGCGGAGGAGCGCGAGGGTCGAGGCGAGGTCGCGGAGCGTCTCGAGGGAGCGCTTCAGCTCGCGGTTCTTCGCCTTCAGCTCGTCGTGGATGGCGGCCACGACGCCGCTCTGGTCTTCCAGGCAGGCGAGGACGGCCTTCCAGTAGGCGTCGCGCGCGGCACCGTAGAGCTCGCGGACCCGCTCCCTCTCCTCGGCACCCTTCGCCGCCGCGTGGAGGGCGTCGAAGCTCCGCTCGGCGAGGCGATAGGTCGCCTCGACGGTCGCGAGGAGCCGCTCGTGGTTCGACTTCGTCCGGGCCATCGATTCCTCCCCTACTTCCCCGCCGCTGCGCGGTACTCGTCGAGGAGCGCGCGGACGGCCGCGACGTGCTCGAGGACGGCGGCGAGGTCGGTCTCCCGCTTCGCCTCGAAGGAACGGTGCGCGAGAACGAGCGCCTCGAGGCCGGCGAGCGTCTCGTCGACGAGGGCGGCCTCGAGGTCGACGCGGCGCGCGACCCGATGCTCGAGGACACGGTCGAGCGCCGCGCGCAGGTCGTCCTCCCGGCTCGCTCCGGGCCGGCCGGTGATCGACGGCTCCTTGCGGAGGAGCGAGAGGGCGCCGTCGTACTCCTTCTCGTCCCACGCGAGGCCGAAGGCCGCGGCGTGCGGGGCGAGGAGCGCGCCGGGCCGGCCCAGGCCGAGGGCGGCGAAGGCGCGCGCCGCGGAGCCCTGCCCCTCGACGAGCGCGCGGCGGAGCGAGGCGTGGACCTCCTGCTCCTTCCGGAGGAGCGCGACGAAGCGCTCGAGGCTCTCCCGGATCGCGGCGCTCGCCTCCTTCAGGCGCGCGGCCTGCCGGGCGCCGGCGAAGGCACCGAGGCCCTTCGAGAGGCCGAACGCCGGAACGGGAGCGATGGCGGGCTGGCCGAGCGCCTCGCGGTAGGCGCTCACAGCGCCGACGAGGCCGTCGACGCCCTTCTCGACCGTGCCGGCGGAATCGAAGGCGGCGAGCGCGTCGAGGCCCGCGTACGCGGCGCCCAGCTCGGCCATCGCCGCGGAGCGCGCCGCCAGAACGGTACGGACTCTCCGGAGCGTGAGGAGCGTCTCCTCGCCCGGCTCGGGGCGGCCCGTGAGCGGGGCGAGGAGGAGCTGCGCCTCGACGTACCGGTCGACGGAGGCCTCGGTCTCGCGCATCGACTCGGTCGCCACGCGCGCGGCGGTGCCTCCCGCGGCGGCGAGCGCGGTGGCCCGCGGGCGCGCGGACGACGCGCACCCGGCGAGCGACGCGAGCGCGAGGAGGAGGACGGAGACGCGGACCGATCGGGTCACGTGGTCACCCCCATGCAGCGGTATCCGGGAAGGACGGCTGCGGGAGGTTACCGCGAGGAGGCCGGCGGATCGAGGCGAGAGACGGGTCAGCCCTTCGCCGACCCGTCCTTCTTGTCGCCCGCCGGAGCGGGCGAGGCGGGCGTGGCCGGAGCGGCCTTGCCGCTCATGTCGACGCTCCCCTTGAACTGGGCCCCCTCCGCGATCGCGATCTTCGGAGAACGGATGTTCCCCTCGAGGATCCCGGACGGGAGGATCTCCACCTTCTCGGCGGCGACGACGTTCCCGACGACGCGGCCCGCGATCACGACGTGGTGCGCCTTGACCTCGGCGTTCACCTGCGCCTGCGGGCCGATGCGGAGGCCCTTGGAGACGGAGATCTTCCCTTCGACGCGCCCTTCGACGACGAGGTCCTCGTCGCCGGAAAGCTCCCCCTGGATGCGGATGTTGGGTCCGATCACGGCTGTCTTCACCTCGATTGGGGTCCTCGGGCCCGTCGGGACGGGCGCGGTCGCGGGGCGCGGGGAATCGTGAGACGGTGCGGGGCGCTCGCCTTCGGTGCGGGGCGACGACTTCGATCCGAAAAAGCCCATCGGCTCGGGAGTCTACCCGATCCGTTCGGGAGGGCCGGAGGGCGGGTCGGCGACGCCGGAGAGGACGAAGCCCTCGTCCGCGCGCCACCAGCCGCTCCACTCGGCGGACCCCGGGCCGCGCGGGGCGAAGCGCCGCCAGAGGCCGTCGGCCGGGCCCGGAGCCGGCGCGGTCTCGACGTCCCGCGGGGGGATCCGGAGGCCCTCGCGGAGGGCCTTCATCACGGCCTCCTTCGCGCTCCAGACGAGCGTCGCCCGGAGCGCCGCCTCCCCCGCCGGCGAGGCCCCGACGAAGGCGCGCTCGGAGGGCGTGAACCAGTCCTCGAGGAACGAGGAAGGGCGCGCCTCGATCCGCTCGAGGTCGAGGCCGAGGCGCGCCCCGGCGGGGGCGATCGCCGCGGCCGCGTGGCCGTGGCTGTGCGTGATCGAGAGAACGAAGGGGGCGGGGCGACCGCCGACGTGCGCCTCGGGCGCCCCGGAGGTGGCCGCCAGGATGACCGCCTCCTCCTCGCGGGCGACGACACCCGCGAGGAGGAGGACCTTCTTGGCGGCGAAGCGCCCGAGGAGCCAGTCGCCGCGCCGCTTCGGGACGGTGAGGCGCGAAAGCGCGAGGCGCTCGGCGGGCGCGAGCCACGCCTCGCCGTGCGGCAGGTCTCCCGACCGCGCGGCCGCCCACCGGACGGCGGTCAGCGGCCGATCCGTTTCATCTCCTTCGCCATGCCGCGCTCGATGGCGTCGACGAGATAGGGACGGAGCTCCCTCGCCGGAAGGATCCGGTCGAGCGAGCCGACCGCGAGGGCCCGCTGGACCGAGTGGGTCCGGTCGAACTCGTCGGCCACCTCGCCCAGCTTCTCGGAGCGGACCGCGGCGACGAGGTCGGCGTGCCGGGAGCGGAGCTTGCGCCGCTCGACGTCGGAGGCCGCGGCCATTTCCCTCTCGAGGGCCGCGACGCGCGGGTCCCTCTTCGTCCGCTGGTCGACCTCGCGCGCGAAGACGACGGCCGCCGCCGGCGCGCCGCCGATGACGGAGGCGTAGGTCCCCTCGAGCGCCGCGACCTCCATGTTGTCGTTCAGGGTCTTCGAGAAGACGACGAACGCGCCGCCGTGGTAGCGCGAGACGACGGTGAAGACGATCGGCCCCTTGAAGTTCGTGACGGCGCGCCCGATCTCGGCGCCGTACTCGAGCTGGATCTTTCGCATCGACTCGGGCGAGCCGTCGAAGCCGGAGAGGTTCGCGAGGACGACCAGCGGCCGGTTGCCGCTCGCGGCGTTGACGGCGCGGGCGATCTTCTTCGAGGCCTGCGGGAAGAGCGTCCCCGAGGTCCAGTTCTCCGGACCGTCCGTCGCGACGAACCCGATCCGCTTGACGGGGTGCGACTCGAAGCCGAGGAGGCAGACGGGCCAGCCCCCGATGTGGGCGTCCCAGACGACGCCGTTCTCGCCGTCGCGCAGTCCCGCCCAGCGCTCGAGCGGCGCGTGGTCCTGGTCCGCCGCGGCGGCCATCACCTTCCGGATCTCGAAGGGGCGCTTGCGTCCGGGGTTCGTGGCGTCGGAGAAGATCTCGCCGACGAGCGCGAACGAGCCCGGCTCGTCGCCGCCGTGCGGCGAGAGGCAGACGTCGCGGTCGATCGGGTCGGACGTCTCGGCGCGCCGCGGGAAGCGCTCCCCCGGGACGACGTAGGTGTGGTCGTAGTGGCGGAGGAGGATGCGGCAGGCGTCGGGGATGTCGCGGGCCCAGTACTGGGCCTGGCCGTTCGGTCCCATGACGCGCTCGTAGCCGCCGATGCCGAGGTTGTCCTCGGCCGAGACGGAGCCGGAGTAGTCGAGCGCCGTCTTGCCGGTGAGGACCATCGCGCCGTCCTTCGTCATGACGAGGATGCCGCGCGTGTGCATGAGCATCGTCGCCTCGGCGTTCCAGTACGGCTGGGCGCCGACGTTGATGCCGCAGACGACGACGTTCACCTCGCCCCCCGCCTGCGTGAACGTGATGAGGCGGCGGAGGACACGGGAGATCCAGTCCATGTTCTCGGTTCCCGAGTCCATGGCGATCTTCGCGCCGGCCGAGAGGGCGTACCACTCGAGGGGAACGCCCATCTTCTCGGCAAGGTCGAGGCCGGCGAGGATGCGGCGGCACTCCGGCTCGGCGAGGGACCCCATCGCCCCCATCGGGTCGCCGAGGAGGACGACGCGCGTCATCCCCTCCGGGACCTTCGCCGTGTAGCTCGTCAGGAGGCCGGCGACGATGTTGGCCCGGTTCTTCCCGGGCGGCCGGCTCACCGGGACGAGGGCGCCCTCCTCGTCGAGGTCGTGCTCGACGAAGTCGCCCGGCGGGAAGTCGGCGTGGGCGTCGTCCTTCGGAGGCGTGAGCATCCGGAGGATCTCGTAAGGGTAAGTCAGCCCGCGCTGGCGGAGGCGGACGACCTTCTGCTCGTACTCGGAGAGGGTCCGGAGCGGCTTGCGGCTGGGCGGCGTGACGGAGACCGTGATCCCGGTCCGGCCCGGCTGCGAGACGGAGAAGACGACCTCCTTGAGGCCGCCGGGGACCGCCGGGTCGGGGATGCGCGCCTGGATGGCGACCTTCTCCATGCCGAGCCCCTCGGCCGCCGGGGCGAGGTGCTTGGCGAAGGCCCGGACGACGGTGGCGCCGTAGGTGAACGGCGGCCAGACGTAGACGAAGACCCGGTTCCACTGGAGGCGGTCCTCGGGCCGGCGATGGGCCTGGACGTGCCGGATCGCCTCGAACGCCTCGAGGAGCATCCGCTCCATCTGGGGCAGGCCGACGAAGCGCCCCTGCGCGTCGAAGGCGGGCGTCAGGTCGCGCACCTCGACGAGGGCGAAGAGGCGCTCGTCCTTCGGGTTCTCGCGGGCGACGCCCTTGAAGAGGTAAACGTCCTCCGCCGAGGGGAGGCGCTCGATGTCGAAGCCCTCGAGACGCCAGAGGTCGAGGCGCTTGCCGATCATCGGGTGCATCGCCCGGTAGAGCTTCTCTTCGACGAAGCCGCCGTCGCCGGGCCGGAGCGTGAAGTGCTGCATCCCGCCCATTCCGAGGCCGGCGCCGGCCGCCGAGAGGGCGAGGACGACCCGGACGACGCGCGGGCCGAGGCCGGCCGCGTCGGCCACGCGCTTGACCTCGGCGGCCTTCGCGTCGGGCTCGCCGAGCGGGCCGGGGCGCCAGGAATAGACGTCGACGAGGACGTCGTGCTCCGACGGGTGCTCCGCGAGGTAGGCGGCGACGTCGCGCAGGGCGGCGTCGAGCTCGTCGTCGGGACACCACGTCGTGACGACGAGGTGGCGGACCCCTTCGAACGCGTACTCGGCGAGGGCTCCGGCCCTGCCCCCGAAGGAGACCTCGCGGAAGCCCTCGAGCGTTCGGATCCGGTAGTAGCGGCGGGTCAGGACCTCGAGCATGAGCCCCTGGACGGCCGGCGAGGCCCCCTCGAAGCGGCTCATGTAGAGGCTCTGGAGCGGTTGCGGGCACTCCACGAGCCGGCGGACGCCGTCCTCGCGCTCGGGCGAGGAGGGGTCCGCGGCGAGACGGTCGAAGACGCGCTCCATCTCGGTGTAGACCGCGCGGCGCGCCGCCTCGAAGGCCGGCTGGTCGAAGACGCGGTAGCGCAGGTCGCGCGCCACGTCGCCGAGCGCGGGCCAGCGTCCCTCGGTCACGGAGACGAGACGGTCGAGGAGCGAACGGAGCTCCGGCGATCCGCCGACCGCCCCAGACGAGGCCGCGGCGAGGCGGCGTTCGAGGATCGCCATCAGCGGCTCGACCTGGTGCTCGGCCCGCTGGCGGGACTTCCAGATCCAGAGGAGCGCCTCGCGCAGCGCGGGGACCTTCCGCGTCCCTTCCACGCCGTAGTGCGCCGCGGCCCGGGAGAGCCGGTCGACGAATCGGGGCGGCAGGTCGGGGGTCTGCGTGTCGTAGGTCCGGAGATACGTGAGGAGGTACTCGCCCGTCGAGACGACGCCCTCGGCGTCGGGATCCTCGGAGGCGGTCTGGCGCCGGAAGAGCCCGGAGACGTCCGCGAAGAGGCGAAGGATCCGCTCCTCCGCCTCGAGGCACTCCGGGTCGGAGGCCAGGGCGGGACAGGCGTCCACGTACTCGCGCGTCATCCTCCGCGCGTCGGCCGGGTCCACGTCGAAGCCGAGGACGAGCCGGCGGATCTCGTCGAGGATGGCGAGCGGCCGCACGGCGACGGGCGCGGCCGGTCCGTTCGGAAGGGCGATGCGGGACGCCGCGGGCGCGGCCGCGTCGGCCGGCGCGGCCGGGTCGAGCTGGACGAGAGGGGTGCCGGGGCCGACCTGGACGTTCGGGACGACGAAGACGCTTCGGACGACTCCGTCGAACGGAGCCGGGATCGGCATCTCCATCTTCATCGCCTCGAGCGTGGCGATCCGCTGCCCGCGCGAGACGCGGGCTCCCGCCGAGACGCCGAGGCTGACGACGACGGCCGGCGACGGCGCGCGGAGGATGCCGAGGTCGTCCCGCGAGAAGCGGTGAGGGACGCCGTCGACCTCGACGAGGTGCTCCAGTCCCTGGACGACGCAGAGGACGCGGTAGCGGACGCCGCCGATGTGGAGCCACCTCTCGTAGGGCGAGAGCGGCTCGACCCGCAGCTCGCACTTCCTCCCGTCGAGCTCCACGCGGTAGTCGTGGCGGTCGAGGCGGAAGGCGCGGAGCTTGTAGTTCAGACCGCGGTGACGGAACTCGATTGTCCGCCCGACCTCCTTCCGGATCTCCGGGCGCATGCGCGCGGCCGACTGGTAGAACTTCTCTTCCTCGACCCGGAGCTCGTCGTCGTAGGCCTCGACGGCCGCGGCGAGGAGCGCGATCGCGGCATGGGGACGCTCCTCCGCGGCCCGCTCGGCCGTCCAGCGCTCGAGCCAGCCGGTGTCGACCTCTGCGCTCCTCACCTCGGGCCGGTCGAGGAGCTCGAGGAGGAACGCCTTGTTCGTCGTCCCGCCGTCCAGGACGACCGCGCTCTCCGAGAGCGCGCGGCGGAGGCGCGCGAGCGCCTCGCCCCGATCGGCCCCGCGCGCGATCAGCTTCGCGATCATCGGGTCGAACTCCGGCGCCACCGTGTCACCCTCGGTCACACCGCGGTCGATCCGGAGGCCCGGACCGGTCGGGAGCCGGAAATGGAGGAACTTCCCCGGCGACGGGGCGAACCCGGCGTCCGGGTCCTCGGCGTTGAGGCGGACCTCGATGGCGTGGCCCGACGGGGCGGGCGGGTCGCCGACGAGGCGGCCTCCGCGCGCCACGTGGATCTGGAGCTTGACGAGGTCGAGGCCCGTCGTCACTTCGGTGACGGTGTGCTCGACCTGCAGGCGCGCGTTCACCTCGAGGAAGGCGAACGTGGCGGCCGTCGGGTCGAAGAGGAACTCGACGGTTCCGGCGTTCCGGTAGCCGGCCGTGCGGGCGATCCGGAGCGCCGCGGCCTTCAGCTCCTCGACGGTGTCGTCGGAGAGCGTCGGGGCGGGCGACTCCTCGAGGACCTTCTGGTGGCGTCGCTGGACGGTACAGTCGCGGACACCGACCGCCCACGTCGTTCCCCACGAGTCGCCGAGGACCTGGACCTCGACGTGCCGGACGCCGAGAAGGAGCTTCTCGACGAACACGGTCGCGTCGCCGAAGGCGCGGAATGCCTCGTTCCGGGCGCTCTCGAACGCGACGGGCATCTCGTCGGGCGAAGCGACGACGCGGATGCCGCGCCCTCCCCCGCCGGCGGCCGCCTTGACGACGACCGGGTATCCGAGGGCGGCTGCGGCCTCCGCCGCCTGCGCAGGCCCGGCAACCGAGGCTCCGCTCCACGGGACGACCGGGACACCCGCCTCGGCGGCGAGCGTCTTCGCGGCGATCTTGTCGCTCAGCCTTCGCATCGCGTCCGGCGGCGGGCCGATGAAGACGATGCCGAGCCGTTCGCAGAGCTCGGCGAACCCCGCGTGCTCGGAAACGAAGCCCCATCCGGTCCAGACGGCGTCCACGCCGGCCGTGGCGAGCGCCGTCTCGAGCCGGGCGTAGTCGAGGTACCCGACCTTCCTCTCGCCGTCCCCTGAGGAGACCGTCGCCGGTCCGAGGGAGTAGGCCTCGTCGGCCTCGCGCACGAACATGGCGCGCCGGTCGGGATCGGTGTAGAGCGCGACCGTCCGGATCGCCGTCCCGTGCTCCTGGTTGAACTCGCGGACGGCGTTGATGAAGCGCATCGCCGCCTCGCCGCGGTTGACGATGGCGACCCGCTGGAAATGAGGTTTCATCTCTCCTCCCGACGAGAACCCGCGGGGGCGGCCCGAAGGCCGCCCCCGCGGAGAAAGGGACGTCTCAGGCCATCGCGTCCCGGAAAGGCGCCAGCCGGTCGGCCGGGGCGCCGCCCGGAAGCTCGACCGTCCGATACCCCTCGACGACGAGGTGGACGTTCCCGTCCGCGTCGACGACGCGGGCGTCGAAGCTGCCGTCGCCCGAGATCGAGGGCGTCACGACGGCGTGGAGCCGGCCGGCCCCCGTTTCGAGCGGCCGCAGGGGCCGGACCCGCTCCACGCGAAGCGGGAGACCCATCCGGCCCGCCGTGCCGAGCTCGTAGACGCCGGCCGTCTGGAAGGCGAGCTCGACGAGGCGCGGCGCGACGACGGTCGGCGCGTCGGGTATGTGGTTCGGCGGGAGCGGGTCGGCGAAGAGGCCGACGACCCCAGACCCGTTCTTCCAGGCCCCTTCGAGCACCTGGTAGGCCGGGCCGTGGAAGTAGACCGAGTAGATTTCGGAGACCGCGATCGCAGCCCCCGGCCGCTCGAGCGCCGCCGCGAAGGCCTCGGTGCTCGCCTCGCCCCGATCCAGGCGGACGCGGCCGCGGAAGTGGACCGTCTCCTGCGGCTCGGCCTGGCCTGGAAGGACCCGGCGGCCGACGAGACGGCACTCCGCCTCGACGGCGTCGCCCGTCGGGCGGAGGACCGCCTCGACGACGACGGAGCGCGGCTCGTCGCGATAGAGCTTGAACGGAGCGAGGAAGTCGACGTCCTCGACGGAGGAGACGCGGAAGCCGGGGAGGAGCGCGACGGCCGCCTCGGCGAACGCCTCGATCCCCATCACGCCCGGCAGGACGGCGGTGCCGTCGATCCGGTGGTCGAAGAGGAAGGGCTGCGCCTTCGGGTCGAGCTCCGTCTCGACGAGGAGGCCGGCGTGCAGGCGGAACGCCGCGAGACGCCCCGTCATCGGACCTGCCGGGAATACCGGCGCCGCCTCCGGGTCGAGGCCCCCCGTCTCGTCCCACTCCTTCGTCAGGATGCCGAGGCGAAGCCCTTCCACGATCTCGCCGGCGAAGGACGAGGAGACGAGCTCGCGCCGGATGATCGGGATACCCGAGGCGGCGGGGAGCATGTCGATCCCGGCGAGCTCCATCATCTTCGGGATCGAGCCGCGAGTCGCCATGCCGATGTCGCCCCAGGCGGTCCAGTCGAGCGCGATCCCGCGCGTGCCGGGGCGCGTCGTCCGGAAGCTCGAGGAGAGCTTGCAGAGGAGGTCGTTCGCGGAGCTGTAGTCGGTTTGGCCGCCGTTGCCGAAGCGCCCGGCGACCGAGGAGAACGCGACGGTCGCGGCGATCGGCGTTTCGCCGAGGGCGCTCAGGAGGTTGAAGAAGCCGTCGGCCTTGACGTCGAAGACGAGGTCGAACTCCTTCGGCTCCTTGTCGACGAGGAAGCGGCTGATCTCGAGCCCCGCTCCGTGGAGGAGGACGTCGACGCGCGGGCTCCGCGCGAGGACGTCGGACACGATCTCGCGAACGCGCGCGGTGTCGCGGAGGTCGCCCGCGTACCAGTGGACGGTTCCACCCGCGGCCTCGACGGCGCGGATCGCGTCGAGGGCGGCGGCGAGCCGCTCGAGGCGCGTCAGCTCCTTCTCGACGAGAGCCGGCGTGGCGCGCTCGCCCTTCGCCTTGAGCCGCTCGAAGATCTCCTTCTTCAGGGCGTCCCGGTCGGTCGCGACGCGCGCGAGATCGGGGTCGTTGCGGTCCGGCTCCGGGAGGAGGTCGAGGAGGTGGAACGTGCCTCCCGAGGCGGCGGCGAGGTCGGTCGTGATCGCCGAGACGATGCTCCCGGCCGCGCCCGTGACGAGGAAGACACTCTCCCTGCCGAGCGGCATCCCGGGCGTCCCGTCCTCGACGGGGAGCTCCCGCATGCCGACGGAGGTGCGGAGGCCGTCGGCGTAGCCGACCTCGACGCAGCCCGGGTCGCGAAGCGCCTCCTCGATCAGGAGGTCCGCGACGACGGAGGGCGCGGCATCGACGCCGAAGTCGACGACCTTGACCGTCGCCTCGGTCTTCTCGCGCTTGAAGGCCTTCGTGAAGCCGGAGACCGCGCCGCCCAGCGGCGCGACGGCGCCGGCGGCGTCGTAGCCGTGCCGGCCCCCGAGGCGGGTCGCCGAGACGAGGAACGTGCCGGGGGCGCCGAGGGCACCGTAGAGGGCGCGCGCGGAGGTGTAGAGGCTCTTGACCCTCACGCGGAGCGCCTCGCGGAACGCCGCGAGGTCCATCGCGCGGAGGTCTCCCTCGGCGTCGAGCGCCGGCAGCCAGAAGAGGCCGTGGACGGGCCCGCCGGCGGTCCACTCGGCGAGGCGCTCGGCGAGCGCGTCGGCGGCGGCGCCGTGCTCGAGCGTCAGGACGTCGGCGCCGCGGGAGCGGAGCCGCTCGACGAGCGCTTCGGCGGCGCCACCGCGGTCGAACATGACCGCGACGCGCGCGCCAGCGCCGAGAGCGACGCCGGTCGCCTTGCAGGCCGGCAGTGCGGGACGGACGACGGGGACGACGACCCGCCGCGGGACCTTCGCCGCCTCGGCGAAGGAGCCGAGCGGCGATCGGGACGCGGCGGATGCGACCGACGCGGACGGGCCGTCCGGCGCCGGAGCGGCGGGCGCGGCGGCCGTCCCGCCGGCGGCGAGGTCGGGGCGGTTGTCGTAAACGAAGCGGACGACGTGGCCGAGCGTCGGGTAGTCCCTCAGCTTCCGGCTGTCGTCGCGCGGGATCCCGTACTCCTCGCGCACCGCGCTGAAGAGCTCGGCCTGCTTCACGGTGTCGACGCCGAGGTCCGCCTCGAGGTCGAGCTCCGGGTCGAGCATCTCGGCCGGGTACCCCGTCTTTTCCGTCACGATGGCGAGAACGCGCGCCAGGACGCCGTCGGAGGCGGGACCCGCGGGCTGCGGGGACGGAACGGCGGACGATGCCGAGGCGGCCTGCGTCGGGACGGGGGCGAGAGACGGTGCGACCGCGAGGGCGATCGGAGTCGGGACGGTCGTCGCCACGGCCGGCGCGGCGGCCGCGGGCCGCGAGAGGTCGGGCCGGTTGTCGTAGACGAACTGCACGACGTGGCCGAGGGTCGGGTAATCGCGGAGCTTCCGGCTGTCGTCGCGCGGGATGCCGTACTCCTCGCGCACGGCGCTGAAGAGCTCGGCCTGCTTGACCGTGTCGACGCCGAGGTCCGCCTCGAGGTCGAGCTCCGGGTCGAGCATCTCGGACGGGTAGCCCGTCTTCTCCGTGACGATCGCGAGGACCCGCGCCAGGACCGGGTCGGAGGCGGGCGCGGGCGTCGGCGTGACGCTCGCCGCGGGCGTCGCGGCCGCGGCGGCGAGGTCGGGCCGGTTGTCGTGGACGAAGCGGACGACGAGCGCGAGCGTCGGGTAGTCGCGCAGCTTGCGGCTGTCGTCCCGCGGGATGCCGTACTCCTCGCGCACCGCGCTGAAGAGCTCGGCCTGCTTGACCGTGTCGACGCCGAGGTCCGCCTCGAGGTCGAGCTCCGGGTCGAGCATCTCGACGGGGTAGCCCGTCTTCTCGGTCACGATCGCGAGGACGCGCGTCAGGACCTGGTCGACCGCGGGAGCGGCCGGTGTGGGAGCGACGACCGCGGGCGCGGCGGCCGGAGCCGGCGCAGGCGCCGCGGCGGGCGCCGGAACCCCGGCGCCGGGCGGCGGCAGGTCCGGGCGTCCGTCCCGGACGAACTGGATGACGTGCTTGAGCGTCGGGTAGTCGCGCAGCTTGCGGCTGTCGTCGCGCGGGATTCCCCACTCCTCGCGCACGGCGCTGAAGAGCTCGGCCTGCTTGACGGTGTCGATCCCGAGATCGGCCTCCAGGTCGAGGTCGAGTGCGAGCATCTCCTGCGCGTAGCCGGTCTTCTCGGCCACGATCGCGAGGACGCGCTCGGCGACGGGATCGATCGCGGCCGCGGCGGCGACCGGAGCGCGGGCGGGCACCACGGCCGGAGCCGGGGCGGACGGGGCCACGACCGGGGCGGCAGGTACCGGGACAGGCGCCGGGGCCGGAGCGGGAGCGGCCGTTCGCGAAGTCGCGGGGGCGGCCGGCGAATCGAGCCGCCGGGAGGCGCGGGCCGGGGCTCCAGTGTTCTTCACGCGGAACGTTCGCTTCTCGACCTCCGTGTCGGGCGCGTCGTAGCCGCTGATCGCGGAGAGCCAGGCGCGGTAGCGCGCGGCGTCGTGGATCCGGTAGGCGTAGCCGAGCTCCTCCGGAGCGCGCCGGCGGCCGTCGGGCGGCGGGACGCGCTCGAGGAGCGTCATCGCGATCTGCGAGCCGAAGCCCGCGGCGAGCCGCAGCGTGTAGTCGCGGTCGTAGCGTCCCCCCTTCGACAGGTGGAGCGGCCCGAGCTCGGGGTCGACCTCCCGGAAGTTCGGGATCGGCGGGACGATCCCCGTCTCGAGCATCTTGACCGCGAGGGCGTCCTCGATGCCGACCGCCATCGGGTGGCCCGTGAAGCCCTTCGTGTTCGCCATGACGATGGAGTCGACGGACGCGCCGAACGTCCCACGGAGGGCGAAGATCTCGGCCGAGGCGCTGCCGCCGCGGGCCGGCGTGTAGGTCTCGTGGGAGACGAAGATCATCTTCGGGGCGATGGCGTGCCGGTCGACGCCCCACTTCCGCTCGGCCTGCGAGACGAGCGTCTCCATGACCTGCGAGATGTGGTTTACGTCGAGGCGGGTGCCGTGGAAGGCGCTGTTCGCCGTGACGGCCGAGAGGAGGCGGCAGGCGGGGGTGATTCCGCGCTCGCGCGCCGCTTCGGCCCCTTCGACGACGAGGCCGATCGCCCCCATGCCGATGACCATCCCGTGGCGGCGGCGGTCGAACGGGAGGGCGGCGTCCTCGACCTTCTCGTCGAGCGCCGCGGCCCCCGTCGCCACGAAGCCGGCGCCGATCCACTCCATCATCTGGTCGGAGGTCGCGTCGTCGGCGGCGATGACGAGGACCCGGCGGGCGCGGCCCGCGCGAATCCAGTCCTCGGCGATCGTGACCGCCTGCGTCGTGGAGGAGCAAGCGGCGTTGACCTGCGTGTTCGGGCCGCGCGCGCCGATCAGCTCGGCGAACTGCGAGTGGCCCATCGAGAGGATCTGGAAGAGGAAGCGCCGGTCGAAGGTGTAGTGCTCCCGCTCGATGAGCCCCTTCAGGTCGGCGATCCGCCCGTCCAGCTCGGCGAGGGCTTCGGCCGACGCGCCCTTGCCGGCCAGGGTCGCGCGGAGCGCCTCGAGATCGGTGAGCCGCTCGCGCCGCTCGTGGTCGAGGAAGTAGCCGCGGAGCCGCTCGGCGAAGGAGTCGTAGCCCGGGAAGGCGGACGCGAAGACGATGCCCGTGTCGTCCTGGAGCGCTTCGGGGAGGACCCAGCGCTCGGGGAGCTTCGTCCCCTTCGTCGTCGTCTTGTAGCGCATGACGAGCGGGATCCCCGCGTCGTGGAGCGCCTCGAGGCCGGCGGCGATCGCGAGCTGCGTGACGACGTCGAGAGCCGGGATCCGCTCGGCCGGGACGCCGAACTCCTCGGCGAGGTCGAGCTCTCCGGCTCGGCCCGCGAGCTTGATCACCTCGTCCGTCGAGGTGACCTCCTCGAAGCGGCTCTCGCCGTGCTCGCTCTTGACGAGCCGGGTGATGTGCTTTGTCGCCATCGCCCGGAGGATCTTCTCGGGGATCCGGCCGATGAACTGGTCGCCGCGGAGGATCGCGGCGACGTTGTCGTCCTGGAACATCCGCGGCCGGCCCGGCAGCCCGAGCGAGGAGCCGGTGATGACGACGGGCTCTTCCGCCGGCGCAGCCGTCGCGGACGCCGCGAGGCCCTCGCCGCGGTGAATCTTCATCCCCTTCTCGAGGAACTCGGAAAAGAGGAGGCCGAGGTCGCGGATCGGGTCGCCCGAGCCGCCGGAGCTCAGGAGAGGCGCAGAGGCCGCGACCGGGGCCGGAGCGGCCGCGGGCGTCGGCGCCGGGACCGCGAGGGTCGGCGCGGCGGGACGCACGGCCGGGGCGAGCTCGACGGGTCGCGGCTTCTCCTCCACGCGCGGCGTGCCGATGCCGGCGGCCCAGAAGCCGCAGATCGCCTGGTTGAAGGAAACGACGTCGCCGAGGCGCGGGTGGTTCGTGGCGAGGGAATGGACGTCGGGGCGGTGGCCGAGGACGTCCTCGACGAAGCCCTGGACGGCCCGCTTCGGGCCGACCTCGACGAAGACGCGGACGCCCGCCTCGTAGAGCCGCTCGAGCCCCCTCACGAAGCGGACGGGAGAGGCGATCTGGCGGGAGAGGAGGTCGATCGCCTGAGTGCGAACGTCGCCGTCCGTCGGGTAGAGGTCGCCCGTGACGTTCGCGACGACGGGGAGCTTCGGTCCCCCGATCCGGAGCCGCTCGAGGACCGTCCGGAACGGGACGGTCGCCGGCTCGACGATCTTCGTGTGGAAGGCGTGGCTGACCGGGATGTAGGCCGTCGTGATGCCGGCCGCCTTGAACGCCTCGACGGCCGCTGCGACCGAGGCGGTCGAGCCGCCGATGACGGACTGCCCGTTGCTGTTGTAGTTCGCGACGACGACGTATCCCTCGATCCCCTCGAGCGTCTTCTCGATGACGTCCACCGGGGCAAAGACGGCGGCGAGCGTGCCGTTGTCGGCGACGGAGACGCGCGACATCTCGCGGCCGCGCGCCGCGACCGCCTCGAGGGCGTCCTCGAGCGGGAGGACGCCAGCCGTGACGAGGGCGCCGTACTCGCCGAGGGAGTGCCCCATGACCATGTCGGGGGCGATGCCGTACTCGTTGAGGAGGCGGCCGAGGGCGATGTCGGTCGTCAGGACCGCGGGCTGCGTGATGGAGGTCTGCTTCAGCTCCTCCTCGGCCGCCGCGATCGCCGCGGGCTCCTTCGTGTCGAAGAAGATGTACGAGCTGATCGTCCGGCCGAGGATCTGCTCCATCCTCCGGTCGGCCTGCGCGAACGTCTCCGCGACGATCGGCTCGAGGTCGCGCAGGGTGCGCGCCATGTTCACGTACTGCGAGCCCTGGCCCGTGAAGAGGAAGGCGACCTTCGGCGCCGGGCCGTGGCCGCGGAAGATCCCCTGCCCGCGGAGCGGCCTCCAGGCGGCGGGCTTGCCGCCCGCGAGCGCCTTCAGCGCCTTCTCGATCTTCTCGGCGAGCTCGTGCGGGTTGCCGAAGTCGATCGCGACGCGCTCGGGAGCGCGGAGGGCGGCCTCGCTCGGCGGGGCCGGCTCGGGCGCCCGTCCCTGCCGCGCCTCGTCCTGCGCGGCGTGGAGCTTCTTCGCGAGCTCCGCCTCGTCGGCGGCGCCGACGAGGAGCGCGCCGCGGAGGGGCGACTTCGGGGCGGCAGCGGGAGCTGCAGCCGGCGTCGCGGGAACGGAGACCTGCGCCGGGCGGCTCCCCTTCGTGAGGGTGCCCGGGACGTGCTCCTCGAGGACGACGTGGAAGTTCGTGCCGCCGAAGCCGAAGGCCGACAGGCCCGCGCGGCGGACTCCGCAGGCGGGCTTCGCCCACTCGCGCAGCTCGGTGTTCACGTAGAACGGCGACTTCGACCAGTCGAGGTTCGGGTTCGGGCGCTCGAAGTTGAGGCTCGGCGGGACGACCTTGTGCGCGAGGGCCATCGCCGCCTTGAAGAAGCCGGCGGCGCCCGCGCCCGCCTTCAGGTGCCCGATGTTCGACTTGACCGAACCGAGCGGGATGGAGTGCGCCGGGAGACCCGCCGCGCCGAACGCCTCGATGAGGCTCTCGACCTCGACGACGTCGCCGACCTTCGTCGAGGTGCCGTGCCCCTCGACGTACGAGCAGGTGGCCGGGTCGAGCCCCGCGACCTGCCAGCCGTGCCGGAGCGCGAAGCGCTGGCCGACCGGGTTCGGGGCGGTGATCCCCTTGCCGCGCCCGTCGCTCGAGGCGCCGATGCCGCGGATGACGGCGTAGATCCGGTCGCCGTCGCGCTCGGCGTCGGCGAGGCGCTTGAGGAGGAAGAAGGCCGCCCCCTCCCCCATGACGAAGCCGTCGGCCCCGTCCGCGTAGGGGCGCGAGCCGGTGGCCGAGAGCGCGCCGATCTTGCAGAACTTGACGAAGCTCGTCGGCCCCATGTTCCGGTCGAGGCCGCCCGTGAGGACCGCGTCGAACTTCCCGGCCACGAGGCCGTCGACCGCGGCGCTCATCGCCGCGAGCGCCGAGGCGCAGGCGGCATCGGTGACGTAGTTCGCCCCGTGGAAGTTGAAAAGGTTCGCGACGCGCCCGGCGATGCAGTTGGAAAGCTCGCCCGGCATCGTGTCCTCGGTGACGTCGGGGAGGCGGCCGGCGACGCCCCGGCGCATCTCGTCGATCGTCCGGGCCTTCACGTCGGCCGGGAGCGCCGCGAACGCGGGCGAGGCGAGAAGCTCCGCCTCGACCTCGGGCGTGAAGATGTGGAAGGCGGTCTGGTAGTGCTTCTCGCCCCCCATCGCGTTCCCGAGGATCACGGCCGTCCGGTCGAGGTCGAGAGGGCGCTCCGGGTATCCGAAGTCGGCGAGGACCTCGCGCGTGAGCGCGATCGCCCACTTCTGCCCGTCGTCCATCGCCGCCTCGACGAGCGGCGGGATCGGGAGCCGCCACTTCACGGGCTCCCAGGGGAACTCGCGGACCCAGCCGCCGATCTTCGAGTAGGTCTTCCGCGGCGCCTTCGGATCGGGGTCCCAGTAGAGCGCCGGGTCCCAGCGCTTCGGGTCGACCTCGGAGATCCCGTAGGCCCCCGACGTGATGTTCTCCCAGAAGGCCCGGGCGCTCGGGGCGCCGGGCATGATCGCGCCGACGCCGACGACGGCGACCGCGCGGGCAGACGTGTCTTCCATGAGGTGGCTTCCTCTCAGGCCCGCGGAGCGGGCGTCCGCCCGTAAAGGGCGTCGGAGACGAGGTCGAGGTCGGTCATCAGGCCGGCCTGCGCCCCGGAAATCTCGGGGAGGCGAATCGCCGCGGTGAACGCGGCGAGGTCGGAGGCGGGGACGCCGTCGGCGCCGACCGCCCAGCGGAGCGCCTCCTGCGCGACCTCGAAGGCGGCCTCACGGCCGTTCGCGCGGGAGACGGCCGCGAGCGCGGCCGCGTCGAGCCGCCGGTCGGCCTTGTCGGAGAGCTCCCCCTTCGCGGCGCGGGCGGCGCGCTTCGCGAGGACCATCGCCCCCTCGGCGAGGGCGATCATCCGGCCGGCGCGGAAGAGGACGTGCTGGTGGCGCGTGAGGCGCTGGGCGCGGAAGCGCTCGAGGCCCTCGGCGAGGGAGTGGAGCGCGAGGGCGGCGAAGCGCGCGCCGCAGCCGGGCTGCGCGGCCTCGAGCGCCTCCATCTCGCGGGCCTTGTCGTGGTAGTGCTGGCCGCGCGTCTTCAGGTGCTGCTGCCAGCGGTCGCGCGCGATCGTCATCTCCATGATCTCCGAGGTCCCCTCGTAGATCGTCGTGATCCGGACGTCGCGTCGGATCTTCTCGACCATGTACTCGCGCGTGTAGCCGTAGCCGCCGAGCGCCTGGATCGAGGCCTCGGCCGCGGCGAGGCCCGCCTCGGTCGCGAGGTACTTCGCGATGGCGCCCTCGGTGTTCAGCATCTCCTCGCCCGCGTCGAGCCGCTCGGCTGTCTCCTCGATGTAGGCGCGGCCCGCCTCGAGCCGCACGGCGTGCGGGACGATGAGCTTGTGCGTGTAGCCCTGCTTCTCGGAGAGGGGCGCCCCGCCCTGGAGGCGGTCCTTCGAGTAGGGGATCGCCCGGTCGAGCGCGGCCCAGCCGGCGCCGAGGCCGAACGCGGCGACCATGAGGCGGGTGTAGCCGAAGACGAGCTGCGCCTGGAGGAGCCCCTGCCCCTCCACGCCGCCGACGAGGTTCTCGACGGGGACGTAGACGTCCGACAGCGAGAGGGCCGCCGTGTTCGAGATCCTCAGGCCGTGCTTGTCCTCGGGCTTGCCGTGCGAGAAGCCCTCGGCCCCCTTCTCGAGGATGAACCAGGTGGGTCCCGCCGGCGCGTTCGCGAGGATCGTGTAGACGTCGGCGTAGCCGCCGTTGCTGATCCACTGCTTGGCGCCGTTCAGCTTGTACCCGACGGTCTTCCCGTCCTCGACGACCGGCGTCGCCGTCGTCTTCAGGGCGCCGAGGTCGGAGCCGGCTGCCGGCTCCGTGGCGCCGTACGCGAAGAGGAGGCCCTCCTCCGCGATCCGGCCGAGCCAGTGCTTCTTCTGCTCCTCGGTCCCGCCGAAGGAGATCGGGTCGGAGCCGAGGAACGTCGCGAGGACCCCGGTCGCCACGCCGAGGTCGATCGCGGCCATCAGCTCGCAGGTCCGGTAGACGTCCCAGGCGCTCCCGCCGAAGCCGCCGTACTCCTCCTGGATGAAGACGAGCTGGATGCCGAGCGTGTTCGGGTCGCAGAGCGCCCGGACGTCCTCGACCGGGAACTCGTCGGCGTGGTCGAGCTGGAGGAGGCGCGAGACCGGGAGCCGCTGCTCGGCGAAGTCGCGCAGGCTCTGGAGGGTCATCTCGAGCGAATCGGCAGGAAGGCCGGAGGTCTTCATCTCGGTTCTCTCTTTCCCCCGGCGGCCCGGGCTCCCCCGCGGGGCCCGCCGGACAAACGAAGAGGACCCTCTGCGGATCCTCGGAAGCGCTTCGGAGCTAGGGGGATGGGAGGTAGGGAGCCACAGCGAAACCGGGGCACTTTACCCGGCGCGAGGCCGGGACACAAATCGAGAACAGGTCTAGGAAATGGCGCGTTGCAGCGCCCTAACATTCATCGGATCAGCGATTTGGAGTGAGCGAAGGCTCAGCGCCGACGTGTTGCCGTATCGTCCGGGCGAGGTCGGGTCGAGATGGCAGACACGCCTCCAGGCGTCCGCGGGCCCACAGCCGCCGACAGGCTCGGCGAGAAGGCAGAGCCTCGCACGGCGCTCGAGAGCCTTCCCCCCTTCACGTTTCGTCACGGCCTCATCCCGGCCGTCCAGTCCGTCGTGAGCGAGCGGTTCGACGCCGGCGCTCCCGAGCTCGCGGTCGTCTACGCGGAGGTGACGGCTCTTTCCGCGACCGCGCTCCTGTCCGGGGAGAAGGTTCCCTACTCCGTCTTCACGGGGAAGGTCTTCGTCCGTCTCTCCGGGGAGGAGGGGGCGGTCGTCGGACCAGGCGTCGAACCCGCGAGCGGCCTCCTCGTTCACGCCTGGGCGGGACGCGTCCGTCTCTCGGGACGGCTGGAGGTGGCGGATCTCTCGACCCGCCACTTCGGGACGTGGCTCGCCGGTTCCGGGCTGCCGCCGGGAATCCGATTCCCTCGAGCGGTCTGGGCCTTCGACGACGAGGTCCCGAGAGCGTTCCGCTACGTCTCCGACGCGGCGGATTCGGTGCGGCCTCCGTCGTCGCTGAGCCCCGCTCGCGCGGACGCCGTGGCGAGCGCGGTTCGCGAGGTTCTTGCGCGGTTCCGGACCGGTTCGGGCTGAAGCGGAGCTCTCGGATCCGGACTCGTCAAGGCAACCCGTGTCGCGCGAGAACCGGAGGGCAAGAACTGGAGCGGGCGACGAGGGTTGAACTCGCGACATCCAGCTTGGGAAGCTGGCGCTCTACCAACTGAGCTACGCCCGCTCGAGGCGTGGGAGGGGTTTGTACCGTTTCCGGGGCGCGGCGTCAAGGCGAGGGAGGGGGGGCGGGAGGGGATTCCCCGGTCGCCGGCTGCCCCCCCGGTGCGGCACTGGCGATCGCGGACGAGGCTCGGAAGATGTAGTGGACGCCCGAGGCGATCGTCAGGAGGAAGGTCGCCACGAAGCAGGCCTCCGCGACCCAGGCCGGCATCCGGTCGATGTTGTTCATCAGGATCGCGACGACCGTCGAGATCTCGGCGAACGTGTTCGCCTTCCCGAGGAGCGTCGGCGGGAACGACTTGATGCCGAGGCCGAGGGCCATGACGAGGGCGACGACGACGATCAGGACGTCCCGGGCGACCGTCAGGAGGACGAGCCAGAGGGGGATGTGGATGTTCGAGGGGGTGGACTTGAGGGCGAAGACGATGAAGGTCGAGACGAGGAGGAGCTTGTCGGCCGCCGGGTCGAGGAGCGCGCCGAGCGGGGAGGCCATGCCGAAGTGCCGGGCCAGGTAGCCGTCGACGAAGTCGCTGACGGCCATCGCGAAGAAGATCGCGAAGGCCTGACCGTGCTGACCCTCGAGGACCGCGTTGATCAGGAACGGGATCGCGACGAGCCGCGCGAAGGTCAGCAGGTTCGGCAGGGTCCAGGGACGGAGCTCCATCGCGCCTCAGCCGCCCGAGGTCTCCCCCTCGAGCCGAACGTAGATGGCCTTCCCCTTCGGGACGATCAGGTTCTCGCGGGCGAGCTGGGACATCGTGCGGGAAACGGTCTCCCGGCTCGAGCCGATCGTGTCGGCGATCTCGCGCTGGGACGGTCGGACGACGACCGTCCAGCCGCCGCCCGCCTTCCTCCCCCTCTCGTCGGCGAGGTCGCGGAAGTAGCGCGCGAGCCGGCCCTTCACGTCGAGGGAGGCGAGTCCCTCGATCGTCGCGTTCGCGTGGCGGAGCCGGCGGGAGAAGGTGGAGAGGAGGCCGCGGAAGAGGACGAAGTTCCCCTTCAGGAGCTCGAAGAACGCCTCGCGCGTCAGGACGGCGAGCTCGGAGCGCTCGGCGGCCGTGACGGTGGCGGAGCGCGGTGCTTCGTCGAGGAGCGCCATCTCGCCGAAGCAGTCGCCCGCGGAGAGGGTGGAGAGGACGACCTCCCGCCCCTCCGGCGAGAGGATCGAGACGGCGACGCGCCCCTTGACGAGGACGAAGAAGGAATCGCCCGGCTGTCCCTGGGTGACGATCCGCTCGCCCCGGCGGTAGGTCCGGACGGTCGCTGCCCTCGCCAGGGCGACCCGGTCGGCCGTCGTCAGCCCCTCGAAGAGGGAAACCTTCGCGAAGAGGTCGGGGGCGGCGTTCATCTGGTACCTCCCTCACGCCCGATTCGGGCGGCTTTCTCCAAGGCCCGGAGGGCCTCGCGGCCGGTCACGTAGCGGGTCGGCGTTCTGCCGAGTATCCCGCAATCGGCGAGCGCGTCGGCGCCCGCAGCCGAGAGGCAGCCCTTCGGGGCGCGACCCCTGCCGGCGAGGAGCGCGACTCGCCGCAGCGCGCCGGCGAGCTCGCCGCGGCCAACGGCGGTCTCCGTTCCGACACGATGGGTCTCGGGCGAGACGTCGAGGAACCCGAGGCCGATCGCCTTGACGAGCGGCCCCTGGTCGGATCGGCCGACGACGTCGACCGCGATCTCCGTTCCCGGAGGGACGAGGGCCTCGCGAAACTCGGGGACCGTCCACCAGAGGAGCAACGCGAGCTGCGCGCGCGTCAGGCGCGGGGACTCCGCCGCCGCTCGCGCGGCCTCCGGCAGGTTCTGGACCTTGAACTCGAAGCGCGCGTCCTCCGCCTTGCCCGCCGACGCCGGATCCGAGGCGGCCGCCTCCTCGTAGAGGGTCGCCGCGTCGGCCCAGCGCCCCGCCCGGGCGGCCGCATCGCCGGCGAAGGCCGCGACGGACGGATCGGAGGGGGCTTTGCGGCGGGCCTCCCGCGCCCACGTCCAGGCGTCCTCGGCCCGGCCGGCGGCCGAAGCCGTCTTCGAGAGAAGGACGAGCGCCCCCACCGACTCCGGCTCGAGCTGCAGCAGCGAGTTCGCGTGGCGGCGGGCCGCGTCGAGGTCCCCGGCCGCGAGGGCCTCTTCGGCCGAGGCCCGCTTCGAGGCGGCAAGGGAGGTCCGAAGCGTCGCGACCCGCTCCCGGGACCTGGCGTCGGAGGGAACGAGGCGCAGCAGAGTCCGGTAGCCTTCCAGCGCGTCCGGGGTCTCTCCCTCGTCGGCCGCGATGTCGGCGGCCGCCTCGACGGCCGCGATCCAGTTCGGGTGACTCGCGATCCCCTCGGCCAGGAAGGCGCGCGCCTCGTCCCGCCTGCCTTCGAGCAGGTCGAGGTAGGCGCGTGCGAGCCGCAGCGCGGGCGCGGCCTCGCCCTTGCGGACCGCGAGGGCGCGCGACGCCGCGGCGGCATCGCCCCTTCGGAGCGCCCCGAGGGCTGCGTCGAGGGCCTTCGACTCCCGCGCCGTCGGCGCGGGGGGCGGCGCCCCCTCCCGCGGGTCGCGAAACGCGAAGGCCGCCTCCGCGGAGGCGGCCGGAGCCGGCGGCGGCGCCGACGCGCAGCCCGTGGCAACGGCGAGGAGAATCGCGGCGACGAGGCCGGCGAGCGGCCGTTCGCGGCGGGGCGTTCGGGACGGGGCTCGACCGATCGGGCTCAATCCGGTGGCAGCCCTCAGGGGGCCGGCGCCAGGGCCGGCGCGGCCGGGCGAACGGCGGCCGTGGCGACGGACGCGATGGCGTGCTTGTAGATCATCTCCTCGCGCCCGTCGACCTCGAGGACCACGGCGTACTTGTCGAACCGCCGGATGCGGCCGAGCCTCGTCCGCTCGGAGAGCAGGACCACCTCGACGAGCGTATTTTCCTTGCGGAGCTGGTAGAAGAAACCGTCCTGTACGTTGATCGGCGGCTTGTTGATCATCGACGTCTCCCTTCGAAAAGATCAGGAGAAGAGCGGGCGAGACGCGGAGACGACCTCTTCGACGAGGTCGGGCGCGTCGGCCCGGATAGGATGAAGACCCGGCTCGGACCGGAACCACGTTTCCTGCCGCTTCGCGTAGCGGCGCGTCTGGCGGATCACCGTGTCGCCCCACTCGGAGGCCGACAACCGGCCCTCCAGGAGGGCCGCCGTCTCCCTGTAGCCGATGGCGGCCATGCCTGGAGCGCTCACCGGTACGCCCGCCTCAAGGAGGCGCCTCACCTCGCCGGCGAGCGGGGCCATGATGGAGTCTCGAAACCTCCTTTCGATTCTTCCATAGAGGACGGGGCGCGGCAACGTGAGTAGGAGCTTCACGGACGGTCCGTCCCAGCGCTCTCCGGGCCTCTCCTGGAAGAGCTCCGAAGGACGGCGGCCTGTCGACACGGCGATCTCCAGGTATCGAATGGCACGCGCTCCGTCCCGTTGCGAGATCCGTGCCCCGCTCTGCGGGTCGAGGAGCGTCAGCGCCCGGACGAGCCACGGCGCGCCACGGCGCGCCTCGACGAGGCGCAGCGCCTCGCGCAGCCGCTCGTCGCGCGGAGGCCCGACGAAGAGGCCCTCGAAGAAGGCGCGGACGTAGAAGCCGGTCCCGCCGCAGAGGATCGGGATCTTCCCTCTCGAGAGGATCTCTCGGGCCGCCGCACGGGCCAGCCGGGCGAACTCCCCCGCGCTGAACGCCTCGGTCGGCTCCTTCAGGTCGATCAGGTGGTGCGGAACGCCGCGGCGCTCCTCGAGGGTCGGCTTCGCGGTCCCCGCGTCGATCCCCCGGTAGGCCGTGAAAGCATCGGCGGAGATCACCTCGCCACCGAGCCGGAGGGCCGCCTCGACGGCGAGGGCCGACTTCCCCGTCGCCGTCGCCCCGACGATCGCGAGGACGCCCCGCGGGACCGTCACGGGATCCCTCCCGGAAGTCCCGCGAACGGGCGCGACGGGAAGATCCTCCCGTCGCGGAAGAGGAGCTCCACGTCGCCGTGCCGGTCCGTCCGGAAGACGCGGGTCCCGGAGGACTCGAGGCGTTCGATCACTTCGCGCCCCGGATGCCCGAACCGGTTCCGCCGGCCCGCGCTCACGAGAGCGATCCGGGGGCGGACCGCCCCCAGGAGCTCCGCGCTCGTGGAGGTGCGGCTGCCGTGGTGCGGGACCTTCAGGACGTCGGCCGCGAGGTCGAGGCCGCGCGCGACGAGGTCGGCCTCGGCTCTCTCCTCGACGTCCCCCGTGAGCAGGACGCGTCGGGAGCCGAGACGGACGCCGACGACGAGCGAGCCGTTGTTCTCCGGCGCGCGCGGATAGCTCTCCGCTCCGGGGTGGAGCACGTCGAACTCCACTCCCGCCGCCCGGAACCTGTCGCCGGCGGCCAGCGCCTCGACGGGCGGGCGTCCGCCCGAGGCCGCGGCGAGCGTTTCGTCGAGGAACGGGTTGCGCGGCGCGCCCCGAGGGAGGTAGAGGCGGCCGACCGGAACGAGGCGGAGCAGCGCCACGAGCCCGCGCGAGTGGTCGGGATGCGGGTGCGACAGGACGACCGCGTCGAACGAGACGGCCCCGAGGGCGGCGAGCCGCGGGAGGAGGCGCGTCCGGCCGAAGTCGTACGCGGCGTCGAACGTCCCGCCTCCGTCGACGAGGACGCGCCCCTTCTCCGTGACGACGAGGAAGGAGTCCCCCTGTCCGACGTCGAGCGCGATGAGCCGCGCCTCGCCGCGTCGCGCGGCCGACGACGGGCGGGCCGAGACGAGGAAGACGAGGGCGACGGCCCCGCCGAGGGCGGCGCGACGCGGCCCGCGACGCCGGAGGACACCCGCGGCGGCGAGGAAGAGCGCGAGGAGCGCCGCGACGGCAAACGAGGGGGTCGGGACGACGCGCACGGCTCCGACCGAGTCGAGGAGCCGGAGGAGGCCGAGCATCGCGTCGGAGAGGAGCGCGAGCGGGGCGAGCGCGAGCGAGGCGACGACCGGCCCGGCCAGGAGGAGCGGCAGGTGGAGGACGGCCGCGAAGAGGAAGACGCTCGCGACCGGCACGACGAGGAGGTTCGAGACGAGCGCCACGAAGGGGACGACGTGGAAGACGGCGGCCTGGATCGGGAAGACGCAGAGCTCCGCGCCGAGCGTCGCCGCGAGACCGTCGGCGAGAGGGACGGGAAGCCGCTCCCGCAGCGGCCGAGCGAAGACGGGAGAGAGCGCGGAGATGCCGAACACGGCGGCGTACGTCAGGAGGAAGCCGACGTCGAAGAGACGGGAGGGGTCGTGCGCGAGGAGGACGAGCGCCGAGAGCCCGAAGACCTGGCCGGGCGAGGTCGGACGCCCGAGCAGCCGGGCTCCGAGGTAGAGGCCGATCATGAGCGCCGCGCGGAGGACGGGCGCGCGGCCGCCGGTGAACGCGGCGAACGCGACGGTGGCGAGGAGAACGATCGCGTCCCGCGTGAGCGGCCGCGGACGGAAGGGACCGAGCGCCGCCGTGAGCCCGAGCGCGAGGAGCCCGACGTGCAGGCCCGAGATCGCGAGGACGTGGGCGACGCCGCCGTCCCGAAAGGCGGAGACGGTGGCCGGGGAGAGCCGGTCGGTCTCGCCCAGGACGAGCGCCCCGGCGAGGGCCGCGGCCTCTCGTTCACCAGGAGAGGCTCCCTCGAGCCCCTCCTCGAGCCGCCGGCTCGCGGCGCGGTGCAGGCGCGCGGGGACGCCGATCGCGCCCCGGGGACCGTCGAGGACCGCGATCTGCACCGCGGACTTCTGTGGCAGCCGGGGCTCGGGAGCCAGCCCGAACGGGCTCTGCGGAATCGCGCCCGCGTCCGGCAGGCGCAGGGGGCCGCGCACGCGGACGAGGTCGCCGTAGCCGGCGTGCGCACCCGGGTGGGTCTCCCCCGCCACGCTCAGGACGAGGCGGCCCGGAAGCGCGACGGGCACGCCCTCCCGCCGCGCGTCCTCGACGTCGAGGCGCGCGGACCAGATCGATCCGCTCCGCGACCAGTAGGTGCCGAGTCGACCGCGCACCTCGAAGACGTCGTCCTCGCTCGCGGACGCGGCCGTCCGACGGGCCGCTTCGCGATCGACGACCAGCGCCGGCCGGGCGCGGGCGAAGGCCAGAAGGACGACGAGGAGGAGGCCGCCGGCGCCCGCGAGCGACCGCGATCCCCTCAGACCGGCGGCGACGGCGACGGCCGCGGCGATCGCGAGAGCAGAGGCCACGGACGGAGAGGGGGCGATGGGGAGCTCGACGGCGAGGAGGATCCCCGCGGCGAAGGCGAGGGCCGCAGGGACCGCCGGCGACGGTGCCCGGAGCGACCAGGAGCGCCTCATCCGCGCCTCTCGAGCCTCGCGAGCGTCTCGACGTGGTGCGTTCCCGGGAAGAGGTCGAGGAGCGTCAGGGCCGCGACCCGGAAGCGCGGGAGGAGCGCGGCGAGGTCCCGCGCGAACGTGGCGGGGTCGCACGAGACGAGGAAGAGGCTCCTCGGCGCGATCCGGAGGAGCGCCTTCCTCACGCCGGGACCGAGCCCCTCGCGCGGCGGGTCGGCGAAGACGACGTCCCGCCGCTCCCGCTCCCGGTGGAGGTGCTCCTCGACGAGCCGGGCGACGGCGCGCCCGCGACCGGGGAGCCCCTCGCTCTTCCACGCCGCGAGGTTCGCGGCGAGGTCGGTCGACGAGGAGCGGTCCGACTCGACCGCCTCCGTCTCGAACCCGGCCTCCAGCAGCGCCCGGGTCAGGAACCCGGCGCCGGCATAGAGGTCGAGGGCACCGCGCGAGACCCCGGCGCGGGCCGCCTCTCGCGCGGCGGCCCGCGCCTCCTCGAGGAAGGCGTCGAGAAGGAAGCGGTTCGCCTGGAAAAACGAGGAGACCGAGACGCGGAACGGTGCTCCCGCGACGACGAGCCGGAGCGACGACGGGCCGCGCGTGGCGGCGAGTCGACCGGAGAAGAGGACCCGTAGGCCGTCCAGAGGTCCGTGAAGCGCCGCGGCGATCCGCTCGGGATCGGGCAGGGCCCGGTCAAATCGAAGCTCTCCGAGGAGCGGGGACCCGTCGGTCCCCTCGAGCGTCTGAAGCTCGCACGCCGGGACGTTCGCGGTGCCGAGGGCGGCGCGGATCGCCGGAAGGCGCTCGAGCAGCGCCGTCGAGACGACCTCGCACGCCTCGAGGTCCGACACCCGCGAAGAGCCCCTCCCGAGGAACCCGAGCGCCCCCCCGCCGTCCCAGCGCAGCCGGCTCCGGAGCCTGTAGCTCCGGGGCGACGCGACGAAGCGGACGTCCGGCAGCTCGCCGTCCGGCACGCGCCCGATCCGTCGGAGGGCGTCGCGGACGAGCTCCTCCTTCAACGCCCCGTGCGATTCGATGCGGGCGGCCGGCCAGTCGCAGCCGCCGCAAGCCCCGTCCCGCGCGAGGGGACAGACCGCGTCCGGCGGTCTCCGGTGCGGCCCGGGCGCGAGAACGGAGACGACCTCCGCACGCAGGAGGCGCGGGCCGTCGCTCCGGGCCTCGACGAGGAGGCGATCGCCCGGCAGGCCGCCGTCGACGAGGACGACGGCCCCGTCGATCCGGGCGAGGCCGCTTCCGCCCGGGACGACGCGCTCCACGGTGACCTCGTTCGGCACCGCTCAGCCTCCGAGCAGCGTCAGCGCCGGAAGGCCGAGCCGCCGCCGCACGGCGCGCGCGCGCAGGGCCCGCTGGATCCGCCCCCGCGCGTCCTTCGACAGGCCGGAGAGATCCCCCGCCTCTTCCGCGACCTCCTCCGCGAGCGCCGTCCGCCCCGCCTCGCCGAGCGCCTTCTCGACCCGCTTCACCAGCGCCTTCTCGAGCCCGCCCAGGCTCTCCTCGAGCGACTCCAGCCCGGAGGACGGGTCGAGCTCCCCGAGTGCGGTCCGGGCCGCGGCGAGGGCGGCGCGAACGACCGCCGGATCGGCCTCCCCGGGGACGTTCGCCTCCGCCACCTCGAGCGCCTCGGCGAGCGCGGCGAGACGGGGCGCCGCGTCGGAAGCGTCCGGAGACGTCTCGGCGCGCGCCGAGTGCGCCCCGACGAGACCTCGCCGTTCCATCTCCCACAGGACCTCGACGGCGTTCGCGCAGTAGGAGAGGCTGGAGATCTTCGAGAGGTCTCCCCGCGCGCGCTTCCTCTCGAAAGCCTCACGGACGGCCCGGATCACGGTGCCGGAGGGAACTCCGCTTTCGCGCCAGCCGCAGATGAGCCGCCAGTCCTTCGGCGAGAGGAGGAACGGCGTCCCGCGTTCGGCGATGAAGGCCTCCTCGACACGCGTGCCGTAGGAGGCCTCGTCCTCCGCGGCGTCAGGAGCGCCGGGGGGGGCGGGCGTCGGCGTTCCGGTCATGGAGGATCTTCAGCCCGCGGAGGGTCAGGTCGGCGTCGACCGCGGCGAGGTCGGGGGACGCGGAGGCGTAGAGGGGCGCGAGGCCCCCGGTGGCGACGACCTTCATCCCCGGCTCGCCGAGCTCGGCGCGAATCCGCGCGATGAGCCCCTCGGCCTGCGCGAGAACGCCCCAGTAGAGACCCGACTGGATGCTCTGCGCCGTGTTCTTCCCCACGACCTTCTCCGGCCGGTGGAGGTCGACGCGAGAGAGACGGGCGGCGCGGGAGAAGAGGGCGTCGGCGCTGATGCCCGGTCCCGGGCAGATGACGCCGCCGAGGTAGTCGCCCGCGGCGGAGACGACGTCGAACGTCGTGGCCGTTCCGAAGTCGACGACGATGCACGGCGCCCCGTACTTCGCGACGGCCGCGACGGCGTTGACGATCCGGTCCGCGCCCACCTCGGAAGGCTGGTCGTAGAGGATCTTCATCCCCGTCTTCACGCCGGGCGCGACGAAGAGAGGGTCGATCCCGAACGCGTCGCGGCAGGCGACCCGGATCGGGAAATCCTGCGGAGGGACGACGGAGGAGACGATGACGTCCTCCACCTCGCCCGCCTTCCGCCCCTTCCCCTCGATGACCGCGCGGAGGAAGAGCGCGTGCTCGTCGGAGGTCCTGTCGCGGACCGTGGTCAGCCGGGCCGTGGCGACGAGCGCGTCTCCCTCGAAGAAGCCGAGGACGGTGTTCGTGTTCCCGACGTCGAGAGCGAGGAGGAGTCCCATCCCCGCCTCAGAACCGCGTGACGTCGCCGGAGATCAGCTCCGCGACGCCCCCGTCGGCCTCGAGCCGGAGAAGACCGTCCTTCGTCAGCCCGCGGTAGCGGCCGGACACGACCCGCTCTCCGTCCCGGACCTCGAGCGGGTCGCCCTCCCGGTGGAGCGTAACCGCCGCGAACGCCGCGGGAAGGTCCTCGACCTCCCCCTCGAGCGTGGCGTCGAGCGCGGAGATCACGGCGACGAGCGGAAGGTCGCCCGAAAGAAGCGCCGGCTCGACGCCTTCCAGCGCGAGCGACGTCGCAGCCGCGAGCCCGAGCGCGTCGAGCTCCGACCGCGTCGTGGAGACGTTCAGGCCCACCCCGACGACGACGTAACCCGCCCCTTCAGGGAGCGCCCGTCCCTCGACGAGGATGCCGGCGAGCTTCTTCCCGCGGCAGAAGAGGTCGTTCGGCCACTTCAGCCGCAGGTCGAGACCGAAGGCCGCCGAGAGCGAGCGGGCCAGGACGATCCCCGTGGCGACCGGGACGTGGATCCTCCCCGGACCTTCGGGCCACGGCGCGACGAGCGAGACCGCCACGGCGCCTTCGCCGGTCGTCGACCAGCTCCGCCCCGCCCGTCCTCTCCCCGCCGTCTGCCGGCGCGCAGCGACGCAGGTCGGAAGGAGGTCGGTGTCCTCGGCGACCATCTTCTCGACCAGGGCGCGCGCCACGTCGTTCGTCGACGCCGTCTCCTCGAGGAGGACGACGTTCGCGACGCGCCCGAAACGCGCTCCTCCGAGCGGCGCGAGGGGTCCGAGCGGGCTCGTCACCGCGCGCCGGCCTCCCCGAGGTTCGTCACGAGCTTCGCCCGGCGCGCGGCGAGCTCCTCGAGCTGCTTCCTCGCCTTCTCGACGACCGCCTGCGGCGCCCGCGAGAGGAACGACTCGTCCGCGAGCTTCCGGCTGACGCCTTCGATCTCCTTGTCGAGGGAGGCGATCTCCTTGCGCGCCTTCGCCTCCTCCTCCGCCGAGAGCTCCTTCTTCGGGAGCGCGACGACGAGGCCGGCGACGCCAACGTGGTCGCGGAAGGCGTTCGGGAGGTCGACCTTCGGCGCGACGACGAGGCTCGAGAGGCGCGCCATGTGGGAGAGGAGCGGCGCGTGGGCGCGGAGGGCCTCGGCGACCTCTCCCTCAGGCACCTCGAGACCGGCGTCGAGCGCCTCGGTCTGGGCCAGGCCGCGCTCGGCACGGAGGTTGCGGATGCGGGTCGCCGTCTCGCGGAGCGTCTCGACGACCTCCACGGCGAACGGGTCGCGCCAGTCGTCACGTCCGGCCGGGTACGGCAGGACCGGCAGCTTCGCCCCGTCGCCGTTCAGCGCCTCGCGGATCTCGCAGGAGACGAACGGCATGAAGGGGTGGAGGAGCGCGAGCGAGTCGAGGAGGACGTGCCGGAGGACGGCGCGGGTCTTCGCCTTCTCCTCCTCGGGGAGCGTCTCGTCGCGGAGGACCTGCTTGACCATCTCGACGTAGCCGTCGCAGAACTCGGTCCAGAAGAAGGCGTAGAGGGCGTTCGCCGCCTCGTCGAAGCGAAAGACCTCGAGCGAGTCGTTCACCTTCTTCGCGGTCGTCGCGAGGCGGTCTAGGATCCAGCGGTCGACGCGACCGAGGGAGGCGAAATCGGGCTCGCTGGCGACGGGCGTCTCGCCGAGCATCCCCATGGCGAAACGGGCGGCGTTCCAGACCTTCGTGGCGAAGGCGCGCGAGGCCGCGACGCGCGTCGTGCCGAACGGCAGGTCGCGCCCGGTGCCCGAGAGGACGGCGAGCGCGAAGCGGACCGCGTCGGCGCCGTACTCGTCGCACATGACGAGCGGGTCGATGACGTTCCCCTTCGTCTTCGACATCTTCTGGCCGCGCTCGTCGCGGACGAGGCCGTGGAGGAAGACCTCGCGGAACGGCACCTTTCCGTCGAACCAGACGCCGGCCATGATCATCCTCGCGACCCAGAAGAAGAGGATGTCGAAGCCGGTCACCATGACGTCGGTCGGGTAGAAGCGGGCGAGGTCCTTCGTCCTCTCCGGCCAGCCGAGGACCGAGAGCGGCATGAGCCACGAGGAGAACCAGGTGTCGAAGACGTCGGGGTCGCGCTCGAGCTTCGCGCTGCCGCAGACGGCGCACGCCGCAGGGTCGGCCTCGTCGCCCGGCTTCGGCACGGTGACGTGCCCCTCGGGGCAGTACCAGGCCGGGATCTCGTGCCCCCACCAGAGCTGGCGCGAGACGCACCAGTCGCGGATGTTCTTCATCCACTCGTCGTACGTCTTCTTCCAGAGCTCCGGCGTGAACGTGACCTCGCGCGCCTCGGTGGCGGCGACCGCCTTGTCGGCGAGCGGCTTGATCTTCACGAACCACTGGAGCGAGACGAGCGGCTCGAGGACGGTGTCGCAGCGCTGGCAGCGGCCGACGGCCGACGTGTGCGGCTTGTCGTCGCGCCGGAGCCCCTGCTCGCGGAGGTCCGCGAGGACCTTCTTCCGCGCGGCGGTCCGCTCGAGGCCGGCGTAGGCCGCGCCCGCCTCGGCGGTCAGCTTCCCGTCGAAGCCGATGACGACGACCTGCGGGAGGCCGTGCCGGCGCCCCGCCTCGAAGTCGTTCGGGTCGTGCGCGGGCGTGATCTTCACGACGCCCGTGCCGAACTTCCGGTCGACCATCTCGTCGGCGATCACGGGGATGAGCCTCTCCGTGAGCGGAAGGCGGACCTTCTTCCCGACGATCGCGGTGTAGCGCTCGTCCTCGGGGTGGACCGCGACGGCCGTGTCGCCGAGCATCGTCTCGGGACGGGTCGTCGCGACGACGACCTCCCCGCTCCCGTCCTCGAGCGGGTAGGCGACCGACCAGAGCTGCCCCGAGCTCTCGACGTGGTTCACCTCGAGGTCGGAGAGGACGGTCGCGCAGCGCGGGCACCAGTTCACCATCCGGCTGTCGCGGTAGGCGAGCCCCTGGTGGTAGAGCTCGCTGAAGACGCGCCGGACGGCCTTCGAGCGCGCCGCGTCGAGCGTGTAGTACTCGCGCGAGAAATCGCAGGAGCAGCCGAGGCGGCGGATCTGGTTCAGGATGTCGCCGCGGCGGGCGTCAGCCCATTCGCGGCAGATCTCGAGGAACGGCTCGCGCCCGAGGTCGTGGCGCGTCTTCCCCGTCCGCTCCGTCAGGTCGCGCTCGACGACCATCTGCGTCGCGATGCCGGCGTGGTCGACGCCCGGGACCCAGAGGACCGCGCGGCCCTGCATTCTCCTCCACCGCGCGAGGACGTCCTCCAGCGTCCGCCCGAGGGCATGGCCGACGTGCAGGCGGCCCGTGACGTTCGGAGGCGGGATGACGAGGGTGTAAGGGCGCGCGTCCTCGGCCGCGACCTCCGGGCGGAACTGGCCCGACTCCTCCTGGAGCCGGTACCACTTCATCTCGAAGGCCTGCGGGTCGAAGCGCTTGTCGAGCTCGGGGCGGGGCGCGGATGACATAGGCCGTCGAGTCTAAACGACGCCTCGGGACGGAGTTCGCGGCCGGCTCAGCCCGCCCGCTCGACCTCGCCGATCCGCTCGCGGACGAGGCGCTCCGCGTACTCCGGGACGACCTCCCAGGCGATGTCACGGACGACCTTGTCGGAGAGCAGCTCCACGACGCGCCGGGCGATCCGGTCGACGTCGGCGTCGGTGAGGCCCCCGCCGGGCGCCGCGACGACCGGCGCCGTCGTAACGGCCGCGACGGGCTCGGGCACGACGGCCGGCTCTCCGGGCGAGGAGGCCGCTCCGGCCGGGATGAGGGCGGAAAGGTCCTCGAGGCGCGCCGCCGCGGCGATCTCCTCGAGGTCGGCCGAGCCGGGCTCGCCCCGCGTCGCGGCCGGCGCCTCGGGAACGACGCCGGCGACGTCGATGTCTTCCGGAACCTCCTCGCCGATCAGGGCCGCGTGGCGTTCCCAGATCTCGGGCCGGCGACGGACACGGCCGGACGCCTCGAACGCCTCCATGTCGGCTTCGAGGTCGCGGGTGACCGGCTCGGGCTCGTCGGAAAGGTCGTCGCCCCGGGCGTCGAGAGCCGGCGGGGGCGGCACCTGAAGCGCGGGGCCCTCCTCCCAGGGCGCGCCATCCGCCACCTGGGCCGCGGCCTCCATCTCGGGGAACGGCTCGACCGCCTCGGCGGGCGCCTCGTCGCCGGTCTCCTCGCGCGAAATCGCTTCGCCGGTCGACCTCTCCTCGAACGGCTCCGCCGGTCCGGTCCCCTCCTCGGCCCCGGTCTCGACGAGGGCGGGGCGTTCGGCCTCCAGCTCGGGCGGGAGCTCGGTCTCGAACGGCGCGTCCGAAGGGGGCTCGACAGGCGCCGCCGCGTCCTCGGCCGGTGCGCCCTCGAACGGCTCGGCCTCCGGGACGGCGGGCGACACGAGGGGCAGCACCGGCGCCGTGTCGGGTCCGTCCGGCACGGCCTCGTCCGTCGTCGCCGGCTCGGGCTCGTAGAACCGCGGAGGCGGGGGCGGGACGGGCGGCTCCGGCTCGTAGAACGCGGGAGGCGGAGGCGGAGGGGGCGGCACGAAGACCACGGCCGCTTCGAACGGGGGCGGAGGCGGAGGCGGAGGCGGAATGTACGCGGCGAGCGGGTCGTACGGCGGGGGCGGAGGCGGTTCGACGAGGAAAGCCGGCTCGGCGGGCGGCGCGGACTCCTGAGTCGGCTCCTCGTTCCACGGACTCGTCTCCACGACCGGAGGCGCGGCCTCCACGGCCGGAGCCGCGACCGAGGCGCCGTCCACGTCGAACGGCGCCTCGGGCGGGAGCGTCGCGGCGACGGCGGCGAACGGCTCCGGAAGGGGCTCCGCCGGCTCGAAGGGCGCGGGCACGTCGGCGATCGGCGCCTCCTCCGCGAGCTCGAAGGGCGCGGGGGCGGCGGCGGCGAGCTCCTCCGGCGTCGGCAGCTTCATCGCCATCGTGGCGTAGATCGACTCCCCGGCCGGGGCGGCGGTCGCCGCCTCGACGAACGGAGGCGGTGCAGACTGGTCGAGGTCGAGGGGCGTGAGGACGAGCGTCGAGCCGGTGTCGACGGGGACGGCGGCCTCCGGTGGCGCGTCCAGGTCGGCGAGCGTGAAGGCCGGCGGGGCGGGCCGCTCGGGAGCCGGAGGCGGGGCGGACTCGGCCGCTTCGCGGGCGGCGCGGCCCTTCAGGACGAGCTCCCGGACGAGGCCCTGGAGGGCGTGCGAGTCGAACGGCTTCGTGACGATGGCGTCGCTGCCGACGCGATCGGCCCGGGCGCGATCGAACGGCTCGAACGTGCCGGTGAGGAGGACGACCGGGACGAAAGCACCGCCCGGCCGCTGCTTCACCGCCTCGCAGACGTCGTATCCCGTGAGGCCGGGCATGACGACGTCGGCCAGGACGATGTCGGGCTGGAACTCGTCGAGGGCCTGGACGGCCTTGTCTCCGCTCCCGACGGAAAGGAGACGGGTCTCGGCATCCGAGAAGGTCAGCTCGACGACTTTCTGGATCGTCAGGCTGTCGTCCGCGAGCAGGATCTTGATCGACATCTCGACTCCTCGAACGGCCGTTCGACGGGACCGGCAAACGTGCCCGAAAGTCTACGTCCCGGAGGGGGGTGGGTCAACGCGAAGCGGTCTTCGACGCGCGCTCCGACGCGGCTCTCATCGCCGCGAAGACGCGAGAGACGGGCATCCGTCCGACCGCCGCGGCGAGGGCCTCCGAGGCCGCCGAGACCTTCTCGAGGTCGATGCCGGTCTCCCATCCCATTGCGTGCAGGAGGTAGACGAGGTCCTCGGTGGCCAGGTTCCCCGCCGCGCCCGGCGCGTAGGGGCAGCCGCCCAGACCGCCGGCGGAGGAATCGAAGACCCGCACGCCTTCCCGCAGCCCCTCGACGACGTTCGCGAGAGCCGTCCCGCGGGTGTCGTGCATGTGGAGAGCGATCCGTTCGATCGGGACTCCGGCCTCCCGGACCTTTCCGAGGACGTCGGTGACCTGCGACGGGACGGCGACGCCGATCGTGTCGCCGAGCGAAACCTCCTGGCAGCCCGCCGCGAAGAGGCGCGCGGCCACGACGGCCGCCTTCGCGGCGTCGACACGCCCCTCGTAGGGGCAGCCGAAGGCGGTCGAGACGTAGCCCCGGACGCGAAGGCCTTCCCCTCTCGCCCGGTCGAGGACGGGGGCGAACCGGGCGAACGACTCTTCGACCGTGGCGTTGACGTTTCGAAGGTTGAAGGTGTCGGTCGCGGCCGTGAAGAGGGCGATCTCCCGCGCGCCGGCCGCGAGGGCGCGGCCCATGCCGCGCTCGTTCGGCACGAGGACCGGGTACCGGGTCCCGGGCCGCTTCCTCACGCGGGCGAAGACCTCGGCCGAGTCGGCCAGCTGCGGAATCGCGCGTGGGGAGACGAACGCGGTCGTCTCCACGACCGGGAGGCCGGCGTCGGCGAGAGCCTCGACGAAGGCGACTTTCACGTCGGTCGGGACGAAGCCCCTCTCGTTCTGGAGGCCGTCGCGAGGGCCGACCTCCACGACCGTGACCCGTCCCGCTCCCGTCATTCGATCTCCGCGAGCGGGTCACCCAGGTCGACGCGCTCCCCCGCCGCCCGGAAAAGCTTCGCGAGCCGCCCGGGCCGGGGACTCCGGATCTCGTGCTCCATCTTCATCGCCGTCAGGACGAGGAGCGGCGTCCCCTTGACGACCTCCTGCCCTTCCTCGGCGAGGACCCGCGCGACGACGCCGGGCATCGGGGCGCGCAGGTCGTGCTCTTCCTCCTCGCTCGCGCCGGGCTTCTCGACGACGCGCGCGAGGCGCCACGTCTCCCCCCGGTGCCAGACCCAGACGACGGAGCCGTCGCGGACGACGCGCGCGCCCCGCGGAGGCTCGCCCGGCCCGGGAGCGAGCTCGTGGAGGGTGCCGGTCGAGAGGTTGCGAATCTTCATCCGAGCACCCGGAAGGAGCCTTCGTTGAACGGGTCGGGGAACGCCGCCCGGGCCGTCGCCGACCGGGCGACCTGCCCGTCGCCGCCCCCGAGGAAGCGAGCCGCCGCGGCGAGGACGTCGGGCGGGGGATCGTGGGGCGGCGGTACGTTCAGCCGGCCGAGGAGCGAGGTGTCGAGCTCGCCCCGGACGAACTCGGGCGTGCCCAGCAGGCGGCGGAGCCACGAGACGTTCGTCGCGACCCCGAGGATCACCGTCCGCGAAAGGGCGTCGACGAGGCGAAGGCGCGCTTCCTCGCGCGTCCGTCCGCGGGCGACGACCTTTGCGAGCATCGGGTCGTAGTGGACGGAGACCTCGCTTCCCGCCTCGATCCCCGAGTCGACGCGGACGCCGGGTCCGACCGGCTCCTCGTAGACGAGGACGGTCCCGACCTGCGGGAGGAAACCGGCCTCCGGATCCTCCGCGTAGACGCGCGCCTCGATCGCGTGGGCCACCGGAGCCGCCGGCACGTCGGCCGGCAGCGGCTCCCCCGAGGCGACCGCGAGCTGGAGCGCGACCAGGTCGAGGCCCCAGGCCTCCTCGGTCACCGGGTGCTCCACCTGGAGACGCGTGTTCATCTCGAGGAAGAAGAAGGAGCCGTCCGCGTCGAGGAGGAACTCGACCGTGCCGGCGTTCACGTAGCCGACGGCCTTCGCCGCGGCGACCGCCGCCTCGCTCATGCGCGCACGGAGCTCCGGAGAGACGGCGGGAGACGGGCTCTCCTCGACGACCTTCTGGTGCCGGCGCTGGAGCGAGCACTCGCGCTCCCCCAGAGCGACGACGCGACCGTGCGCGTCGCCGAAGACCTGGATCTCGACGTGCCGCGGGTGCTCGAGGTAGCGCTCGGCGTAGAGCGTCGGGTCGCCGAACGCGGCCTCCGCCTCGGCGCGGCAGGAGGCGACGGCGGACGCGAGCTCCCCTTCGGCGCGGACGACGCGCATCCCCTTCCCGCCGCCTCCGGCGGAGGCCTTCACGACGAGCGGGAAACCGACCTTCGCGATCCCCTCCGCGGACAGGTCGTGCGTCCCCGGGACGACCGGGACCCCGGCCGCTCTCATCCGCTCGCGAGACGGGACCTTCAGCCCCATCGCCTCGATCGCCTCCGGCGGCGGGCCGATCCAGACGAGCCCGGCCCCGATCACGGCTCGCGCGAATGCGGCGTTCTCGGAGAGGAAGCCGAAGCCGGGGTGGATCGCCTCGGCGCCCGTGGCGCGGGCGGCGTCGAGGACCTTCGCGGCGACGAGATACGACTCCCGCGCGGGGGCCGGCCCGAGGACGACGACCTCGTCGGCCAGGCGGGCGTGTCGCGAGCCGACGTCGGCCTCCGAGACGACGGCGACCGTCTCGTACCCGAGCGTTCGGCAGGCGGTCAGGACGCGCACCGCGATCTCCCCGCGATTGGCGACGAGGACCTTCCGGAGCGGGCGGACGTTCACGAGCCGCTCCTCCGTTCCTGATCCCGGGTCCACGCCGGGGCCCGCTTCGAGAGGAACGCATTCATTCCCTCCTGCCCTTCCGCCGAAACGCGCCGCGCCGCGATGACCCCCGCCGCCTCCGCGACGGCCTCGTCGAGCGGGACGCGCCCCATCCGCATCGCGAGGCCCTTCGAGACGGCGATCGCCTCCGGCCCGCCGAGGAGGAGGGCGTCGATGACGCGCTCCACCTCGGCGTCGAGCTCCGCGTCGGCGACGACGGCGTGGACGAGCCCCGCGCGAAGCGCCTCCTCGGCGCCGAACCGCTCGCCCGTCAGGAACCAGCGGCGCGCGTGCGACTCGCCGACCTTGCGGACGACGAAGGGCGAGATGACGGCCGGGACGATCCCGAGCCGGACCTCGGTCGTCCCGAGGAGCGTCCCCTCCGCGCAGACGGCCACGTCGCAGACGGCCACGAGGCCCGTGCCCCCGCCGAGCGCGGCCCCGTGGATGCGGCCGACGACCGGCTTCGGGCAGGAGTCGATCGCGAGGAACATTCGGCCGAGCGCCTCGGCGTCGCGCCGGTTCTCCTCCTCGCCCCAGGCCACCATCCTCTTCATCCAGGTCAGGTCGGCGCCGGCGCAAAAGGACTTCCCCTCGCCCGCGAGGACGACGACGCGTGTCGAGGCGTCCGACGCGAGCTCCTCGAACGCCGCGGTGACCTCCGCAATCAACGCATCGTCGAACGCATTCCGGAGCTCGGGCCTCGCGAGAACGACGCGGACGACACCGGCGCGCGTGCGCTCCAGGCGGAGCGACGCGCTCAACGCAGGACCTCGATCGTCCCGGACGCCGCGATCGGGAGCTTCACGTCGCCCGTGCCGAGCTTCAGGACGATCTCACCGGTCAGCCGTCCCGAGAGCCTCCCTCCCGAGGTCACCGCCTTCCCCGCGGCGGCGAGCGCGGCGGCGTTCGAGACCGTCAGCGGGAGGGCGATCTCGTTCTCGCGAGACGGGCGGACGATGACTCCCTGCCGGCTCCCGCGCGCGACCACGCGGCCGCCCGAGGCCAGCTCGTAGCGGAGGCCCCGGAGGGAGACGTCGAATCGGAACGGGTTGAAGACCGCCAGGCGGGCCTCTCCCTTCGTCTCGGCCAGGCCGAGGCCCGAGATGCGAGAGCCGGCGAACCGGACGAAACCGTCGGCGAGCTCGCGGTGCGCGACGAGGTCCGCCGTGCCGGGCCGGAGCGCGCCGGCGGCGTCGACGGTCGCGGCCGTCCCGGCCTCGCCGGCGAGGGTCCCCTTCAGCGTGACCGGGAGGGTGACGGGGCTCCCCCGCTCGACGATCGCCTTCGGCACCGCCGCGAGGTCGATCTCGGCCAGGAAGACCACGTCGAACCCGTTGGCCGAAGGTTGCACGGCGACCTTCACCGGCTGGACGAGCGGAACCGGAGCGCCCCAGGCCGTCGTCTCGCCCCGGAATTTCTGCGTCGCCCCGCGCGCCGCGCGCGGGAGCGTCGTCCGCACGAAGAGGAAGGCCTTCTGCCGCGTGAGCGCCGTGACCTCGATCGACCGGATCGTCCCCTTCGGCGGCGCGGCGGCCGAGGCCGGGAGGGACGCGAGGAGCGACGCGAGGAGGATCCGAAGGAACCGACGGCGGTTCACGTCGCGCCTCACATCCGGAAGACGCCGAACGACGTCTTCGCGATCGGGGCGTTGTGACAGACGGAGAGGGCGAGGGAGAGGACCTTTCGGGTCTCGGCCGGGTCGAGGATCCCGTCGTCCCAGAGCCGGGCCGTGGCGTAGTAGGGGCTCCCCTCGGACTCGTACTTCTCGAGGGTCGGTCGCTTGAACACGGCCTCTTCCTCCGGGGACATCGGCGGCTGTCCCTGACGTTGGCGTTGCTCGTTCTTGACGGTCGAGAGGACCCCGGCGGCCTGCTCGCCCCCCATCACGCTGATCCTCGAGCCGGGCCAGCTGAAGAGGAACCGCGGCTGGTAGGCGCGCCCGCACATGCCGTAGTTGCCGGCGCCGAAGGAGCCGCCGACGAGGAGCGTCATCTTCGGGACGGCGGCGTTCGCGACGGCGTGGACCATCTTCGCGCCGTCCTTGGCGATGCCGCCGTGCTCGTACGCCTTTCCGACCATGAAGCCGGTGATGTTCTGGACGAAAAGGAGCGGCACGCGCCGCTGGCAGGCCATCTCGATGAAGTGGGTCCCCTTGAGAGCCGACTCGGAGAAGAGGACCCCGTTGTTCGCGAGGACGCCGACCGGCATTCCGTGCAGCCGGCCGAAGCCGCAGACGAGCGTCGACCCGTAGCGCGGCTTGAACTCGTGGAGCCGCGAGCCGTCGAGGAGGCGCGCCAGGACCTCGCGGATCTCGAGCGGCCTCTTCAGGTCGCGCGGCAGGAGGCCGTAGAGCTCGTCGGGCGCGTAGAGGGGCTCCTCGGGCTGGACGACGTCGCCGGAGACGGTCTTGATCGTGTTCAGGCGCGCGACGATCTCCCGGACCATCTCGAGCGCCTCGGCGTCCGAAGAGGCGAGGAAGTCGGCCACGCCCGAGATCCGCGTGTGGACGTCTCCCCCGCCGAGCTCCTCGGCCGTGACGGACTCTCCCGTCGCCGCCGCGACGAGCGGGGGGCCGGCGAGGAAGATCGTCCCCTGCCCCTTGACGATGACGACCTCGTCCGACATCGCCGGGACGTAGGCGCCGCCGGCCGTGCAGGAGCCGAGGACGGCGGAGATCTGCGGAATCCCGGCCGCCGACATCCGGGCCTGGTTGTAGAAGATCCGTCCGAAGTGGTCCCGGTCGGGGAAGACCTCGGCCTGGAGCGGCAGGAACGCGCCGCCCGAGTCGACGAGGTAGACGCACGGGAGGTGATTCTCGAGCGCGACCTCCTGGGCGCGGAGGTGCTTCTTCACGGTGATCGGGAAGTAGGTCCCCCCCTTCACCGACGGGTCGTTCGCGACCACCATGACGTCCCGGCCTGAGACGCGCCCGATCCCCGTGACGAGGCCGGCGCCAGGCGCCTGGCCGTCGTACATTCCGTCCGCGGCCAGCGGCGAGAGCTCGAGGAAGGCCGTCTCGCGATCGAGGAGCCTCTCGATCCTCCCGCGAACGGAGAGCTTCCCGAGCTCCGCCTGGCGTGCGGCGCCCCGCGTGCCGCCCCCTTCGCGCGCCGTGGCGACGCGCTCACGCAGCTCGCGCGCGAGGCCTTCGTTGTGGACACGGTTCTGAAGGTAGTCCTCGGACGTGGAATCGACCCGGCTGACGAGAACGTCGCTCACCGGGCGATTCTAGCGGCCGGTTCCCGGGACCCGGGCGCGCCTTCTCCGCGCGCCCCGGCGTCCCCCGCGGTCAGCGGACCGCTGCGGCCTCGTGCGGTCGCGCGAGGTCCCGGACCGAATCGATGACCGCCGTGGTCGTCGTCCCGGGCGGGAAGACCGCCTTCACGCCGGCGGCCGTGAGGCCCGGGATGTCCTTCTCGGGAATGATCCCGCCGACGACGACCGAGACGCCCTCGGCGCCGCGCCGCCCGAGCGCGGAGATGACCTCGGGAACGAGGACGTTGTGCGCGCCGGAGAGGATGGAAAGGCCGACGACGTCGACGTCTTCCTGAACGGCTGCGGCGGCCACCTGCTCGGGGGTCTGCCGGAGGCCTGTGTAGATGACTTCCATCCCGGCGTCGCGCAGGGCGCGCGCGACGACCTTCGCGCCGCGGTCGTGGCCGTCGAGGCCGGGCTTGGCGATGAGGACTCGAAGTGGTCTTCCCGTCATGGCGGTTGAATTCTAACCGGCCTTGGGACTGGTTCCTGCTAGATTCTCCCCATGCGGCGCCGGATCGGGGACGTCCTCGTCGGGGGAAAAGCCATCTCCCAGGAGCTGCGGGACCGGGCCCTCGCGCTTCAGCTGAAGCAAAAGGGGCGGCTCTGCACGAACCTCCTGGAGCTCGGCGGCGTCCGCGAGGACCTGCTCCTGCGCGCGCTCGCCGTGCAGTACGGCGTCGCCACCTGCACGGCCGCCGACCTGGCCGAGATCCGTCCCGACATCCTCCGTCTCGTCCCGGCCAAGCTCGCCGCGAATCTCTTCGTCGTCCCGTTCAAGAGGCTCGGCCGAAACCTCTCCCTCGCCATGCGAGACCCGAAGGACCTTCCGGCCATCGACGAGGTCTCCTTCCTGACGGGACTCGCGATCACCCCGTTCGTCGCGCTCGACCTCCGGATCCAGCTCGCGCTCCAGAAGCACTACGGGATCGCCATCGACCCGCGCTACGCCGACCTCGCCGCCCGTCTCGAAGCGGGAGGCGGGGTGCTCCCGGTGCCGCCGCCGCGCACGCCCCGCCCGCTCGTCCGCTCCTCGTCGGCCGGAACGCGCGCCGTCGCCCCCGAGTCGCCGCCCGTCCCCGTTCCGGCCCCCCCCGCGGCGCAGCCCGCGCCGCTGCCGGCTCCCGCGCCCGATCCCGCTCCGCCGACGGCCCCGAAGCCCGCCGCCCCGGCCGAGATCGAGATGGAGGCGCACGAGGAAGAACGCCTGCGGATCAGCGGCCCGATCGTTCTTCCCCCCGAGCCGACCGACGCCGTCGGCGGCGAGGAAGTGGCGCCGCTCGTCGCAGAGGCGGCTCCGGCGAGCCTCGTCGACTGCCTCTCGCGCGCCGAATCGCGGGACGAGATCGCCGCGGCCGTCCTTCGCGAGGCCGGTCGCCTCCTCCGGCGCGCCGCCCTCTTCATCGCGCAGGCGGAGCGGGTCATCGGGTGGGCGGCCGTGCCGGAGCCTCCCGACGGGCTCCGGTCGTTCTCGATCGGCTTCGCCGAGCCCTCCCTCTTCGCATCGCTCCGAAACACCGACGGCTTCTACGTCGGCCCCTGCCCCGACCTGCCCGGCAACCGGAAGATCCTGGAGGCCCTCGGGTCGGACTACCCGGCGCACGTGGCGGCCGTGCCGGTGACGCTCAAGGGGAAGAGCGTCCTGTTCCTCCTCGGCGAGGTTCGCCCCGGCGAGACTCCCCCGAAGGCGATGGAGCTGAAGCGGCTCGGAGCGCTGACGGCGATCGCGCTCGAGATCCTTCTCCTTCGGAACAAGCTCCGTAGCCTCTAGCAGGGACTTGGCTTACACTTCGCGCGAATGATCAAGAACGACCTCGTCAACCGCGTGACCGAGGAGACCGGCGTCCCGAGGGTCCAGGCGTCCCGGGCCGTCGAGACGATCATCGAGGCGATGCGCCGTTCGCTCGCCGGAGGCGGACGGATCGAGCTTCGCGGCTTCGGGGTCTTCCTCGTGAAGCGGCGGAAGCGCGGGATCGGGCGCAACCCGAAGCGTCCCGACGAGCAGGTCGAGATCCCGCCCGGCTTCACGATCCGTTTCAAGCCCGGAAAGGAGCTCCGCGACCTGATGATCGTGGAGCCGGCGGCACCCGCCGCCGAGCCTGCGGTCCCCTCCACCCCGGAGCCGGCCTGAGCGGCCTCTTCCCGCCGCAGCTCCCGCACCCCGCGACCGAGGAACCGGGTCCCGTCGTTTCGTCGTCCGACCCGGCCGTCGGCCTCCTGGACCCCGCGAAGCCAGCCCCGCCCGGTCGCCGGGAGCGCTGGTGGCTCCACGTCCTCCTCCTCGTCCTGACGTTCGGGACGACGTCGTACGTCGGCCTTCAGCTCGCCGCCGGATACGACCCGCGCCTCGCCGTCGTCGACCCGCGCTCCGGGGTCCTCGGCATCACGCCCGAGCTCGTCCTCGCCGGACTCGCCTACTCCGTCCCGCTGCTCCTCATCCTCCTGGCCCACGAGCTGGGGCACTACCTCGCCTGCCGGAAGTACGGCGTCGACGCCTCCCCCCCGTACTTCCTCCCGTTCCTTCCGATCGTCCCCCTTCCGGGGACGTTCGGCGCCTTCATCCGCGTCCGCGAGCCGATCCGCGAGAAGAAAGTCCTGTTCGACATGGCGGTCGCGGGCCCGATCGCCGGGTTCCTGGTCGCCCTCCCGATTGCGGCCTGGGGCATCTGGCACACGCGCGTGGATTTCGACCCGCCCGCCGAGGGGACCATCTACTTCGGCTATCCGCTCGCCGTGAAGCTGCTCCAGCTCCTCCTGACGGGGCACACCTTTTCGAGCGTTCACGTCGTCGAGCACCCAGCCTTCCTCGCCGCCTGGTGGGGCTTCCTCGTCACCGCCATCAACCTGATCCCGGCCGGACAGCTGGACGGGGGACACGCGATCTACGCGGTCTTCGGGAGCCGCCACCGGCTGCTGCGATGGCCGGTCCTCCTCGCCCTCGCCGGCCTCGGGTTCCTCTATCCGGGGTGGTGGCTCTGGGCCGCCATCGTCCTGTTCCTGACCCGCCTCCGGCGGCCGCCCGTCCTCGACGAGGACGTCCCGCTCGACCCTCGCCGGAAGGCGGTCGCGGCGGGCGTCGCCCTTCTCCTCGTGCTGAGCTTCGTCCCGGTGCCGTTCCGCGAGCTAGATGACGTCGCGCCGCTTCGCGCGCCAGTGGAACGTGGCGGGACCGTCGTTCACGAGCTCGACCTCCATCGCGGCGCCGAAGCTTCCGGTCGCGACCGGGACTCCGGAGGCGCGAAGCGCCGCGAGGTAGCGGTCGAAGAGGGGGCGCGCCTCCTCCGGCCGGGCAGCTCCCTCGAAGCCGGGCCGCCGACCGCGTGAGAGGTCCGCGCCGAGCGTGAACTGGGAGACCGCGAGGACGGCGCCGCCGACCTGCGTGACGTCGAGGTTCATCTTCCCCTTCTCGTCCTCGAAGACGCGCAGCTCGACGGTCTTCCGCGCCGCCTCGTCCATCGCGTCGGGCCCGTCGCCCGGCTCGACGCACCCGAAGACGAGAAGGCCTCGCCCGATCTCTCCGACGGCTTCGCCGCCGACCCGGACGGCGGCGCGGGAGACGCGCTGAAGGAGGAGGATCATGGCGCCGATTCTCGCAGGGAGGCGGCGCAGCCCCTCTGATATCCTCGCCCGCCACTCGATCTCGAAGGCAGGAGGAACGCCCATGGCGGGTTCCGTGAACAAAGTCATCCTCGTCGGTCACCTCGGGGCCGACCCCGAGATGAAGGCGCTCCCCTCGGGGATGCAGATGGCGAAGCTGCGCGTCGCCACGTCGGAAACGTGGACGGACAAGACGTCGGGCCAGCGGCAGGAGAAGACCGAGTGGCACAACGTCATCGTCTACGACAAGCTCGCCGGGATCTGCGAGCGGTACCTCTCGAAGGGGCAGCTCGTCTTCATCGAGGGGTCGATCCAGACGCGGAGCTGGGACGACAAGGAGACGGGCCAGAAGCGCTACATGACCGAGATCAAGGCGCGCGACATGCGGATGCTCGGCGGGCGGCCCGACGGCGCCCGGGGCAGCGCCGGAGCGCCGTCGGCGCCGGAGCCGCCGATGGACGGCGACCCGGACGACAGCGTCCCGTTCTGAGGCTCAGAACCCGAAGTCGGCGTCGTCCCGACGCCTCCGGGGTTTCGCCAGGTCCTCGAGCCACGACTCCCCTTCGGCCCGGAGGGCGTTCCACGCCTCCGGGCCGAATCGCGTGCGGGGATGTCCGTCGCAGCGGCGTCGGAGCGCGGCGATCCGCTCGAGCGCGGCCGGCTCCCGGTCGATCCTCTCCGCGGCGAGCGCCTCTGCCGCCGCGGCTGCGGCGTCGAGTCCCTGCGAGGCGATGAGGAGATCGCAGCCCGAGCGAGCGGCGCGGACGGCCCTCTCCGGGAAGGGGATCTCCGCGAGCGCTCCCATTCCGAGGTCGTCCGAGAGGACGACGCCGTCCCACCCGATCCTCTCGCGCAGGATCGCGTGGATCCGCGGCGAGAGCGACGCGGGCGTCTCGTCTCCCGTGAAGCCGGGATACGCCGCGTGCCCCACGAGGACCGCGTCGGACGCGCGGACGAGCTTCGTGAACGGAGCGACGTCCGTCACCATCAGGTCGACGTCGTGGGCGTCGACGACGGGGAGCGCGCCGTGAGAGTCGACCGGCCCCCGCCCCAGCCCCGGGAAGTGCTTCACGCAGGAGGCGACCCCGGCCCGGGCGAGCCCGTGGAGGAAGACGCTCCCGGCGACGACGACGTCCTCCGCGTGGAAGCCGAACGTCCTTCCGGCGAGGACGACGGCCCCCGTCCCCGGCTGCGCGAGGTCGAGGACCGGCGCGAGGTCGACGTCGAAGCCGAGGAGGCGGGCCGCGCGCCCCATCAGGTAGGCCCCCTCGTGGACTCGGTCGACTCCGATCGCGGAGAGGGCGGCGGGCGACGGGACGTCGAAGCCGAGGAGCGGCCCGAGCCGATCGACCGGCCCCCCCTCCTGGTCGACGAAGAGGAGCGGCGAGGGATCGCAGGCCGCGCGGACATCCGCGACGAGGGCGGCCGCCTGCTCCGCGGAAGCGAGGTTCTCCGGAAAGAGGAGGACGCCGGCCGGACGCCGCTCGGCGAGGAAGCGCTTCTCCGCGACGGACAACGCCGTCCCGGCGAGGCCGACGACGAGCCGGGCCCCGCTCATTCGAGCCCCTCCAGCCGCGCGCGGAGCGACGCGAGGAGGTTGAGAGCCGCGAGCGGGGTGAGGGATTCGACGTCGACCCGACGGAGCGCCTCGACAACGACCTCCTCCTGCCCGCGGAAGAGGTCGAGCTGGGTCTCGGACGGGGCCGGCGCGCCCTCGTGCTCGGCGAGACGGGGCCGACCGCCGACGTCGAGCTGCTGCCTCTCGAGGTTCCGGAGGATCTCCTTCGCCCGCTCCGTGACGGCCGCCGGGATCCCCGCGAGCTTCGCGACCTGGACGCCGTAGGAGCGATCGGCCGTCCCGTCGACGACTTTCCGGAGGAAGACCACCTCGCCCTTCCACTCCTTCACCGACATCGTCCTGTTCTTCACCCCCTCGCGGACGAGGGCGAGCTCGGTCAGCTCGTGGTAGTGCGTCGCGAACAGGACCCGCGCCGGAGCGCCCGGGGTGTCGTGGAGGTGCTCGGCGATCGCCCAGGCGAGCGAGAGGCCGTCGAACGTCGCCGTGCCCCGGCCGATCTCGTCGAGGACGACGAGGCTCCGGCGCGTCGCGTGGCGGAGGATGTGCGCCGTCTCGGCCATCTCCGTCAGGAACGTCGACTCCCCGCGCGCGAGCGAGTCGGAGGCGCCGACGCGGGTGAAGATCCGGTCGCAGAGGCCGACCGTCGCGGAGGCGGCCGGCACGAACGCGCCGGCGTGCGCCAGGAGGACGGCGAGCGCGTTCTGGCGGAGGTAGGTCGACTTCCCCCCCATGTTCGGCCCGGTCAGGATAACGACGCGCGCGTCGCCGCCGAGCTCCGTGTCGTTCGGGACGAACGGTTCGCGGCGCCGGAGCGCCTCGACGACCGGGTGGCGACCGTCCACGATCGAGAGCCCCGGCTCGGCGACGAGGCGCGGGCGGCACCAGCTTTCGGCGCGCGCCACCCGCGCGAACGAGACGAGGACGTCGAGGAGCGCCAGCCGGCCGGACAGGGCCGTTACCGCCGCCGACTCCGCCGTCGCGGCGGCGCAGAGCTCCCGGAAGATCTCCCCCTCCCGTTCCGCGAGCTTCTCGTCGGCGGACCGGAGCTTCTCGTCGAGGGCCACGAGCTCGGCCGTCGCGTAACGCTCGACGGAAGCGAGCGTCTGCCTCTTCAGCGCGTCCTCCGGGATCTTCGCCCGCGCCGAGCCGGGGACCTCGAAGACGTGCCCGAAGACCTGGTTGAACTTCACGCGAAGGGTCGGGATCCCTCGTCGCGACCGCTCCTCCGCCTCGAGGGCGCCGAGGAGCGTCGCCGCGTCCCGTCGCAGCACCCGCAGCTCGTCCACCGCGGCATCCGCGCCGTCGCGGACCAGCCCCGCCTCCTTCGCGGAGGCGGGCGGCGTCTCGACGAGCGTTGCCGCGAGGCGCGCCGACAGGGCGTCGGGGACGCCCGACGGGAAGGCGCGGCCCCCCGGACGCAGGAGAGCCGATTCCGCTCCCTCCAGGATCGGGCCGACGGCCGCCGCCTGCTCGAGCCCCGTGCCGAGCGACGCCAGGTCGCGCGGCGTCGCGCTCCCGACGGCAACGCGCGAGAGGAGCCGCGGCAGGTCCGGGAGGCGCGACAGCGCGGTCGCGACCGCCTCCAGACGCGCAGGCCCGGTCACGAGCTCCTCCACGGCGTCGAGACGCTCGTCGATCTCCTCGACCGAACCGAGCGGCTGCTCCAGGATCCGTCGAAGGGCTCGGGCGCCGAACGCCGTGCCCGTCCGGTCGACGACGGAGAGGAGCGTGCCGGTCCGGCTGCCGTCCCGAAGCGAGCGAAAGAGCTCGAGGTGGCCCTGCGTGACGGCGTCGACGACGAGCCCCCCCGTCGCCGACTCGGTCCGGAGCCCCGTGACGTGGGTGCAGTCGGACCGCTGAGTGGAGCGCGCATAGGCGAGGGCCGCCGCGGCCGCCTCGACGAGAGGCCCGGAGGCGGGGAGACCGAACGCCGACAGCGTGGACGTCCGGAAGTGCCCTTCCAGGAGCTCCGCGGCGCTCCGCCCCCGCGGCGACTCGGATGTCAGGACCGAGAGGACGGGAGCCTCCGGCCCCAGCGCCTCGAGCAGGCGCTTCACGTCGTCCCTCTCCGAGGGGAACGCGACCAGCTCCCGGGCCGGTCGCCGCGCGAGCAGCTCGGCGGGCGGGGTCCCGTCGAGGCGGACGGCCGTGAACTCTCCCGTCGAGAGGTCGAGGAAGGCGAGACCGGCCTCGTCTCCGCCGAGGGCGATCGCGGCGAGGTCGTTCGCCTGACGCGCGTCGAGGCGCTCGGGATCGAGAAGCGTTCCCGGCGTGATGACGCGGACGATCCTCCGGGCGACGAGCGCCTTCCCCTTCTGAGGGGCCTCGACCTGCTCGGCGATCGCGACCTTCATTCCGGCCGCGATGAGGCGCGCGGCGTACGACTCGAGAGCGTGGTGCGGGACGCCGCACATCGGAGCCTCGACGTCGGTGTCGCGGTGTCGCGCGGTCAGGACGAGGCCGAGCAGCGGCGCGGCCGCCTCAGCGTCCTCGAAGAACATCTCGTAGAAGTCTCCGAGCCGGTAGAGGAGGAGGGCGTCGGGCACCTCCTTCTTCAGCGCCCAGTACTGCTCGAGCATCGGCGTCGTGCGCATCGGAAAGGGGGGCGATGCTAGCAGGATGGGGCGCGCCGGACGCGGAGCCCTCCTGCCCCGCGCCTGCTACGATCTCCGCCACGCCGATGAGGCTCCTCGCCATCGACACGGCGACCCCGCGCCCCTCGCTCGCCCTCGTCGTCGACGGATCGGAGCCGTGGACGGTCGAGCTGCCGCAGAAGGGGGCCGAGGCGCTCGCACCCGCGATCTCTTCCCTCCTCGTCTCCGCCGGTGCGTCGCCCCGGGACCTCGACCGGATCGCCGTCGTCTCCGGTCCCGGCTCCTTCACCGGACTGCGTTCCTCCCTCGCGTTCGCCCGCGGCCTCGCGCGCGCGGCCGGAGCCCTGCTCGTCCCACTTCCCACCTTCGAGGTCGTCTCGGCCGCCGTCCCGGAGCCCCCGGACGCGGACCTCCTGCTCGACGCCCTCCGGGGCGAGGTCCACAGGCGTCGGCGGCGGAAGGGCCACCTCGCGCCGGCCGAGGATCGGGTGGCCCGTTCAGAGGCTCTCGAAGACGCGGTCCGGGACGGAGTCCCCGTGCTCGACGTCGACGCGGTCGCGGTCCTCCTCGCGCCGGCCGCGGCCGGCCTGGCGGCGAACGCGGCACCGGACGGGACGGCCGGCCTCCTCTACGGGCGCCCGCCGGCGGCCGAGGAGAGGTTCGGACCCGGAGGCGCCGGTTGAGCGCCCTTCCCGCGGAGCTCACGGTCCGGGACGTCCGGAACGTCGACCTCGACGCGATCGCCGAGCTCGAGCGAGTCTCGTTTCCCGTCCCCTGGAAACGGGAGTTCTTCGCGGCCGAGGTCGGGACCGCCCACCGGTTCAACCGGGTCGTCCGGGCCCCGGGCGGCCTACTCGCGGGATACGTCTTCTGCGCGTTCGCCGGGGGAGAAGTGCACGTCAACAAGATCGCCGTCGACCCCTCCTGCCGCCGCAGGGGGATCGCCCGGGTCCTGATGCAGGAGGTCTTCGACCTCTCGGAGCGAATCCGGGCGGAGGAGATCTACCTGGAGGTTCGACCCTCCAACGTCCCGGCGCGTAACTTCTACTCCTCACTCGGTTTCCGAGAGGTCGGGCGCCGTCCTCAGTACTACGCCGACGGCGAGGACGCCCTCGTCATGTCCCTCTTTCTGACACCCCGGCCGGCTTCGCCTTGACTCTCGCCCTTTGAAAAAGCGAGACTCGAGCGGGCTCTTTCGAAATCCACTTCGAGGAGGTGTCCATGCCGACTCTGACCGAAGAGTTGAAGCGCGAGCTGGCCCAGACCCACGACGAGTTCAAGAACCTCGTCCGCACCCATCACGACTTCGAGAAGCGGCTCGCCGAGCTGGCTTCCAAGACGTTCCTTTCGTCCGACGAAGAGGGCGAGGAGAAGCGCCTGAAAAAGCAGAAGCTGATCGTGAAGGACCGGATGGAGGAGATCGCTCGTGAGCACCGGGCCCGCGTCGGAGCCCCTCATTAGGGCCGGCTCGCGCTCGACCGGAACGGTCCCGTCGACAAGACCATGAACGGAACCTCGAGCGAGGTTCAACGCCGCGGCGTTCGCCGCGGCGTTTACGTCATCCCGGCCCTGTTCACGGTCGGGAACGTCTTCTGCGGCTACCTGTCTCTCATGGCCGCCGTCCGCGGCCGCTACGACCTCGCCGCCGGTCTCGTTTTCCTCGCCGGATTCCTCGACTCCTTGGACGGGCGCGTCGCCCGAATGACGGGGTCCACCTCGGCCTTCGGCGAGCAGCTCGACTCCCTCTCGGACGTCCTCTCGTTCGGCCTCGCCCCGGCGTTCCTGGTCTTTCACTGGGGACTCTCCGCCCACGGCCGCCTCGGCCTCTTCGCGTCGTTCCTCTTCCTCGTGTGCGGCGCCTGCCGGCTCGCCCGGTTCAACGTCCAGATCCACGTCGTCGACAAGCGCTGGTTCGTCGGGCTGCCCATTCCGGCCGCCGCGGGCGCGCTCTGCGGCCTGATCTGGGTCATTCCCGAGCCGCTCGCCGACCCGCGCATCGCGACGGCCTTCCTCGGCGTGACGCTCCTTCTCGGTTTCCTGATGGTCTCCACGTTCCGCTACCGCTCCTTCAAGGACGTCGACCTCCGCTCCCGCCGCTCGATGCGGCTCGTGCCGCTCCTCGGCCTCGTCATCGCGGCGGTCGCCGCCTGGCGGCCCGACGTCTGCCTCGCCTCGCTGGCGGTCGTCTACGCGCTCTCCGCGCCGGTGGCGCGCCTCGCTTCGGCGCTCTTCCCCCGTCGGACTCCGCTCGAGGACGGCCCGGCGTGATCGGTCTCTCGGTCGCCCTCGTCGACCCGGGCTCCCTCGCGGGACGGGACGTGAAGGCCGTCCTTCGCGAGAGGAGCTTTCCCTCGGTCCGCCTGCACCTCTTCCACACCGGTGACTCGACCTCCGGCCTCCTGACGGAGGACGACGGAGAGGCCGCGCTCGCCTCCCCTCTCGAGCCCGACGGCCTCGAGGGATGCCAGATCGCCTTCCTCTGCGGCCCGCCGGACGCGACCGCGAGATTCCTCTCCCGTCGATCGAAGGACGGCTGCCTCGCGATCGACGTCTCGGGTCAGAGAGGCGCCGGCACGCGCGTCGACGCCCTCCGGGGAGTCCTGCCGAGCCCGCTCCCGGAGAGCGACCTGCTCGTCCTGCGCGATCCGACCGCGACGGTCCTGGCCGACGCGATCGTGGCGGCCGAATCCACCGGCGCCCTCGCCGGCGTCACCGCGGCGATCGACCGCCCCGCGAGCGATCTCGGCAAGGACGCGCTCGACGAGCTGTTTCAGCAGGCGATCGCGATCGCCTCCTTCCGGAGCATTCCGAAGGACCGGCTCGGCGCGCAGTGCGCGTTCAACGTCTACTCTCCGGCCGACACGGACGCTTTCGACGGCCGCGTCGCCGAGGACGTCCGGGAGCTCCTGGGGCGCGACCTCCCCGTGACCACCTCTCCGCGCGGTCGGGCGTCTTCCACGGGACCACGATTCGCCTGGAGCTCCGTTTCGCGGGGCCGGCCCCTTCGGCCGGCGCGCTGCGGGCCGCGCTCCTGTCGGCCGGCTACGGGTTTGCCGAGGCCGACGTCGACGGCCCCGCCGGGACCGTCGACGCCGCGGGCCGGGACGAGACGCTTCTGCTCGGGGCCTGGTCCGCCGGCTCGACGGGCCGGCTCCTCCTCGCGTCCGACGCCCTCCGGCGCCCCGGCGCCATCCTGGCCGTTCGGGTCGCCGAGGCCGCGGTCGCCGACCGCGGCCTCCTCCCCGACGCCTGACGGCGGCGACCGCCGTCTTCAGCGCTTCTTCAGTCGCGGAAGAGGGGGCTGACGCTTCGCCGGCGTCCTCGGCGCGGCCTTCGGAGACGGCGGCGCCGGAATCGCGACCTCCGCCTCGGCGCCGTCGATCGTCCGGCCGTCGGGCAGGGTCAGCTGATAGGTGACGAACATGCGGGGTGACTTCCCCGCGATCCGGATCGGACCGAGCTCGTTCGACTCCTCGGGCGCGAAGAAGTTCTCGAAGAGCCGGCACGCCGTCGCCCGGCCGAACGGCGCCGACTGCGTCAGATCCCGGGCGGACGCGAAGATCTCGTAGCGGTCGAAATCGCCCGCGCCGAGTCCCGTGAAGACGCCCCCTTCCAGCCGGATCGTGATCTGGTTGCCGAAGCGCGAGAGCTCGCTCGGAGTCGGTCCCGGATTCGAGACCCGGAGCCAGACCTCGCCGCCACGTGTCTTTTCCTCGATCGCCTCGACCCGGAGGCTCGGCTCCCACGGCTTGCCGGTCAGGAGCGCGCGCACCGCGGGGTATCCGCTCAGCCGCCCGTCCCTCGGCACGCCGTCGACGAGGAAGACCCTCCCCGAGAGCCGCGGCACGCTCCACCGCGAGGTCGCCGACACGAGCCGGACGAGGTCGGCGAACGGGAGGACGTCGAACCGGGCCCGCCCACCGTCCTCGGAGAGGAGGTTCGTCGCCTTCTCGTACCCGAGTCGCGGCTTGAAGCTGTAGATGTTCCCGGGATCGCTCGAGAGGACCGACGCGAAGTCGAAGTCGAGGTTCCGGTCCTCCGACAGCTTGTCCATCTCGCCGTCCGGAAGCCGGCGGGCGCGCGCTCCGGAGCCGGCCACTCCATAGCTCCCCGGGATCGCCAGGAGGCGGAACGGGATCGGGAACGCCTTCGCCTCCTCTTCCGTCATCTCCGAGACGAAGGCGTCGGCCGTCTCGGGGCGGCGGCCGTAGGTGAGGACGAGAGCCTCGTCGACGGAACCCGCGAGCGGCTTCCACGTCCCCTCGGGCGCGCCCGCCCGCAGCGTGACGGACAGCGTCAGGCCCGGCAGCCGCGACTTCAGCGCGCCGAGAGCCGCGGCGAGCGCCGCGGCGTCGCCCGCGGTCGGGACGAGGTGAACGTGGACTCCGATCACCTCCGCCCACCCCTTCGCCTCGGCGACGAGCCGGGTCGTACCGCTCGCCCACGCCTCGCCGAGGGCCTCCGGAGCGTTGCCGCGAAGTCCGCCCTCCACGCCCGGCTCTCCCATCAGGACGAGGAGGACCGGCCGCGGCACGCGCGCCGGGGGCGGCGGGAACGACCGGACCTGCCCCCCGGCGGACAGGGACGCAGCCGCCACGTAGAGCCGGCGGACCCCCATCTCGTCGAGCTCGGGAGCGATCTCCTCGGGAACGACGACGGGAGCCTCCGCGAGGAAGAGCGCGTCGACCCGCGCGGCGGCGGACGACGGACCTCTCCCGCCGGAGGGAGCGTCCTTGCGGCAGCCGGCGCTCGCGAACGCTCCGAGCAGGAGGACGGCGATGGCGGCCCGATGCGCATGCAGCTTGGAGCGGGACATGGCCAAAAAATGATATCAGCGACCGGCGGCGGGAAGGACGAAGCCGATCCGAAGGCCTCCGCGGACCGACCTCTCCGCGAAGAGCCGGCCCCCGTGCTCCTCGACGGCTCGGCGCGCCGCCGCGAGCCCCATCCCCGACCCTCTCGACTTCGTGGAGAAGGTCGGGTCGAAGAGACGGGCGAGGTCCGCCTCGGCGACGCCTGGCCCGTCGTCTTCGCAGGCGATCTCGAGGCCGGCCCCACCGCGCGGCCCGGAGGCGGGCCGGGCCCCCACGACGACGACCCCTCCGCGCGGCTCGAGCGCCTCGACGGCGTTCAGGACGAAGTTGGAGACGGCGTCCCGAAGCAGGGCCCTGTCGGCGAAGACGTCCGGCAGCTCCCCGTCGACCTCCCAGCCGACCTTCACGGCCGAATGGGCTCCGAAGTCGGCGGCGACTTCCCGAAGCAGCCCGCGGACGCTCTCGCCGGAGAGACGGGCTCGCTCCGGCGCGGCAGGGCTCGCGAACCGGGAGAGGCGCCCGGTCCTCTCCGTCAGGAGCTCGACCTGACGGAGGATCGTCTCGGCCGCCTCCGCGACCCGCGCCCCGTCGGGAGGAGTCCCCCTCCCCGCGCCCCGGAGAAGGCGCTCGGCGGTCAGCCGGATCGGAGTGAGCGGGTTCTTGATGTCGTGGGCGACGGCGCGGGCCGCCTCCACCCACGCCTCGAGCCGCTCGGCGCGCGTGAAGTCGGTCAGGTCCTCGAGAAGGAGGACCGCGCGAGGGCCGGAGGAGTCCGCGGTCAGGTCGGCGACGACGACCCGCAGGACCGTCTCTCGTCCCTCCCCATGGAGGGTGACGCGGGCCTCGAAGGGCCTCGGGCTCCGGAGGGCCGCGAGCACCGGGGCGTAGCGCGGCTCCGGGAGCCTCTCGGGGAGAGTGGTGCCGCCCGGAAGGAGCGCGTCGGCGGCCGGGTTCGCGTAGAGGATCCTCCCGCTCTCCTCCCGGAAGAGGAGCGCGGCGGGCGTGAGGCTGGCGAGGACGCTCACCGCCGCCTCGCGCTCCCGCTCGAGGAGCTCGGTCCGGTCCCGGACGCGCTCGGACATCGTCCCGAACGCCTCGACGAGCCGCGCGAGGTCCTCCATCTCCGGAGGCCGGATCGGACCCGGAGCCTCCCCGGCTCCGATCCTCTCCGAGGCCGCCACGAGCTCCTCCACGGGCCTCGAGAGCGCGAGCGCACCGCGGCCGCCGAGCGCGAGGGCGCCGAGCGCGACCGCGGCCGCGAGAAGAAAGAGCGCGTCGACGGCCGCTCGTCCGGCCGGGTCCTCTCCGAGGACCACGGCCAGCGTCGTCCGGTCCTCCCGCGAGAGCGTCACCGCGGCCTGAGCGACCCGTCGCCCGCCCGGCCGGAGCGGCGCGCGCGTGCGGGCGGCGGAGCTGGCCCCGTCCGCGAGCGTGGCGGCGAGCGCGGAGGGGAGATGCTCGGGCGCGAGCCCGGCGGCGACCGGGACGGCACGCGACGCCGCCGCCAGCCGTCCTTCGCGATAGAGGAGGAGATCGACGCCGACGACCGACGCCGCCTGGTTCAAGTCGGTTGGCGACGGGCTGCCCGCCACCCGGTCCTCCAGGATCCGCCGCCCCTCCCGAAGGAGCTCCAGTGCGTGCTGCTCGGTCGCCCGGGCCGTCGACCGGTCGAGGGCCGTGCGGACGAGCGCCGCGCCGAGAGCGAGCGGAACGGCACCGGAGACGAGGAACGCGAGGGCGAGGCGCCCCCGGAACGTGCCGAAGAGCCGGGCTCCCCGCCGCACGCCCGACCGGGCGAGGCGGGCCCGGGCGAGGGCCGCGAGCTTCCGCCGCAGGAGGAGGAGGAGGGCGATCGGCAACGCGGTCTCGGCGGCGGCGACGGCGGAGACGAGCGTGAAGACCGGAGTCGGAACCTCCACGCCCCAGGCGACGAAGCCGCCCCCCGTGCCGCGGACGGACATTCGCCACCGGCGTCCCTGCGACTCTTCGGTCAGCCAGCCCGCGCCGCCCCGGCGCACCTCGGCCAGCAACGGCCCGGCGAGCTCCGACCGCTCGAGCCGGCCCCGGCCGAGCGGCCGGCCCGCGCCGTCGAAGTCGATCCTCTCGACGGGCCGATCCGCGTGGACCGGATTCCCGAGCTCCCCGACGAGGAGCGGGTCTTCCTCGTCCGCGTCGGGCCACGGGATTCTCGAGAGGACGCCCAGGGTGTCCGGGACGGGGAGCGTGAGGCCGATCGCCGTTCCGCGGCCTTCGTCCCCCGGGCGCATCGTGCCGAACGAGGAAAGCACGCGTCCCTGCTCGTCGCGTACGGTCAGGAGGTCGCCGCGCTCCGGGAATTCCGCGTTCCGGCCTCGCAGCCAGAGGGCCCGCGCCAGGTCGCTCATCACGGTCCGGCTTCCGGCGGGAGTCCAGGGGAGGAGGTCCGGGCTCGCGATCCTCTCCTCCCAGGCCGCCGGCCCCTCTTCCTCGAGTCGCTCTCTCTCCAACATCGATCGGCTCGCAGCCGCCTCCAGCCGGGATTCCGCGCGCGAGAGCCGTCCGAGAGCCGCGCCGGCTCCCGTCACGAGCGCCCCCGCCCCGACGAGGAGCGCCACCGCGACGGCCTTCGAGAGCAGGTCCGCTCCAGCGAAACGGGCCGCGGGCCCCGACAGGCCGACGACGAGCAGGACCGCACCCGCGAGAAGGGGGACCGTAGAGGCGACCGACGGGGACGCGAACGCGCACCAGACGACGAGGCCGAGCCCGATGACGCCCACCGCGGCCCGCCCTCGCCCCGGGCGGAGCGCCTGGCCCGCGAGAAGGGCCCCGAGGCCGACGAGGCTGGTGGCGACGGCGACGAACCCGGCGGAGGTGAGGGGTGCCTCCAGCGGTCCGGTGAAGAGGCCGAGGCCGAGGAGGAGCGTCGGGACGGCGAGGCCGCCGGCGAGGCCGAGGACGGCCGGCGCGCTGGCCGCGAGAACGGCGGCCACGAGGGCGGCGAGCCGCCCGGCCGCGCGCTGCGGCCGCCGTGGCGCGTCGAGCGCCGATCGGAGGAGGACGAGCGACACGAAGCCCGTGAAGGCCGCGTCGAAGGGCGTGGCGAGAAGACCGGTCGGGTCCGCGAGGATCCGGGCGAAGGGACCGCCGTCGGCATGGGGTACGGCGAGAAGGAGGACGAGCCGGGCCGCGACGGCCCCCGTGGCCGGACGGCGCGCCAGGAGCCCGAGCCCGACCGCCGCGACCCCGCAGAGGAGGGCGCCGACGCGCGAGGAAGAGGTTCGGACGTCCTCCTCCTCGAGCTCCCTCGGGCCCGGCTCGACGCTCACCGCGAAGAGACGGTCCGGCGATCGGGCCGCACGGACCCGGACCCGGCGCTGGGTGGCGCCGTCGGGTCCGCGATTCGCGTCCAGGAGGTCCGGACGGACGATTCCCGTGGGAAAGCGGCGGGTCACGATCAGGTAGCCCTGCGTCTCGGGGCTCCGCCCGAGCCGGGACTCGTGCGAGAGCGTCCCTTCCGTCACCCGGAACGTCGCCGCGAACGGGCCGGCCCGTGGCGCCGCCCCGTCCGGCAGATCCCCCGGCTCACCCGCCCACGCGACGGCCTCGCCGCTTCGATCCAGAAGGACGATTCCCCAGCCGGGCCCTTCCGGGAGCGCCGCGCCGAGGAGCCGATAGACCCCCCCCGGTCGGATCCCGGCCGTCCCGCCCTCGACGATCTCGGTGAGCGCCGCGTCCGACGCCAGCTTCCCGGCGACGTCCGCGAGCCGGCGGGCGTCGCTCTCCAGCGCCCGTCGCGCTCGCTCCACGAGCCGGTCTTCCCGCCTCTCCTCGGCACCCGCCGGGAGAGGAGCGAGGCGCGCGGACAGCGCCGAGGCGAGCCCCCCTGCCGCGAGGAGGCCGAGGAGGAGGGCGGCCGCGCGACGGAGCGTCAACGCCTCATCGGGATCGCGACGCCCTGCGCGTCGGCGCAGGCGACCGCCTCCGGATACCCGGCGTCGACGTGCCGGACGACGCCCATCCCCGGGTCGGAGACGAGGACGCGCGAGAGACGGCGGGCCGCCGCGTCGGTCCCGTCGGCCACGACGACCATCCCGGCGTGCATCGAATAGCCGATGCCGACGCCGCCGCCGTGGTGGATCGAGACCCACGTCGCCCCGGCCGCGGTGTTCACGAGGGCGTTGAGCAGCGGCCAGTCGGCGATCGCGTCGCTGCCGTCCTTCATCGACTCCGTCTCCCGGTTCGGCGAGGCGACCGAGCCGCAGTCGAGGTGGTCGCGACCGATGACGATCGGCGCCTTCACCTTCCCCGACTTCACGAGCTCGTTGAAGGCCAGCCCCGCCTTCTCGCGCTCCCCGTAGCCGAGCCAGCAGATCCTCGCGGGGAGACCCTGGTAGGCGACCCGCTTCGCCGCCATGTCGAGCCAGCGGTGGAGGGCCGCGTTCTCGGGGAACAGCTCGACGAGCGCGCGATCCGTGGCGGCGATGTCGGCCGGGTCGCCCGAGAGCGCGGCCCAGCGGAACGGCCCCTTCCCGACGCAGAAAAGGGGCCGGATGTACTTCGGGACGAAGCCCTCGATCTCAAAGGCGTTCTCGATCCCCGCCTTCACGGCCTGAGCGCGAATGTTGTTGCCGTAGTCGAACGTCACGGCGCCCCGGCGCTGGAGCTCGAGCATGAGCCGCACGTGCTCGCCCATCGAGGCGACCGAGCGGCGCCGGTACTCCTCGGGGTCGCTCGATCGGAGCGCGAGCGCCGCCTCGTACGGGAGTCCGTGCGGGACGTAGCCGTTCAGCTCGTCGTGAGCGGAGGTCTGATCGGTCAGGAGGTCCGGCACGATCCCGCGCTCGACGAGGCGCGCGAGGAGGTCGACGGCGTTCGCGAGGACACCGACCGAGATCCCCTCCTTCGCGTCGCGCGCGGCGAGGGCGCGGTCGATCGCGGCGTCGAGGTCGTCGATCCGCTCGTCGCAGTAGCGGGTCTCGAGGCGGCGGTCGATCCGGTGCGCGTCGACCTCGGCGACGAGCGCCGTGCCGCCGCCCATCGTGACCGCGAGGGGCTGGGCGCCGCCCATCCCGCCGAGGCCGGCGGTGACGGCGAGCTTCCCGGCGAGCGAGCCGTCGGGCGAGCCGAGGTCGCGGCGGCCCGCCTCGGCGAACGTCTCGTACGTCCCCTGGAGAATTCCCTGCGTCCCGATGTAGATCCAGGAGCCGGCCGTCATCTGGCCGTACATCGTCAGCCCCAGCGCCTCGAGGCGCCGGAACTCGTCCCAGGTTCCCCACTTCGGGACGAGGTTGGAGTTCGCGATGAGGACGCGCGGCGCGTCGGCGTGCGTGCGGAAGACGGCGACGGGCTTCCCCGACTGGACGAGGAGCGTCTCCTCGTCGCCGAGCCGCTCGAGCTCGCGGAGGATCGCCTCGAGGCACTCCGGGTTGCGCGCGGCCTTGCCCGAGCCGCCGTAGACGACGAGGTCCTCGCGGCGCTCGGCCACGTCGGGGTCGAGGTTGTTCAGGAGCATCCGGTAGGGCGCTTCCGTGAGCCAGGAGCGGCACCGGAGCGACGTCCCGCGCGGCAGGGCGGGCGGAGCGTAACGGGCGGGGGCGGAGACGGTGCTCATGACGCGGATGTTAGTCCGGAAGGCGCTCCGACCGCCGCCACCGAGGTCGCCGCCGAGCGACGAAGCGGCGCGTCAACGCGCCGCGCTACTTGACATTCATTACGCATCGCGTCACATTGCCCGGGCGATGACGAGCCACCACAGGGAGATCGTTCGATACCGGAACCGGAAGCTCTACGAGAAGAGCGAGCGCCGCTTCGTGACGCTCGACGACATCGCGCGCGCCGTCGCCGGGGGCGACCGCATTCGCGTCGTCTCCGCCGACACGGGCGAGGACATCACCGCCCGGATCCTCTCGCGCGCGCTCGCGTCCGACCGCGTCGCCTTCCCCGCCTCGACCGACGCCCTCGCCCTCCTCCTCCGCGCCGGGAGCGACGCGGCCGAGACGGTGGCCGGCGTCGCCGAGAAGGTCGGGGCCGCGCGGATGGCGGGCGCCGTCCGGAAGGCGGCGCAGCCGGAGCGGATCGCCGAGACGCTCGCGCCCGTCACGCGCAGGGTCGAGACCGCACGCCACGACGTCGAGCGGATCGTCGCCGGTCTCGTCGGCCGGGGACGGCTGACGTGGGAGGAAGGCGCCCGGCTCCGCGAGGACGTCGGCACGGTCTTTCGGGAGAGTCTCTCCGACGTCGTCGGACGGGTCCGGGACGTCGTCCGGAAGGTCTCCCCCGCCTCCTCCCCCGCGATCCACGCGGAGATCCAGGAGCTCGCCCGCCGGCTCGACCACCTCGAGGCCCTCGCCACCGCCTCGTTCCCGAAGGGGAGCTCCGCCGCGCCCCGAAACGATCACGCCGCGCGCCCCGCGCCGGCACGAAGGAAGGAGACCAGAAAGCCATGACGAGGAAGACGACCCGCCGAGCCGCTCCCGCCGCCAAGTCGCTCCCGTTCGACGTCCCGCCGCAGGTCGATCGGGCCCTCCGGAGCGCGGTCGAGAAGGTCGACGCCGTGAGGGACGAGACCCGCACCGTCGCCTCGAAGGTGGAGAAGACGGTCCGGGCCGCCGCCACGAGCGCGAAGAAGACCGGCGAGACTCTCGCCCGTGACCCGAAGCGCTTCGTCGAAGGCGTCGTCCGCGACGCGAAGTCCAACCTGAAGACCGTCGGGGCCGACGTCTCGCGCGAGGCCGGACGCTTCGCCGACGAGGTCGCCCGCCGCGTCTCGGGCGTCGTCGAGCCGGCTCTCGAGAAGGCCCTCCATCGCCTGAACGTCCCGACGCAGAAGGACCTGAAGGCCCTCGTCGCGAAGGTGGACGCGCTCGGCCGGAAGATGGAGCAGCTGCACGCCCCGGCCCGCAAGCCGCGGACCCGCGCGCGCGCCTGACCCCGGGCTCTCCGCCCCGATCCGGATAGACTGGCGCCGGCGCCCCCGGCGCCCGTCGTCTTTTCAGGAGGTTCCGTGGCGGCACCCCGGCTACGTCTCGTCTCCTCGCGCGGTCCCTCGTCTCCGCGACCGCTGCCCAGCCGTCGCGGGCTCGTCTGCGCCGGTGGCGGGATCACCGGAGCGATCTACGAGATCGGCGTCCTCGCCGCCCTCGAAGACCGCCTCGACGGCTTCTCGCTCACGGAGTGCGACGTCTTCGTCGGCGTCTCCGCGGGCGCCTACGTGGGGGCGCTCGTCGCGAACGGGACCTCGCCCTCCGTCCTCTACCGCAACGCGACCCACCCGCGCGGAGAGGGGCTCGACCGGCTCTCATTCTTCCGGCCGAACCTCGGCGAGATCGTCTCGCGTGCCGTGTCGGCTCCCCGGATCGTCTTCGAGGCGCTCCGCGACCTCCGCGAGAGCCCGGGGGACCTCACGCTGACCGATCTCGTCGCCTCGCTCGCGGGTCTCCTCCCCTCCGGCTTCTTCCTCCTCGACGGCCTCGAGGCATGGCTTTCGGAGTGGCTCTCCCAGCCGGGCCGAACGAACGACTTCCGGACCCTGCGCCGAGACCTTCGGCTCGTGGCGGTGGCCCTCGACTCGGGCGAGACGCGCGTCTTCGGCGCGTCGGCCGGCGAGACCGTCCCGATCTCGCGCGCCGTGGCCGCCTCCTGCGCGCTGCCCGGCTTCTTCCGTCCCGTCCGGATCGACGGGGTCGACTACATCGACGGCGGCGTGAGGAAGACCGCGCACATCTCCCTCGCGCTGAAGGATCGATGCGGACTCGTCCTCTGCGTGAACCCGATCGTCCCGCTCCGCTTCCCCCTCTCGCCGGCCCTCTCTCCCCGCCATCCGGGGCAGGGAGCCCTCGCCGGGCGCGGGCTCCTCTCCGTCCTCGACCAGGTCTTCCGCCTGTCGCTCCACTCGCGGCTCCGGTACGGCCTCGACCGCTACCGCAGGGAGTACCCCGACGCCGACATCGTCCTCTTCGAGCCGAAGGCCGAGGAGCTCCCGCGCCTCATGCGGAACATGATGAGGACGTCGGGCCGGGTGCGAATCGCCGAGTACGCCTACCGCACGACCCAGCAGAAGCTCGACGCGGAGTACGGGCGTCTCTCGCGCGTCTTCGAGCGCCACGGTCTCCGGCTCCGCCCGGCCACGTCCGTCCGTCGGGCGCTGCGCCGCCGGACGGCGGCGCAGTCCTCCGCGTCCTGAGCCCGGCCTACTCGCCGGTGAAGACGTTCCCGCGCCGCGCCAGGCGCGAGTCGATCATCCGCTGGATCGTCGACCGGACGAGGTCCGTCACCTCGTTGACGATCATCGGCCGCTCGGCGTAGGCCGGGTCGAGGCCCGCGTCGATCGGCGCGCCGACGTCGATCCACCACTTCGTCGGCGCCGGCACGAGGCCGAGCGGCCCGAGGAGCGGGAACGTCGGCGTCACCGGGAAGTAGGGGAAGCCGAGCGGACGGCCGACGAACGCGAGGTTCAGGAGCATCGGGTAGATCTCCTCGGCTCCGACGACCGAGACCGGAATGATCGGGGAGCGGGTCTTCAGGGCGAGGCGGACGAAGCCGCCGCGCCCGAAGCGGGCGACCCGATAGCGATCGCGGAAGTACTTCCCGACCCCCTTCACCCCCTCGGGGAAGACGGCGACGAGCTCGTCCCTCTCGAGGAGCCTCTCGCCGTTCTCCGGGCAGGCACGGACCTCGCCCATCTGGCGGAGCCAGGGCTGGAGGAACGGGAGGGTCGTGAACATGTCGAGGGCCAGCATCCGGGCCTGTCGCCGCGCGGGATGCTCGTGCGCGATCCCGTGCTTGAGCATCGCGCCGTCCCAAGGCAGGACCCCCGAGTGGTTGATGACGAGGAGCGCGCGCCCCTCGTTCGGGACGTTCTCGACGCCGGTCAGCGTCACGCGCCACCAGACCCGGTAGAGGAAGTCGAAGAGCGGGTGCCAGACTCTCGCCGCCGCCTCGTCCCAGCCGAAGTCGTCGAGCTCCAGCGACTGGTTGCGGTGAAGGAAGAGGTTCCAGAGGTCGATCCAGGTCCTCGGCGAGGCGAGCTCCGGATGCGCGACGAGGAGCTTCCCCGCCTCGCCCGCGAGCTCGCGGAGGAGCTTCGCGTCGGGCGCCGCGGGGACGAGGCTGGGCGCGAACGGCTTCGCCGGCTCCGCATGCGCGGCCGCGGGCCTCGTGCTCATGCCGTCCTCCGGGTCCCCGCGGGGCGGGCCGGACGCTCCGGCTCCCCGCCGGACGCCGCCGGCGCGGGCCGGCGGAGACGCTGCTCGAGGCGCCACGTCGCGGCGCGCACGACCTCCTCGACCGCGTCGAAGTCGATCGCCCGGCCCCGGCCCCGCCTCGTCCGCGCGGCCTCGACGACGGTCTCGAGCGTCGTCCTCTTCGGCGAGAACCCGAGGACGCGGCGCGCCTTTCCGTTGTCGGCGACGCAGGGGAACCGGACGTAGTGCGCATGAGCGCCGGGCGCCGTGGCCAGCCCGGCCAGCCACGCGGCCTCGGCCGCCGTGTAGGCGAGGGCGTGCGGCAGCGGAACGGAGACCGTACCGAAGAGGAGGAGCGTCGAGGAGAGCGGGAGGACGCCGTCCGGCGCGACGTTGAAGACGCCGTGGGCGCCGGGCGTGTCGACCGTCCGGAGGAGGGCCTCGCTCGCGTCGTCCGGGTGGAGCCACTGAAGGAGCGGGTCGTACCCGAGCATCGTCAGGGCGACCGGTCCCTCGAGATAGCGGATCCGGTAGTCCCGCCGCTCCGCGGCGAGGATCGGCGCGAAGCGCAGGACGGCGACTTTCGCGTCGGGGTGTCGCCGGGCGAAGTCCCGGCAATGCCTCTCCGCCTCGACCGAGTCCCGCACGAAGCGGTCGCTCACGTCGGCGCGCATCGGGTGCTCCTCGGAGAGGAACGCCGGGTTGTCCCCGCGGGCGCCGTAGACCATCGTCGTCGAGTAGTGGACGAGGCGCCGCACCCCCGCCTCGCCTGCCGCGCCGAAGACGTTCAGCGTCCCGATCGACTTCAGCTCGTGGGAGTAGACCTCGTCCCGGAGCGGGCTCCGGAGTCCCGCCAGGTGGACGAGGACGTCGGGGCGCTCCTCCTTCAGGATCTTGAAGACCGTCCCGTCGGAGTGCGGCAGGTTGAGGTCGAGGAAGCGATGCCGGACCTCGGGCGGGGCGTTCGCCGCCGGCGCGAGGTCGAGGACGACGACGTCCCACGTCCCGCGGGCCGCGAGCGCCCGGACGAACCGCGCGCCGAGATACCCGCTCCCTCCGGTGACGGCGACCTTCGGTCGCGCGCCCGCCGCCGGAGGGAAGCCGACGACCTCGCCGCCCGGGCGGCGACGGGGCCGGGGCCCGCCCGCTCTCTCCGGTCCGGTCACGGCGGGGCCCGCCTTCAGCCGGCCTTCCGGCGGACGGGCTTCCGCCGCACCGGAGCCTTCTTCGACGACTCGAGCTCCGCCTCGAGCGCAGCGATCCGTGCCTCCATCCTCGCGAGGTCCCGGCGCGTGGCGACGTTCATCCGCTTCAACGCGACCGCGACCTGGCCGTCGACGACCTCCTTGACCGCGATCCCCCTCTTGAGCATCTCCACGAACGCTTCGTTGGAGAGCAGGCGATTCGTCACCTCGGTGACGACCTCCTCGCCGCGCCCCAGGAGCTGTCGGATCAGAGTCTCGGCCATCGTTCGTCCTTCCTTCCGCACGCGAATCGGACGTCCGTCAGCGACCGGCCTGGGCGAGGCGTCCGTGCGAGCAGCCATTATCCACGCTTCGCCGACGGGCAATCGAGCGGAGAATGCGGCCGATGGCTCCGGCCGAACCGCTCGACGGCCTGACCGGCGCGCGCCTCCTTTTCGTCTCCGGAAAGGGCGGCGTCGGAAAGACCACGGTCGCTTCCGCGCTCGCTGCCCGGCAGGCCGCCTCCGGGTGGCGCGTCCTGCTCCTCTCGACCGACGGCCGGGGCGACGCCGCCGCGCTCTTCGGGCGGGCCGACCGCGGCTACGAGGAGACCGAGCTCGCGCCGCGTCTCCGGACGGTCACCGCCGAGTTCGACGCCCTCCTCGGCGACTTCGTCCGGACGATCGCTCCCGTCGGCTTCGTCGCCTCGCGCATCCTCGCCTCGCCCACGTTCCGCTACTTCACGCGCGCGACGCCCGGCCTTCCGGACCTTCTCCTCCTCGGCAAGCTCCGCGAGCTGCTCGCGCCGAAGAAGCCCCGCTTCGACCTCGTCGTCGTGGACGCTCCGGCGACGGGCCACGCGCTCTCGCTCCTCTCGATGCCCCGCACGGTCCTGCGCGTCGTGCCCGCCGGCCCCATCCATCGCATCGCCGGCGACCTCGACACGCTCTTCGCGGACGGCCGATCCGCGGCGCTCGTCGTCGTCGCCGAGCCGGCTGAGCTGGCCGCCCGGGAGGCGGAGGAGCTCGTCGCGGAGGCCGGTGCGCGCGCCGGCCTCAGGGCCGGCCTCCTCGTCGTGAACCGCGTCGGCCGGAGCGGCCGCGCCGGAACGCTGCCGCGCGGGGAGCTCCCCACCATACGGGTCCCCGAGCTCGACGTACCCCGCGGCGCCACGGAGAGCCCGTTCGCCCTCGACGAGGCGTTCTTCGGATCGTTCCGGCGCGCGTTCGAGGGCTCGCCGCCTCCTCGGCGCCGGGGCCCGTCTCCTCCGCCTCCTGGTCCCGGCGACCTCGACCTCGACGAGGCTTTGCGCGAGGAGCCGCTCGTCGTCCTGGCGGGCCCTGGCGGGGTCGGGAAGACGACGCTCGCGGCCGCGGTCGGGATCGCCTCCGCGCGGGCGGGGCAGCGGACGCTCGTCCTGACGGTCGACCCCGCCCGTCGCCTCGCGCAGGCGCTCGGCCTCGAGGGCCGCCTCGACCGGCCCGTCCGGGTCGACCTCCCTGGCGCGGCCGCTCTCTCCGTCCTCCAGATCGACCCGCGCGCGACGTTCGACCGCCTCCTCGCGCGAGTCGCCCCGCCGGCCACCCTCGCTCGCATCCGGTCGAACCGTCTCTACGACGGACTCGTCGACGCTCTCCCGGGGGTCGTCGAGTACATGGGCGTCGAGGCGCTCGCCGAGCACGCCGGGGACCCCGGCATCGACCGGATCGTCCTCGACACCGCGCCCGCCGCCCGCGGCGTCGACTTCCTGAAGTCTCCCGAGCGGATGGTCGAGCTCCTCGAGCACGACGCCCTCCGCTGGTTCCTCCGGAGCGACTCGCTCCTCTCGAAGGCTCTCTCCGGCGCCTCCCGCGGCGCCGCCGTCGTCCTCCACCTGGCCGATCGTCACCTGGGATTCAGCTTCCTCGCCGACCTGGCGGAGTTCTTCCGCGCGTTCGACGGCCTCTACGACGGCTTCCGGGAGCGAAGCGTGAGGATCCGCGCCCTCCTCGACGACGCCCGCTACCTCGTCGTCTCCTCGGCCGACCGCTCGGCGCTCCGGACGGCGGCCGAGCTCGCGGAGCTGCTGCCGGCGGGGCCCGGGAAGGCGGGGCTCCTCCTCAACCGCGTCTCCCCGCGGTTCGGCCTCCCCCCGCTCCCCCCGCCCCTCCGGTCGCTCCCGAGGCGCAACTTCGTCGAGGACGCGGGCTCCGCGGAGTCGCTCCCCTTCCGGCTCGCCGACCAGCTCGTCTCGGCCGAGGTGGCTTCCCCCTCCTGACTACTCGAGACGGGCGAGGAGGTCGTCGAGCCCCGCGACGAGGACGTCCCGCGCCGCGTCCATGTCGGCCGCGGCGTACCTGTCGGCGTCCCAGGGGGCGACGCGGGCCCGGAGCCGGGCGTGGAGCTCCTCGAGCGGCGGGCTCGAGCGGAGCGGCCGCCGAAGGTCCAGTGCCTGGGCGGCGGCGAGGAGCTCGATCGCGAGGACGTTCTCGAGGCTCGCGACGTTTCGCGCGAGCTTCCGCGCCGCGATCGGGCCCATCGAAACGTGGTCCTCCTTGCCGGCCGACGTCGGAATCGAGTCGACGGAGGCCGGGAAGGAGTTCGCCTTGCACTCCGAGACGAGAGCCGCGGCCGTCACGTGGATCATCATGAAGCCCGAGTGGAGCCCCCCGTCCTTCACGAGGAAGGCGGGCAGGTCGCCCGAGAGCGTCGGGTTGACGAGGCGCTCCGTCCGCCGCTCCGAGACCGACGCCAGGTCGGTGGCCGCGGCCGTCAGAAGGTCGAAGACGAGCGCGACCGGCGCGGCGTGGAAGTTCCCGCCCGAGATCAGCTCCCCCTCGCCGTCCGGTCCGGTGGCGAAGACCATCGGGTTGTCGGTCGCGGAGTTCATCTCGGTCGTCACGACGCGGAGGGCGTGGGCGCAGGCGTCGCGCACCGTGCCGTGGACCTGCGGCGCGCAGCGGAGGGCGTAGGCGTCCTGGACCGTGCCGCAGTGCCGGTGGCTCTCCCGGAGGGGCGAGCCCGCGAGGAGGGCGCGCAGGTTCCGGGCGGAGGCGGCCTGCCCGGGGTGGGGCCGCGCCGCGTGGATCCGGGGGTCGAAGGCGGCGTCGGTCCCCTTCAGGGCGTCCGTCGTCAGCGCGGTGACGAGGTCGGCCGCCTTCACGAGCGAGAGGAGACGCGCGAGGGCGAGGCCGCCGACCGAGGTCGTCAGCTGCGTCCCGTTGATCAGGGCGAGGCCTTCCTTCGCCTCGAAGACCGCCGGCACGAGGCCGGCCGCGGCGAGCGCCTCGGCCGCCGGGACGACGCTTCCGCGATGCTCGACCTCGCCCTCGCCCATCACGGCGCGCGCGAGGTGAGCCAGCGGCGCGAGGTCCCCCGACGCGCCGACGGAGCCCTGCGAGGGCACGCGGGGATGGATGCCGGCGGCGAGCATCGCCAGGAGGAGCTCCACCGTCTCTCGCCTCACGCCGGAGAAGCCCCGGGCGAGGCAGTTGGCCCGCAGGAGCATCAGGGCCCGGACGGCCGGTGTCGGCAGGAGCTCGCCGACGCCCGCGGCGTGGCTCTCGACGAGGTTCCGCTGGAGCTCGCGGAGCTTCTCCCGCGGGATGACGACGTCGGAGAACTTGCCGAAGCCCGTGGTGACGCCGTAGACGACGCGGTCCTCGCGGACGGCGCGGTCGATGACGGCGCGGGAGGCGTCGATGCGCCGGGCGGCCTCCTCGGAGAGGACGGCGGCGCGGCCGCGCCAGGCGACCGAGACGAGGTCGTCGAGGGTGAGGGATTCGCCGGTCAGGGTGACGGGTTCGCTCATCGGTCGGCGATTCTCGCATTCGCCGGGGGCCTCGCGGCGGCGGGTAGAATCGACAGGTGAATACGTCTCGCAACGCCGTCGTGATCGTCGGGGGGCAGTGGGGCGACGAGGGGAAGGGGAAGGTCGTCGACCTGATCTCCCCCGCCTTCGACGTCGTCGCGCGCTACCAGGGCGGCCACAACGCCGGCCACACCGTCAAGTTCGAGGACCGCCATTTCGCTCTTCGGCTCATCCCGTCCGGCATCTGCCGGAAGGGCGTGCTGAACGTCATCGGGAACGGCCTCGTCGTCGACCCGCGGGCGCTCGTCGCCGAGATCACGAGCCTCCGCGCCGCCGGCGTCGAGATCGGCGAGAACCTGAAGCTCTCCGACAGGGCGCACGTGATCCTCCCGACCCACGCGCTCCTCGACGGCGCGCGGGAGAACGCGCTCGGTGGCGCGAACATCGGGACGACCTCGCGCGGAATCGGGCCGGCCTACGAGTCGAAGGCGAACCGGAGCGGAATCCGGGTGGCCGACCTCGTCGACCCCGACCGTTTCGTCTCGCTCGCCCGGCCGCTCCTGGGCCATCACGCGGCCGTCCTCTCGCACTTCTACGGCGTCGAGGCGCCCTCCGTCGACGAGACGATCGAGACCTACCTCGCGTGCGGCCGGGACCTGGCGGCGCACGTCGCCGACACGCGGGCGCTTCTGCACGACCGGCTCGCCGCGGGGGCCCGGCTCCTCTGCGAGGGGGCCCAGGGCGTGATGCTCGACGTCGACCACGGGACCTACCCGTTCGTCACGTCCTCCTCGTGCGGCCCGGGCGGGGCCTGCACCGGCCTCGGGATCCCTCCCTCCGCAATCGGCGCCGTCGTCGGGATCATGAAGGCCTACACGACGCGCGTCGGCTCCGGCCCCTTCCCGACCGAGCTCTTCGACGAGACCGGGGAGCGGATCCGGAACAGGGGGAACGAGTTCGGGACGGTGACGGGTCGGCCCCGGCGCGTCGGCTGGTTCGACGCGGTCGTGGCACGGACGAGCCTGAAGGTCGGCGGCCTCGACGCCATCGCCCTCACGAAGATGGACGTCCTCGACGAGCACGACGAGGTCCGGATCTGCGTCGCCTACGAGATCGACGGCCGGACCATGACCGAGGTCCCGGCCCGCTCCGACCACTACGAGGCGGCCCGGCCGGTCTATCGCACCTATCCCGGCTGGAAGCGATCCATCGTCGGGCTCGACGACGTCTCGAGGCTCCCCGAGGCGGCCCGGGCCTACGTCGCCGCCCTGGAGGAGACCGTCGGCGCCCCGATCACCCTCCTCTCGACGGGCCCGAGGCGGGAGGAGACGATTATTCGACCCGGGACCGTCCTCGACACCTGGCTTTCTCCCGCGCGGCGCTGAGCTCCGGCGAGGGGGGCGGGAGGAGGACGTGACCATCGCGGGCGTCCTCCTCGCCGCGGGCGCCTCCAGGCGCTTCGGAGGCGAGAAGCTCCTCGCGCCCCTGGGCGGCTCCTGGGTCGGGATCCACGCCGCCCGGGTGTTGCGCCCGGCCGTCGACCGCGCCGTCGCCGTCGTTCGTCCCGGGGACGAGCGGCTCGCGGACCTCCTGGCCTCCGAGGGATTCGAGACGCTCCCCTTCACCGGCGCCGCCCGTGGCATGGGTGCGAGCCTGGCCTTCGGCGTCGCGAGCTCCTCGAAGGCCGATGGTTGGCTCGTCGCCCTCGCCGACATGCCGTTCCTCGAAGCCGCGACCGTCGCCCGGGTCGCCGAGAGGCTTCGGCTCGGGATCGATCGGATCGTGGCACCGAGCTTCGGGGGGCGCCGAGGCCACCCCGTGGGCTTTCGTCGGGACCTCCTTCCGGAACTCCTCGCCCTCGATGGCGACCGTGGCGCTCGCACTCTCCTGGCCGAGCACGCGACAGAAGTCCTGCTCCTGGAGTGCGATGACGAAGGGATCCTGCTCGACGTCGATTCGACGCGGGACCTTGACAGAGACCGCTCGAGCGAATAGATAATAAATTTTTCTGATACACAAAAATTTTCTTGACACACTCAAACCGCGAGCTAGAGTCGGTGTGGACGCGTCGAGCGCTGCCCCAACTCCCGCGACGGGACCGGGACGACGAAGAGCCTCGCGGTCGGCCATAAAGGCCCCCGCTCCTCTCCCCCGCCCCTCGGTCGAGCTCGAGCGTTCGTTACGGGTGCGCTCCTCGGCCCCGGCGCCCGCGCCCCGAAGAGAACCGGAACGGAGGATCTGATGTCCCAGCTCGATTCCCGCATCGCCGCGCTCGCCGCGCAGTACCTTTCCCTCGCCAAGGAGACCCTCGCGGAGGCGATCCGGATCCCGGCCGACTACGTCGACAAGCCGCTCGAGAAGGGCGGAGACCCGCTCTGCGGCACCTCGAACCACGAGCAGCCGCGGCTCGAGTACCTCCGGAAGAAGATCCTCGAGATCGGGGCGGTGCGCCGGCCCGAGGACGTCTTCTTCGACGGCTTCGGCAACCTCGTCTGGCAGGTCGACGACCCGAACGACGGCATTCCGGCGGCGCAGAAGAAGGTCGTCTACATCGACGGCCACACCGACACCGTCAAGCCGCTCCGCGCCCAGTGGAAGGAGCGGGTCGTCGGGGCCGACTGCTTCGACGGTCTCGTCGACGCGGCGAAGCTCGACAAGGCGTTCCTGAAGAAGGAGCTCGGATGGACGCCGCCCGACGCCGAGTGGGGGCACCTCCTCTTCGGCCGCGGCTCGGCCGACCAGCTCGGCGGCGTCGTCTCCGCGATCATCGCCACGAAGATCCTCGTCGAGCTGACCGGGGAAGGGGCGCTCGCGGGCGCCATCGTCCGCTCCTACGGCACCGTCTGCGAGGAGGACAACGACGGCGCGGGCCCGATGTACCTCAACCGCGAGGTCTTCCCGACGGCCGGCCCCGAGGTGATTCCCGACGTCGTCATCCTCACGGACGGCACGGGCTGCAGCAAGCGCGGCGCGCTCGGCATCTACCGCGGCCAGCGGGGCCGGATGCAGATCGAGGTGACCGTCACCGGAAAGTCGTGCCACGGCTCGATGCCGTGGGAGGGGAAGAACCCGCTCGAGTACGGCGGCGCCATCGTGAAGGAGGCCGCCGAGGCGTACGAGAAGCGCGACGGCTTCCTCGACGACCCGTTCCTCGGCCACGGCACCCGGACGGCCTCCTGGGCGCGTCTCGACACGCCGAGCGACTGCGCCGTCCCCGAGAAGCTCGTTTTCCGTTTCGACCGCCGCCTGACGATCGGCGAGACGCCCGATCAGGCCGTCGCCGACGTCGAGCGCCTCTCCTCCGTCGCCGCCGCCCGCGAGGCCGGCCTCTCCGTCGAGGTGACGATCCCCACGTACACCGACGCGAGCTGGAAGGGGTACGCCCTCCACAACCCGCAGGTCTACCTCGGCTGGGTCACGCCGGAGGAGCACCCGTCGATCCGCGCGGCGGTGGAGACGTACAAGAGCGTCGTCAGCCCGCACGTCGACGGGAAGATCGGCGAAGGGGGCGTCCTGACGAAGGAGCCGCGCGTGGAGCGCTGGGTCTTCTCGACCGACGGCGTCGGCTTCCCCGTCCCGAAGGAGGCGAAGATCCCGGGCGCCGCGGGGAAGGCCTGGGTCGAGAGCGGTCCCTACAAGTACCCGGCGATGTTCGGCTTCGGCACGGGCATCGAGCAGAACACCCACAAGATCGGCGAGTGCCTCGACACGCGCGAGCTGATCCACGCCTCCGCGTTCCTCGCCCGCTTCCCGAGCGTCTTCGTCGCGACGAAGTAGCCCCCGGGGCCCGGCGCGGCGTGAGCCGCGCCGGGCCTTTCGAAGTCCCTTCCGTCCGAGGAGGCCGATCGTGGAAAAGGCGTTCCGTCCCATCCCTCTCGAGCTCCTCGCGCGGTGGGTCTTCGGCGAGCTCGACTCGCGCAACACGGTCCTGGGCGTCCCGAAGGCCTCGTTCGCGCGGCCCGACCCGCGCTTCGCCTCCCGCCTCTTCGGCCGGGACCTCGCGGCGCCCCTCGGCGTGGCGGCCGGCCCGCACAGCCAGCTCGCGCAGAACATCGTGGCCGCCTGGCTCTCGGGAGCGCGCTTCGTCGAGCTGAAGACGGTCCAGGTCCTCGACGAGCTGAGGGTGAGCCGCCCCTGCATCGACTCGGCCGACGAGACGTTCAACTGCGAGTGGTCGCAGGAGCTGAAGCTCGAGCAGAGCTTCGACGAGTACCTGAAGGCCTGGGTCCTCGTCCACGCGCTCGCGGCGAAGCTCTCCCTCCCCTCGCCCGGGACGCTCTTCGCGATGAGCGTCGGTTACGAGCTCGAGGGGATCCGGAGCGAACGCGTCCAGGAGTTCGTCGCCTCGATCCGGAACGCGAAGGACGCGCTCCCCGCGGCCGTCGACGCCGTCGCGAGGGCGTGGCCCGGCGTCCGCGACGTCGAGGTCCCCTCCTCGATCTCCGACCACGTCACGCTCTCGACGATGCACGGCTGCCCGCCGGCCGAGATCGAGAAGATCGCGCTCTACCTGCTGCAGGAGCTCGGCGTCCACACCTGGGTCAAGCTGAACCCGACGCTGCTCGGCCCCGAGCGCCTCCGCGGCCTCCTCAACGAGACGCTCGGCTACGGCATCGAGGTCCCCGACGCCGCGTTCGGGCACGACCCGAGGTTCGAGGATGCCCTCCCGATGGTGAAGCGCCTCGCCGCGGCGGCGCGGGCCGTGGGCCGCGAGTTCGGCGTGAAGCTCTCGAACACCCTCGAGGTCGTCAACCACCGCCCCGTCTTCCCCGCCGGCGAGAAGATGATGTACCTGTCGGGGCGGGCGCTCCACCCGCTCACGCTTACGCTCGCGAAGCTCGTCGACGACGAGCTCGACGGGAGCGTCCCGATCAGCTTCTGCGGCGGCGCCGACGCCTGGAGCTTCGCTGACCTCGTCGCCGACGGCCTGACGCCGGTGACGGTCTGTACGGACCTCCTCAAGCCGGGCGGGTACGCGCGCCTCGCCCAGTACCTCGAGAACCTCGGTGCCGCGATGGACGCGGCGGGAGCCTCGGACCTCGACGCGTTCGTCGCGAGGACCTCCGGCGGGACGGGGCGTCGCGGGAACCTCGCGAGGCACGCCGGGCGGGTCGCCGCAGAGAGGCGCTTCGCGCGCCGCGAGCGTCCCCTCGCCTTCAAGGGCGAGCGCCCCCTCGGGCATTTCGACTGCATCGCGGCCCCCTGCGTGGAGGCCTGCCCGGCCCACCAGAACATCCCCGACTACCTCTGGCTCGTCGCGCGCGGCCGCGAGACGGAGGCGATCGAGGTGATCCGCCGGTCGAACGCCCTCCCCGGTGTCACGGGCAGCATCTGCGACCACCCGTGCACCGAGCGCTGCGTGCGGAACCTCTACGACGCGCCGATCGGCATCCGCGACATCAAGCGATTCGCGTTCGAGAACGGTGTGAGCAGACCCGAGGTCGCCGGCGAGGCGATGGGGGTCCGGGTCGCCATCGTCGGCGCCGGGCCGGCGGGCCTCTCCGCCGCCCTGAACCTCGCCCGCGCCGGCATCGCGTCCGAGATCTTCGAGGCGAAGGGGCGCGTCGGCGGCATGGTCGGCGGCGCCGTCCCGAGGTACCGCCTCTCCGACGAGAAGCTCGCGGTCGACCTCGACCGCCTTCGCTCCCTCGGCGTCGCGGTCCACCTGAACGCGGCGGTCGGGAGGGACGTCTCCCTCGACGACCTCCGCGCGCGGTTCGACTACGTCTTCCTCGGCGCCGGCGCCCAGAAGGGGAAAAAGCTCGGGATCTCCGGCGAGGACGCCGAAGGGGTCCTCGACGCTCTCGACTTCCTGGACGGCCTCCGCGAGGGGGTGAAGCGCGACCTCGGCAGGCGCGTCCTCGTCGTCGGAGGCGGGAACTCCGCGATGGACGGCGCCCGATCGGCGAAGCGCCTCGTCGGCAGGGACGGCGAGGTCTCGATCGTCTATCGCCGGACGCGCGCCGAGATGCCCGCCGACCCCGAGGAGGTCCGCGACTGCGACACCGAGGGGATCGGCCTGAAGACGCTCCTCGCCCCGCTCCGCGTCGTCGTCGAAAACGGCCGCGCCGTCGGCCTCGCCTGCCAGCCGATGAAGCTCGGAGAGCCCGATGCCTCCGGCCGCCCGCGGCCGGTCCCGGTCGAGGGGAGCGAGGTCGTCCTCCCGGCCGACACGATCGTCACCGCGATCGGCCAGGAGACGGCGCTCGAGCTCCTCGGGGGCGCCGCCGTCGAGACGAGGCGGAACGGGACCATCGCGGCGAAGCCCGCAACGGGCGAGACGTCCGCGGCGCGCCTCTACGCCGGCGGCGACGTCGTCCGCGGCCCCGCCTCGATCATCAAGGCGGTCGCCGACGGCCGCGCCGCGGCGGAGGCGATCGCCCGCCTCCACGGCATCGAGCCCGTCGCCGAGCCACACCTGCCGAAGGACCTCTCGGCCGCGGCCGCGCTCGCGAAGAAGGCGCGGCTCGCGGCCCCCGAGCCGGTCCCCGAGCTTCCCGTCGCCGAGCGGGTCGGCTTCGACGAGGTTCTGCGGCCGCTGAGCCCCGAGGCGGCGCGCCGCGAGGCTTCCCGCTGCCTCGACTGCGACGAGGTCTGCAGCCTCTGTGTCACCGTCTGCCCGAACCGGGCGAACCTGGCGTACGAGGTCTCGCCCCTTTCGATCGAGCTCCCCTCCTTCGTCGTCGAGGGAGGGCGCCCCGTCCCGGCGGGGACGACGGCGCTCCACGTCGCGCAGGGGATCCAGATCGTCAACCTGGGCGACGCCTGCAACGAGTGCGGCAACTGCGTCCCCTTCTGCCCGACCTCCGGCGCGCCCTGGCGCGACAAGCCGACGTTCTGGCTCGACGCCACCGGCTTCGCCGAGGCGAAGGGGGACGCGTTCCGGATGACGCGCGACGGCGACGCGCTCGTCCTCGACGCGCGGATCGCCGACCGCGCCCATCGGCTCGAGCACCACGGCGCCCTCGCCGAGTACCGCTCGGATTCGCTCCGCGTCGTCCTCGAGCCCGCGGGCTGGCACGTCCTCGACGTCCGGCTGGAGCCAGGCGCCGTCGAGGGCGATCGCCTCGACCTCGCCGCCTGCGCCCTCCTGGTCGCCCTCCTGCCGGCCGAGAGCGCGCTGCCTCCGCTCCCGGCGGGGAACGCGGGAGGGCGCGCGTGAAGACGCTCGTGAGGAACGGCCGGATCGCGTCCGACGGGCGCGTGGAGAGCGCGGACCTCCTCCTCGCGGATGGAGTCGTGGCCGCCGTCGGCCACGACCTCGGCCCGGCCGAAAGGGAGATCGACGCCTCCGGGTGCTGGGTTCTCCCCGGGCTCGTCGACCTCCACGTCCACGTCGCCGACCGGATCGGCCGCTTCGAGCTGGCCGACGACTACGAGAGCGGCACGCGCGTCGCCGTGAAGAACGGGATCACGACGCTCGCCGCGTTCGTCACGCAGGGGCCGGCCGAGTCGCTCGGAGAGGCCCTCCGCCGGGCCCGCGCCCGGGCGGCCGGCCGCTGCCACGCCGACGTCACCTGGCACCTGACGCCGACGAGGTTCGAAGCGGCCGACTGGGCGGAGATGGAGTCGCTCGTCCGGGCGGGCTACCGCACCTTCAAGCTCTACACGACCTACCGGGGCGCCGGGCTCTTCTCCGACGCCGTCCGTCTCGACGAGCTCTTCGCGCGCCTCGGCCCGCTGGGTGTCCGTTTCCTCCTCCACTGCGAGGACGACGCGCTCCTCGAGGCGGTCGACACGTCGTCGATCGACCTCTCGAGGGCCTCCTCCCACGCGAAGCTCCGGCCGGAAGCCGCCGAGGTCTCCGCCGTCGAGGCCCTCCTCGACCTCGCCTGCAGGCGGGGCGTCCCCCTTCACGTCGTCCACGTCTCGACGGTCGGGGCGGCCGAGCGGATTCGCGACGCCCGTGCGCGGCAGGACGTCACCTGCGAGACCGGCCCGCAGTACCTCTGGCTCGACGAGACGTCGCTCGACCGCCCCGACGGCCACCGCTGGCTCTGCTCGCCGCCGCTCCGCGGAGACCGCGAGCGCTTCCGCGCGCTCGCCCTCGAAGGGGCCTTCGACCTCTTCGCGACGGATCACTGCCCGTTCCGGAAGGCCGACAAGGACGACTGGGACGGCCGCGACGTACGGACGGTCGCGAACGGCCTTCCCGGCCTCGGCGGACTCCTCCGCCACGCCTGGAGGCTCTGGGCCGACGAGCCCGACCGGGCCGCGGCGGAGGTCTCCCTTCGTCTCTCCCGGAATCCCGCACTTCGCCTCGGCCTCGACGGCCGAAAGGGGGCGCTACGTCCCGGCCTCGACGCCGACGTCGTCGTCCTCGATCCGAACGGCCCCGCCCGCGCCGTCCGCGCCACGGAGAGCGACGCCTACGACCCCTTCCCGGGCTTCACCTCGACACTCGCCCTGCGCCACGTCCTCGTCCACGGGGAGCCCGTCGTGAGAGACGGCGACCTCGTCGACGCGGATGCCCGCCGGGGACAGCTTCATCCGCAGCACGACTGAGCAGAGAAACAGGAGAGAACGATGCCGTCCCAGACGATCCAAGACCTCGTCACCGAGCTCCAGGGCCTCCCGACAGACCTCTTCCAGAAGGACTTCCTCCTCACCTGGGAGCACCCCGAGGAGCAGATCCGGGCGATCCTGACCCTCGCCGAGACCTTCAAGCGCCTCCACCAGGAGGGCACCTCGTATCGCGCGTTCGACACGGGCCTCGCGATCTCGATCTTCCGCGACAACTCCACGCGGACCCGCTTCTCGTTCGCCTCCGCCGCGAGCGCGATGGGGCTCTCCCTCTCCGACCTCGACGAGCAGAAGAGCCAGATCGCCCACGGCGAGACCGTCCGCGAGACCGCGAACATGATCTCGTTCCTCACCGAGGTCATCGGCATCCGAGACGACATGTTCCTCGGCGCCGGGAACACCTACATGCGCGAGGTGGGCGCGGCCCTGACCGACGGGACGAAGCAGGGCGTCCTCCACCGCCGCCCGAGCCTCATCAACCTCCAGTGCGACGTCGACCACCCGACACAGTCGCTCGCCGACCTCGCCTGGCTGAAGAAGCACTTCGGCGGCCTCGAGAACCTCAGGGGGAAGAAGATCGCCATGACCTGGGCCTACAGCCCGAGCTACGGCAAGCCGCTCTCCGTCCCGCAGGGGATCATCGGCCTGATGACCCGCTTCGGGATGGACGTGAGCCTCGCCTACCCCGAGGGGTACGGCCTGATCCCGGAGGTCGTCGAGGTCGCGAAGAAGAACGCGGCCGAAGCCGGCGGGACGTTCGAGGTCGTCAACTCGATGGAAGCCGCGTTCGCGAACGCGGACATCGTCTACCCGAAGTCGTGGGCCCCCTACGAGGTCATGGGCCGCCGGACCGAGCTCCTGACGAAGGGCGACAAGGACGGCCTGAAGGCGCTCGAGAAGGAGTGCCTCGCGAACAACGCGAAGTTCACGAGCTGGGAGTGCGACCGGAGGAAGATGGACCTGACGAAGGGCGGCAAGGCCCTCTACATGCACTGCCTCCCGGCCGACATCACCGACGTCAGCTGCAAGGCGGGCGAGGTGAGCGCCGAGGTCTTCGAGCAGTACCGGATCCCCACCTACCACGAGGCGGCCTACAAGCCGTTCGTCATCAGCGCGCTCATGTTCCTCGAACGGATCGCCGACCCGGCCGCGAAGCTTTCCGAGATCGTCTCCCGCGGCCGGAAGCTCCACATCTGAGGCCCGCCATGTCGAGAATCGTCAAGTCGATCGACACCGAAGTCCGCAAGCGCACCGCGAAACGCTGCCGCGAGCGCGGGATCGTCATCCCGACGTATCGGCAGATGCGGGACCCGCAGCTCCTCCCCGAGAGCGCGAAGAAGCGGCTCGAGGGGGTCGGGCTCTGGGACGTGAACCCCGCGAACCTCTTCCGGATCACCTGGAAGAACGACCCCGTTACCGGGCTCTTCGGCGGCGTGAACGCCCTCGAGATCCCGCGGGAGATCACGGGGGTGAAGGCGCGGATCGTCGGCCTCGTCGGGAAGTGGTTCCCGACCGGCGCCCACAAGGTCGGGGCGGCCTTCTCGTGCCTCGTCCCGCGCCTCGTGAGCGGCGAGTTCGACCCGGAGAAGCACAAGGCCGTCTGGCCCTCGACCGGGAACTACTGCCGCGGCGGCGCGTTCGACTCCGCGATCCTCGGCTGCCATGCCGTGGCGATCCTCCCCGAGAACATGTCCCAGGAGCGCTTCACCTGGCTCCGCACGATCGGCTCCGAGGTCATCGCGACGCCGGGCTGCGAGAGCAACGTGAAGGAGATCTACGACAAGTGCTGGGAGCTGAAGAAGGACCCGGTGCACGTCGTCTTCAACCAGTTCGACGAGTTCGGCAACCCGATCTGGCACTACAACGTCACCGGCCCCGCGGTCGAGGACGCCTTCCAGGCCGTCCGCGGGCCGAAGTCACGCCTCTCGGCGTGGGTGAGCGCGACCGGGAGCGCCGGGACGATCGCCGCGGGCGACTACCTGAAGCGGCTCTTCCCCGCGATGAAGACGGTCGCTTCCGAGGCGCTCCAGTGCCCCACGCTCCTGATGAACGGCTTCGGCGGGCACCGGATCGAAGGGATCGGCGACAAGCACGTCCCGTGGGTCCACAACGTGAGGAACACCGACGCCGTCGCGGCGATCGACGACGAGGACTGCATGCGCCTCCTCCGCCTCTTCAACGAGCCGGCCGGCCGGGAGCTCCTCGGGGCGGCCGGGGCGAGCGCCGACACGGTCGGGAAGCTCGACCTCCTCGGGATCAGCAGCATCGGCAACGTCCTCGCCGCGATCAAGGCCGCGAAGTACTGGGAGCTCGACGAGAACGACGTCGTCATGACCGTCTTCACCGACAGCGCCGAAATGTACCTCTCGCGCCTCGCGGAGCTGACGGCGGAGCGCGGCGCGTTCACCGCGGTCGACGCCGCCCGGACCCTCACGGGGAGCCTCGAGCGGCAGGCGACGGACAACTTCAAGGAGCTGACCTACCAGGACCGCAAGGCGATCCACAACCTGAAGTACTACACGTGGGTCGAACAGCAGGGGAAGACCTACGAGGAGATCCAGGCCCAGTGGGACCCCGAGTACTGGCGCGAGCTCTTCGAGGACGAGGTCGTCCACTTCGACCGCCTCATCGAGGAGTTCAACGCGGAGGTCGGCCTCGGCTGACGCCGGGGCCGTCCCTCGTCCGAAGGAGGACCCGATGCGGCTCCTGATCCGGAACGGAACGCTCGTCACCCTCGGGGAACCCTGCCGGGTCCTCGAGGGGCACGATCTCCTCGTCGAGGGCGACCGCATCGCGCGGATCGCCCCCGCCGGAGAGATCCCCGGCCCCTTCGACCGCGAGGTCGACGCCCGCGGCAAGGTCGTCCTCCCCGGGCTCGTCAACGCCCACATGCACTTCTACTCGACGCTCGTGCGCGGCCTCGGGAAGGCCGCGCCGAGCGCGAACTTTCAGGAAATCCTCGAGAACCTCTGGTGGCGCCTCGACCGCAAGCTCTCCCTCGACGACGTCGAGGTGAGCGCGCGGGTGATCCTCGTCGAGGCGATCCGGAGGGGGACGACGACGCTCGTCGACCATCACGCGAGCCCCGGCGCGGTCCGCGGGTCGCTCGGTCGGATCGCGAAGGCCGTGAAGGAGACGGGGCTCCGCTCCTGCCTCTGCTACGAGGTTTCCGACCGCGACGGCGCAAGGGTGACGGAGCAGGGGCTCGAGGAGAACGCGGCCTTCGCCCGCGAGTGCGCCGCGGCGAGCGACCCGCAGCTTCGCGCCCTCTTCGGTCTCCACGCCGCCTTCACCCTCTCGGACGAGACGCTCGGGAAGGCCGCACGGATGGGGCGCGACCTCGGCGTCGGCTTCCACGTCCACGTCGCCGAGGCGGCCTCCGACGTCGCCGCGAACCGGGCGAAGCACGGGAAGTCGTCGGCCCGGCGGCTGATCGACCACGGCATCCTCGGGACGGGGAGCATCGCCGCCCACGCCGTCCACTGCGACGACGCCGACAAGGACGCCCTCGCCGCCAGCGGCGCGTGGGTCGTCACGAACCCCCAGTCGAACCTCAACAACGCCGTCGGCATCGCCGACGTCGTCGGGCTCGTCCGCCGGGGCGTCCCCGTCGGCCTCGGGACCGACGCGATGACCGTCGCGATGCTCGAGGAGCTCCGCGTCGGCCTCTTCGCGCAGCACCTTCGCCAGGAGAACCCGACCTGCGGCTTCCTCGAGCTGACGGGGACGCTGTTCGTCCAGAACCCGCGGATCGCCTCGACCCTCTGGGGGTTCCCGATCGGCACGCTCGCAGAGGGGGCCGCGGCCGACGTGATCCTCGTCGACTACCTCCCGCCGACCCCGCTGAACGACGCGACCGCCCTCGGGCACCTCGTCTTCGGCCTCTCGCAGGCCGTCGTCGACACGACGATCTGCGGCGGCCGCGTCCTCATGTACGGCCGCAGGCTCGAGATCGGCCTCGACGAGGAGGCCTTGGCGGCCGAGAGCCGCCGCCTCGCGACAGCCCTCTGGGAGCGCTTCTGAGGCCGCTCCCCCGCCCTCACCACACGACGCGCGCGGCGGTCCGCTGCGCCGACAGGAGGCTCCCGTGACCCGTACGGCCGTCATCGCCATCGGAGGCAACTCCCTCATCACCGACAAGGAGCACCAGACGGTGCCCGACCAGTACCAGGCCGCGGCCGACACGTGCGCGCACATCGCGCCGCTCGTCGCCGGCGGCGACCTGCGCCTCGTCATCACGCACGGGAACGGGCCGCAGGTCGGCTTCATCCTCCGCCGCTCCGAGCTCGCCGCCCACGAGCTCCACATGGTCCCGCTCGACTCCTGTGTCGCCGATACGCAGGGGGCGCTCGGCTACCACATCCAGCTCGCCCTCGGGAACGAGCTCCGGAGAATCGGCGCGACGGCGGGAACGGCGACGGTCGTGACCCAGTGCCTCGTCGACCGGACCGATCCCGCCTTCGCGAAGCCGAACAAGCCGATCGGCTCGTTCCTGACGAAGGAGCAGGCCGAGCACCACCGCGAGACGGACGGCTGGGACGTCGTCGAGGACTCCGGCCGGGGCTGGCGGCGCGTCGTCGCCTCTCCCGTGCCGAAGGCGATCCTCGAGCTCGGAGCGGTGAAGAGCCTCCTCGGCGCCGGCTTCGTCGTCGTGGCGGCCGGCGGCGGCGGGATCGCCGTCGTCGACGACGGGACGGGGAAGCTGAAGGGCGCGGCCGCGGTCATCGACAAGGACCACGCCTCGAGCCTTCTCGCGCGCGAGCTCGGGGCGGACCTCCTCGTCATCTCGACGGCGGTCGAGAAGGTCTGCCTGAACTTCGGCAAGCCCGACCAGATGGACCTCGACCGGATGACCGTCGCCGAAGCGAAGCGGTACTGTGCCGAGGGGCACTTCAAGCCCGGGAGCATGCTTCCGAAGATCCAGGCGGTCATCGCCTTCCTCGAAGGGGGCGGCCGCGAGGCGATCATCACCGACCCGGCCCACCTCGGCGAGGCGCTCGCCGGGAAGACCGGCACCCACGTCGTCCCCTGAGCGGCGCTGGGCCGAGCGGGTCCGCGACCCGGCTCGGCCGCTGCGAAGTCCGCTTCGAGCGGGCCCGCGCAGGCCCTAAACTGGCGGCTCCCGGAGGAGGCCCATGTCGACGACGCAGGTGGAACGGCCGAAGGACGCGGCCCCGGGCGGGGCGGCGGCGGCCTCCTTCCGCGTGAACGGCAAGGAGGTCACGGCCCCGCGCGACGTGAAGCTCCTGACGTTCCTGCGCGAGGAGCTGGACCTCACCTCGGTGAAGAACGGCTGCTCCGAGGGGTCGTGCGGGGCCTGCATGGTCCTCGTCGACGGCAAGCCGGCCCGTTCCTGCCTCACGACGACGGCGAAGGTCGCCGGGAAGAGCGTCGTGACCGTCGAGGGGCTCACCGAGCGCGAGAAGGACGTCTACTCCTGGGCCTTCGCGAACGCGGGCGCCGTCCAGTGCGGCTTCTGCATGCCGGGGATGGTGATGACGGCCAAGGGGCTCGTCGACGCGAACCCCGAGCCGGCCTCCGAGGACGTCGCGAAGGCGCTCCAGCTCAGCATGTGCCGCTGCACCGGCTACGTGAAGATCGAGAAGGGAATCCTCGACGCCGCCCGGCTCCTTCGCGAAGGGACCGAGCCGCCCGACGAGCACGACGTCCCGCTCTCGGTCGGCGCGAAGGTCCTGCGGGCCGACGCCCGCGAGAAGGTCGTCGGCGCGGCGAAGTACGTCGACGACATGAAGGTCCCGGGGATGCTTCACGGGGCCGTCCTCCGCCCGCCGAAGGCGCGGGTGAAGGTCCTCGGCATCGACGCGACCGAGGCGCTCGCGATGCCGGGCGTCGTGGCGGTGATGACCGCGGCCGACGTCCCGGGCGAACGCTTCCAGGGGCACATCGTCCCCGACTGGCCGGCGATGATCGCGGTGGGCGAGGAGACGCGGTACGTGGGCGACGCGATCGCCCTCGTCGCGGCCGAGACGCGCGAGATCGCGAAGGAGGCGGTGAAGCGCCTCCGCCTCGACTTCGAGGTCCTCCCGCCCCTCGTCGACGCGCGGAAGGCTCTCGACGACGACGCACCGAAGCTCCACCCGAAGGGGAACCTCCTCGCGAAGACCGTGCTGAAGCGCGGCGACCCCGACGCCGCGATCGCCTCCGCGGCGCACGTGATCCGGAAGACCTTCCGGACGCCCGAGACGGAGCACGCCTTCATGGAGCCCGAGAGCGCCCTCGCCGTCCCGCACGACGACGGCACGATGACCGTCTACACCGGGACGCAGAGCATCTACGACGACCACAAGGGGATCGTCGGCGTCCTCGGCGTCGCGCCCGAGAAGGTGAACGTCGTCAGCGCCTACGTCGGCGGCGGCTTCGGCGGCAAGGAAGACCTGATCGTCCAGCACCACGCCGCCCTCCTCGCCTGGAAGACGGGGGCGCCCGTGAAGGTGACACTCGACCGCCAGGAGTCGATCCGCGTCCACCCGAAGCGGCACGCGATGGAGATGGAGTACGTCGTGGCGGCCGACGCCGAGGGGCGCGTGACGGCCGTGAAGGCGCACATCCTCGCCGACACCGGCGCCTACGCCTCGCTGGGCGGCCCGGTCCTCCAGCGGGCCTGCACTCACGGTGCGGGGCCGTACACGGTCCCGAACGTCGAGATGGTCGGGACGGGCGTTTACACGAACAACCCGCCCGGAGGGGCGTTCCGCGGCTTCGGCGTCACGCAGTCGTGCTTCGCGATCGAGTCGTGCCTGAACCTCCTCGCGAAAGAGGTCGGCGTCAGCCCGTGGGAGATCCGGTGGCGGAACGCCGTCGGGCCGGGAGACGTCCTCCCGAACGGGCAGGTCTGCGACGACGGGACGGCGCTGAAGGAGTGCCTCCTCGCCGTGAAGGAGCTCTGCGAGAGGCGGCCCGACGCGGGGCTCGCCGTCGCGCTGAAGAACGCCGGCATCGGCGTCGGCCTCCCCGACGTCGGCCGCGTGCGGCTGAAGGTCGAGGGCGGCAAGGCCGTGATCTACACGAGCGCCGCCTGCATGGGGCAGGGGCTCGCCTCGGTCCTGATGCAGTTCGTCGCCGAGATCACCGGGCTCGGTTGGGAGCAGGTCGCCGTCGCGCCGCCCGACACGTCGACTTCCCCGAACGCCGGGACGACGACGGCCTCACGCCAGACGCTCTTCACGGGCGAGGCGGCCTGCCGCGCCGCGCGCGCGCTGAAGGCCGACCTCGACTCGGCCTCCCTCGAGGCGCTCGAGGGGAAGGAGTATCGCGCCGAGTTTTCGGGCGTGACCGACCCCTTCGCCTCCGACAAGCCGAACCCGGTGAGCCACGTCGCCTACTCCTACGCGGCCCACGTCGTCCTCCTCGACGCCGACGGGAAGCTCGAGAAGGTCGTCGCGGCGCACGACATCGGCCGGGCGATCAACCCCGTCCAGGTCGAGTCGCAGATCGAGGGGGGCGTCGTCATGGGCCTCGGCTACGCCCTCACCGAGGACTTCCCGCTGAAGGAGGGCGAGCCGCAGGTGAAGTACGGCACGCTCGGCCTCTTCAAGGCGGCGAAGGTCCCGCCGATCGAAGCCGTGATCGTCGAGAAGAACCCGTCGCCGCTCGCCCGTGGCGCCAAGGGGCTCGGCGAGATCGCCACGATCCCGACCGCCCCCGCGGTCGCGGGCGCCTACTTCCTCCGCGACGGCCTCTTCCGGACGGAGCTGCCGCTCGCCGGGACCCCCTACAGCAGGAGGAAGCCCGGATGAGCCTCGACCTTCTCGACCTCCTCCTCGCCTCGCGCGAGCCGCTCGTCCTCTGCACCGTGATGCAGGTGAAGGGCTCCGCTCCGCGCCACCCCGGCTCCTGGATGCTCGCGGGCGAGCGCGGCCTCGTCGCCGGCTCCGTGGGCGGCGGCGGGGGCGAAGCCGTCGTCCTCGACGCGGCTCGCGAGGCGCTCGCCGACGGAAAGGCGCGCGTCCTCGAGGTCGAGAAGCTCGGGAACGCGGCCGAGGGACCCGAGATGGTTTGCGGAGGGACGGCCCTGATCCTCGTCGAGCCGCTCGGGTCGAAGTCCGCCTACGCCTCCGCCCGGGAGCTCCTCGGCCGCGGCGAGCGGGTCCTTCTCGCGCGCCGGACCGCGACCGGCGAGAGCGGCGCGATGGACCGGTCGGGCGCCTGGGCTCCGGCCGCGCCCGCCGGAGCCGACCCCGAGGCGGCGCGCCGCGCCCTCGAGCACGGCCTCCCGCTCCTCGACGAGGCGGCCGGCGTCTTCTACGACCCGCTCGTCCCCCCCGAGAGGCTCCTCGTCCTCGGCGGCGGCCACGTCGGCCGGGCGGTCGCCGCCGCGGCGCACGCCGTCGGGTTCGCCGTGACGGTCGCGGACGACCGCGCCGAGTTCCTGGCTCCGGAGCGCTACCCCGCCGGTGTACAGACCCGCCACGGCGGCTACGCGGAGGTCGTCGAAGCGTTCCCCTGGGACGCCTCGGCCTACGCCGTCATCGTCACGCGCGGCCATCTCGCCGACCTCGAGTCGCTGCGGGCCGTCCTCGGCAAGCCCTGGCGCTACGCGGGGATGATCGGGAGCAGGAGGAAGGTCCGGCTCATGCTCGACCAGGCGATCGCGGACGGCTTCGACCCGGAGAGGGTCGCCTCCGTGAACGCGCCGATCGGCCTCGACATCGGCGCGGAGACGCCGGAGGAGCTGGCCGTCTCGATCGTCGGCGAGCTCGTCGCCGCGAGGCGGGGCGTCGCCGCGGCGAGCCTCGCGAGGAGGCGGCCACGAAGCGCGTCCTGAGGCTCGCCGACCTCCTCCTGCCGCTCCTGCCGGAGGGCCGGGGCATCGTGTCGTTCGTCGGCGCGGGCGGCAAGACGAGCCTCCTCCTCCACCTCGCGCGCGAGCTCGCGACGGACGAGCGCCCGGTCCTCGTGACGACGACGACCCATCTCGCCGACCCGTGCGAGGAGCCGGGAGCGCCCGTCGAGCGGGTCCTTCACTTCCCGGCCCTCGAGCGGCCCGGCGACGACGCCCCGCTCCCGGCACGCGATCCCGGAGTGACCCTCCTCGTCTCCCGGCCGGCCGAGCCGGCCCGGAAGCTCAAGGGGATCGACCCGTCACACGTCGCCCGCCTCGCGTCCGTCTGGCCCGTCGTCCTCGTCGAGGCCGACGGCTCGAAACGGCTCCCGATCAAGGCCCCCGCGGAGCACGAACCGGTCGTCCCGGCCGGGACCGGGCTCACCGTCGGCGTCCTCGGCCTCGACGCGCTCGGCTGGCCGATGGACGAACGGACGGTCCACCGCCCCGAGCACTTCGCGGCCGTCGCCGGCTGCCTTCCCGGCGCCGCGATCGGCTGGGATCACGTCGTCGCCCTCGCGCGCCATCCCGAGGGGCTCTTCAAGAGGGCGCGCGGCGCCCGCGTCGTCCTCCTCAACAAGGTCGACGAGTCGCCCTACCTCCCCTCCCCCGGCCAGCTCCGCGCCCTCGGGGCCGACCTCGTCCTTCTGAGCGGCGCGGACGAGGCGGAGCGCGTCTTCTTCACGATCCCGCCGGGGCCCGCCGCGTGAGCCTCGTCGGCGGACGCCTCGTCGTTGTCCGCGGCGCAGGCGACCTCGCCACCGGCTGCATCGTCCGGCTCGTCCGCTCCGGCTTCCGGGTCGTCGCGCTCGAGCTCCACCGGCCGAGCGCGATCCGGCGCACCGTGAGCCTCTCGGAGGCCGTCTACGACGGCGTGGCCGAGGTGGAGGAGGTCCGCGCCGTCCGATACGAGGAGCCCCCCGCAGCGTGGGACGCCGCCGTCGTCCCGATCGTCGTCGACCCGGAGGCGCGCCTCGTGCCGCGCCTCGCGCCCCTCGCCGTGGTCGACGCGATCCTCGCGAAGCGAAACCTCGGGACCCGGATCGACTTCGCCCCGGTCGTCGTCGCGCTCGGCCCCGGCTTCGAGGCGGGCCGGGACGCGCACGCCGTCGTCGAGACGAACCGCGGGCACGCCCTCGGCCGCGTTCTCCTCGCGGGGCGCGCCGAGGCCGACACCGCCGTCCCGGGGCCGATCGCCGGCCACGCCGCCGACCGCGTCGTCCGGGCCCCCGCCACCGGAGAGGTCGTGACGCTCCGCGCCATCGGGGATCTCGTCGCCGCCGGCGAGCCGGTCCTCGCCATCGGGGGCGCCGTCGCCCGCGCGTCGATCGGAGGCGTCCTCCGCGGGTTGATCCGGCCCGGCTTCCCGACCCCCGCCGGACTGAAGGTCGCCGACGTCGACCCACGCGGCGTGCGGGAGCACTGCTTCACCGTTTCCGACAAGGCTCGGGCGGTGGCCGGCGGAGTCCTCGAGGCGATCCTCGCCCTCGCGCCCGGCTGAGGCCGGAGGCCGGCCCTCAGTCCGCCTTCGGTTTCGCGGGCCGCTCCACGCGGATCGCGCCGGGCTGCATCGGGAGCCAGTGCTCGACGAAGAGCGGCTGCGCCACCTCGTCCGCCGCCTTCAATCGCCTCGACGTGCCGGCCGTGTCCTTCGCCGCGACCGCGATGGCCAGGGCGTGCGACACGACGGAGAACGCCGACAGCCCGAAGCTGAAGAGAAAGTCCTCGGTCGGCAGGACGATCGCGACCGTCGCGCTCGGCGTCAGGGGCGAGTCGTGGCGGTCGGTGAACGCCAGGACCGGGATCCCGCAGCGCCGGGCGAAGGCCGCCGCGTCGACCGTCTCGCGGCTGAACGGGGCGCAGCTGACGACGACGAGGAGGTCTCCCGCGCCGAGGTTTGCCGCCTGGTTCGAGAAGTCCGACGGGCTCGCGGCGATGCACGGCAGCCCCGCCTGCGTCAGGTTGAACGCGAGCACCTGGCACATCAGGTTCGAGACGCCGCGGCCGAGAAGGACCCGGTGGCGGGCCCGCGTCAGGAGCTGTGTGGCCGAGTCGAGCGTCGAGTGGTCGAGCGTCTGGACGAGCTTCGAGAGGTTCTCGCGGTCGCGCCGGACGACCTCCCCGAGAGCCCAGAACGGGTCCGCCGGCGCCTCGAGCGCCTCCAGCGGGTCGCCCCCCGACCGGATCTGGCAGGCATCCCGGAGAGCGTCCCGGAACTCGCTGAAGCCGCGATACCCGAGCCGCTTCGAGAAGCGGACGACCGTCCCGATGCTGACGTTCGCCCGCTCCGCCATCGACTCGATCCCCCAGAGCGCGCCGAGGAGAGGGTCGGACATGAGGGCGTCGGCGATCCGCCTCATCGCCTCGGGGAGGTCGTGGTAGACCTCCTTCAGGCGTTCGCGGATCTCCTGCGGCTCTCCCGACGCGGCCATTTGCGCGTCGATTCTAGCCCGCGCTCCGAAGCCCCGCGGCCCGCCCGGCCCCTCGGGACCGGGCGGGCGCGGGCTCTCCCTCACGGAAGCGGAACGTCGCGGAACGCGAACGTGTGACGGACGAGGCTCGAATCGGAGCGCATCTGGACGCTCAGCGTCCAGTCGGCCTTCGGCGGCTCGCTCCAGAACGTCAGGACGCGAAAGCCCGACTCCTCGGAATCGGTCCCGAAGACGCGCTCGCCGCTCCCGCTGAACGCCTTGATCTCCTGGATCGCCTTCTTCGGGTCCTTCACCTTCAGGATCACCTCGCGCTCCTCCCCCTTCGGGAACGAGTAGAGCGCGCTTTCGACCATCGACCGGATCGAGTCGGCGTCCTCGTAGCCTTCCTTCTTCAGCTTCGCGGTCTCGGCCTCCTCGGCCTTCTTCCGCTCGGCGTCGAGCTGCGCCTTCGAGACGAACGAGATCTCGACGCCGTTCGCCCGGAGCGCGGGGTGCGCGGCCGCCTTCCCCGCGAGCGCGAGGAACCGCTCGATCCGCGCCTCACCGTTCGGGTCGCGCGACGGGACGAAGAGCTCGATCTCTCCCGAGACCTCCTTCAGCGTCTTCGCCGCCCGCGGCGGGTTCTTCATCTCGGCGAAGACGATCGCCGGCGGCGCCGGCCTGCCGTCGTCCGGCTTCCCGAACTGGCCGCGCTGCGTCGGCTCGAGCGGGACGTCGGCCGCGTCCTCCTTCACGAGGTTCGTGCCGAGGTCGTCGACGGCCTTCTTCACGACGACCCGGGCGGCCGTCACCTCGTGGGCCGGGTAATCCGAAAGCTCGATTCCGAGCGTGCAGCGCGGGAAGTGCCCCTCCGATCGGCGGTCCTGCAGGCTCGTCATCTGGGCGTTCGCCGGTGTCGTCTTCGGCGCGGCCGCCGGCTTCGTCGCGGCCGGCTTCTTCTTCTTCGACTGTGCCTCGGCGGGAGAGGCGGCCAGGGCCGCGCCGAGGAGGAGAGCGAGGGAAAGGCGCGTCGCGTTCACGGGAGCCGGACCTCCTTCATCTCGAACGGGACCGAGACGATCGACTTGTCGGTCAGAAGCCGCGCCACGAGGACCGCGTCCTTCGGCGGGGCCGCCTTCAGCGCCACCTGTTTCAGGACGAACGCCTCGTCGGAGCGCGAGGAGGAGCCCCCGGACTCGAGCCTCTCCCCCTTCGCCGTCTCCAGCCAGACTTCCTGGATCTTCTCCTCGCTCGCCACCGGGACCTTCAGGTAGAAGCCGTGCTCGGGGAGGTCCCCTTCCCCCATCTCGTCGAACGCCTTCGCCATCTCGACGATCGCGTCGGCCTCCTCCTCCTTCATCCCGCGCGCCTTCGCCTCCTCCCGGATCTTCGCGATCTTCGCCTCGTCGAGCCGGTTCTTCTTCCGCTCCTCGAGGTACTTCGCCTTCGACAGGAGGGTCAGCTCGACCTTCGCCGACTTCAGCCCCTTCGACACGACCGGCTTGTCGAGCTTCGCGAGCGCTCCCGGCATCCTCACCACGGCCGAGGCGTCGCGCCCGGGGACGAAGAGCTCCACGGTTCCGGCCACCTGGACGGTGCTCGCCGCGCGCGGCGGGCTGTTCACGACGACCTGGAGCGTCCCGGCGTTCACGTTCCGGTCGGAGAAGTCGGGCGCCTTCTCCTCCTTCGGCAGGAGGTCCTCGCCCGTGTCGGCCATCGCGCTCTTCAGCCGCACCCGCGCCGACTGCACGACGTCGAGGCCGTCGCCTTCCAGATCGAGCAGGAGGACGAGGCCGCCCTTCATCATCCCTTCGGAGATCCGGTCGTCGACGACCTCTTTCGCCACGACCTTCACGTTCGTCTGAGCCTCGGTCGTCCCCGCCGCGCAGAGGGCGAGAAGCGCCCCGAGCGCGACGGCGCGGCGCACTGCGGATCGCACCATCGTTCACCTCCAGCTGTCCGGTTGCAGCGAGACTAACCCGGTTTCGCGCCCTTCGCCGGGGGCGTGATCCGTGTCACGTCCGCCCTCCGCGGACGCTCGCGGTAACATCCGGCCCGGCGGGCCGTTAGCTCAGCGGTTAGAGCATCTGCCTTTTAAGCAGGGGGTCCCGGGTTCGAATCCCGGACGGCTCACCATCTCCGCCACGTCGAAGCACCGGCGAACGACGGCGGCGAGCGCGCACGTCGAGGTCCCGGACGGCGCCCCATGGTAGATTCCGCCCGGCGCCGCGGTGCGCTCCAGCCTGGTCGCCCCCATCGTCTAGTGGCCTAGGACGTCACCCTTTCAAGGTGAAGATCGCGGGTTCGAATCCCGCTGGGGGTACCAACCTCTTCCTGCCGTCGAGACGGGCGTCCCTCGCTCTCGCGCCCACGAACGACACGCGGCGAGCCGGCGCGCTCCTCCCCGTTCGCGCGAAGAGGGGCGCCGGCCCGTTCGACCGGTCGTGTCGCGCGGGAGACCCGCGTCGCGGGTCTCCCGACGGGATTCAGCGCATCAGCTTCCCGGCCATTCCGAGGATGTCGTCGAGGGCGTTCCCGTCCCCGTCGAGGTCGAGGAGCGAGCCGAGGCCGCCCGAGGCGCCGGCGGCCGGCGCGGCGGAGCGGTTCGCGCCGCCCCCCATGAGCCCGCCGAGGAGGTCGCCGAGGCCGCCGCCCGCCGAGGCCTGCGCGCCTCCCCCGCCCCCCTGCTTCGCCATGAAGCCGGTGACGAGCATCGCGAGCATCGGGAGCATCTTCTTGAGGATCGACGGGTCGAGGCCCGACTTCGCCGACGCGTTCTGCGCGACGGCGCGGCTCACGTCCTTGGAGCCGAAGATCTGGCCGAGGACGTCGTTGCCGTGGCTCACGTTCGTCGGCTGTGGCGAGAGGACCTCGTCGAGGAGGCCGCCGCCGCCGAGCTGGCCGAGGAGGCCGCCGAGCCCTTCGAGACCCGTCGGCTGCACCTGAGCCTGCTTCTTGAACCCACCGAGGATCGCCGGCGCGAGGGCCTCGGCCCCCTTCGCGGCCTGCGCCTCGCTGATGCCGAGCTCGCGGGCCATCGACTGGAGACCGCCCATCTGGGCGAGGATGTCGGTGATCTGCATACGCTGTCTCCTCTCTTCCGTCGGGCGCCCCGCGCTCAGTCGAGGAGCTCCTTCGGGACGTTGCCGCCGTTCTCGGCGATCTTCGCGAGGACGGTCTTGTGCAGCCAGACGTTCATCTTCGCCGAGTCGCCCATGAGCTCCGCGGGGCAGCCGAGCTCGGTGGCGAGCTCCTTGCGGGCGGCGAAGCTGCTGTCGATGTCGAGGAGCTTGAGGAGGTCGACGATCGAGGTCTTCCAGTTGAGCTTCTGGGGGTTCGCGGCCGCCCGCTGCTCGAGCTGGGCGACGACGTCGACGACCGGGATCGGCGCGGGAGCCGGGGGCTCCGCGGGCGTCGGGGCCGGGGCCGCGACGGGAGGAACGGGGCGCGGTGCCGGCGCCGGGGCGGGAGCCGGGGCCGGCTCGGGCTTGCCGATGCCGAGCTTGGCGAGAATCGATCCGAAAAGTCCCATGACGTCCTCCTGGTCTGCTTTGTGCGGCGACGGACCCTGCCGGAAGGACAGAGAGCGGAGCCGCAGTTCCGTCCGGTCACGGTACTGGCGCGACCCGTCGAAATCAATGAGGACGTTCGCGGCTCCGGCCGGGACCGGCTCTTCGGGCGGCTGCGCCTCGCGCGACCGCGTAAGATGCAGGGTCCGCCCGGCGCGGGGCCTCGAGGCCCTCCGCGCCGGGACTCAGGGAGGAATCGCATGAGAAGACGCATCGTTGCCCTCGCGGCCGTCGCGATGGCGCTGCCGGGTCTCGCCCAGACCCCGGCCGAACCGAAGGCCGAGACGAACCCGTTCTTCATGGAGTGGGCGACGCCGTTCGGCATGGCTCCCTTCGAGAAGATCCGCGCGGAGCACTTCCTTCCGGCCTTCGAGGCGGGGATCGCCGAGCGTCGCAAGGAAGTCGAGGCGATCGTGTCGAACGCCGCCGCGCCGACGTTCGCGAACACCGTCGAAGCGCTCGAGAACGGCGGCGCCGCCCTTTCGAAGGTCAGCAACGTCTTCTACACGCTCGTCGGGGCGGAGACGAACGACGAGCTCCAGGCGATCACGAAGAAGGTCGCCCCCTCCCTGTCGGCCCTCCGGGACGACGAGATGCTCAACGAGAAGCTCTTCGCCCGCGTGAAGGCGGTCTGGGAGAAGCGGGAGACGTCGAGCCTGACGCCGGAGCAGAAGCGGCTCGTCGACGACACCTACAAGGGCTTCGTCCGCGGCGGCGCGAACCTCGCGCCCGAGGCGCGGAAGCGGTTCCGCGAGATCAACCAGGAGCTCTCGCTTCTCGGCATCCGCTTCGGCGACAACCTCCTGAAGGAGACGAACGGCTTCCGGCTCGTGATCGAGAAGAAGGCCGACCTCGCCGGGCTCCCGCCCGCCGTCGTCGCCGCGGCGGCCGACGCCGCGACGGCCGCGAAGCTGGACGGGAAGTGGGTCTTCACGCTCCAGTACCCCTCCATCTGGCCGTTCATGACCTTCTCCGAGAACCGGGAGCTCCGCCGGCAGCTCCTGACGGCCTACTCGACCCGCTGCGACAAGGGGGGCGAGACGGACAACAAGGAGATCCTCGCGAAGATGGCGGCGCTCCGCGCCGAGCGGGCGAAGCTCCTCGGCTTCGCGACCTGGGCCGACTTCGTCCTCGACGACAACATGGCGAAGACGCCCGCGCGTGTCTACGAGCTGCTGGACCGGGTCTGGAAGCCGGCCCTCGAGGTGGCGAAGGCCGACGCGAAGGAGCTCGAGAAGGCCCTTCAGGCCGACGTGCCGGGCGGGAAGCTCGAGCCGTGGGACTGGCACTTCTACGCCGAGAAGGTCCGCAAGGCGCGGTTCGACCTGGACGACCAGGAGCTCCGCCCCTTCTTCCCGCTCGACCGCGTCCGCGAAGGGGCCTTCTCGGTCGCGAACCGGCTCTACGGCATCACGTTCACCGAGCGGAAGGACGTGCCGAAGTACCACGCCGAGGTGAGCACGTACGAGGTGAAGGACGCCGACGGGTCGTTCCTCGCCCTCTACACGACGGACTACCACCCGCGCGCCGGCAAGCGCGGCGGAGCCTGGTGCGGCCGCCTGCGCGACCAGTGGGTGAGGGACGGCAAGGACGTCCGCCCGATCGTCACGAACGTCATGAACTTCACGCGCCCCTCCGGCGACGCGCCGGCGCTCCTCTCCCTCGACGAGGTGGAGACGCTCTTCCACGAGTTCGGCCACGCGCTCCACCGGATCCTCTCGCGCGTCACCTACCGCTCGATGGCGGGCGTTCCGCGCGACTTCGTGGAGCTTCCGTCCCAGATCATGGAGAACTGGGCTCTCGAGCCGACGGTCCTCGCGGGCTACGCGAAGCACTGGAAGACGAACGCGCCGATCCCGGCCGCGCTCGTCGAGAAGATCGAGAAGTCGAGCCTCTACGGACAGGGCTTCGCGACGGTCGAGTACACCGCCGCCTCGTACCTCGACATGAACTGGCACACCCTCGCCGAGCCGAAGGTC